>Ga0206915_1096_pt1 | contig 20225 bp, 18 predicted proteins | sample Alteio_BWOrgHeat_70_FD_152945 | JGI IMG/M metagenome (GOLD analysis project Ga0206915, IMG submission 152945) | Enriched cells from forest soil in Barre Woods Harvard Forest LTER site, Petersham, Massachusetts, United States -... | ecosystem: Environmental > Terrestrial > Soil > Temperate forest >...
AAATTGCCTTCATCATACATATCATCTACAACATACCCCCAGCCAATCCGAATATTTTCCTCTTTCAGTGCTTTCTTCCACATTGAACCCTTTTCACCTGGTTTTATAAGCCAGGATTTTATTTCACCTGCTTTTAACGACCCTATTAACTTTTCAAGAGGGTATTTTAAGAGTAGGTTAGCCCTGTAATTATCTGATAGTATAGCGCTTTTATGTTTTGTATAAAAATCAATCAAAGCAGAATAATCCAATGATACAACATCAGTAGTTTCTTTTTCCATGAAAAAGCCTTTACCCCTATCATAAAGAGCATAAATAACAACCGCATTGTGAATGGATAAAAAAAGCTGTTTAGCATGTTGTTGATTGGGGTGTGAATTATTATAGATAGCAAACCAAACATCGTCACTTCCTGTGTTTCTTCCGCCATCAAAACCAATCGTTTTAATATCGGTTTTATCAACTAATTGTAAATCTGTTTGAATTTTCTTTGCCAAATTGTCCAGCGTTTCATAAACTAATTTATTGGTAGTAAATGTGAAAAAGGGATACAATACAGCATACAAGTTTTTATACTGGGTAAAACTTTTGGGATTATTTAGTTTGCCTGTTTCAAACCTATTGATGATATCCGCCCGGTTTACCAACCCATTCAAAAATTCCTCCACAATCTGCTTCCGGATACCTAATACAGGGCCATCTGAATTGATGTATTTTGGATACAGTTCATTTTTCACATCCAACGGCAAAGCATCGATGTAATCAAACAAGGTATTATTATCCCTGCTTGCATTATAAACCGTTACCGAAAAATCGGAAATGTTTGAAAGGTTATTCTTTATATCCTGCCATTCCATACTTTATATTTTGCTGTTGTTTACCATACTCTATCTTATTGAATTACCCCCCGCTATCCGAGTTAGCTTGCGCTCTTCGGATTTCTAATAAAAGCCAGACTTCGTCTGGAATTCAAAGTACGAATGCTTAATAATCACTTGCAAACAGATAGAGTTTTTAAACCACGCAGATTACCAGAGTTTTGCTACCAACACGGCCCTGAGTAAAACTTCGTAATGACGATGCGGGTTTAGCAATTAACGTTCTTCTTCATGGCTCCCTTTAGGGCGGGGGCATCAGGTCTCTACTTCCCTTTCAACGTCGGATAATTCAACACTATTTGGCAAAAGGCTTTAACGCCAACATCAAAGCCGCTTTCGTCAATATAAAAATCGGCGGTGTGGTGCGGGGGCGCTTTGTCGGGGTCGTTGCCTTTAGGCATGCCGCCGAGATAAAAGAAAAATGATGGCGCCCTGGTGCCGTAAAAGGAAAAATCTTCGGCGCCAGTTACCCAGTTTTGCGGCTGCACATGGTCTTTGCCTGCGGCGGCCTGCAGGGCGGGCAGCATGGTAGTAACAAGGGCGGAATCGTTAAAGGTAACCAGCGTTTTATTTTCAATAACAACATCGGCCGTGGCGCCGGAGCTTGCCGCAATATCCTGCACGGTGCGTTTTATACGCTCATGAATATCTTCCTGCATTTTGCTGTCTAAGGTGCGTATGGTGCCGCCCATTACGCATTGCTCGGGGATGATGTTAAACCGCACGCCGGAATTAATGGTGGCCACCGTAATAACCGCGGGCGCTTTGGTAATATCTTCCTGGCGGCTTACAATGGTTTGCAGGCCCTCAATTATTTGCGCCGCAACAATTACGGGGTCAATACCTTTCCAGGGCTGCGAACCGTGACTGCCCTTGCCATTAATGGTAATAACAAACTGGTCGGCCGCCGCCATAAACCCACCCTGCTTGTAATGAATGTTGCCTACCTCAATATTGCTTTCAATATGCAAACCAAAAACGGCTTCGGGTTTGGGGTTATCCAATGCGCCTTCTTTTATCATCAGTTTTGCACCGCCTTCTTCTCCTTCGGGCGGGCCTTCTTCTGCAGGCTGAAATAAAAAGATAACGGTACCCTGTATATCATTTTTCATTTTGCTAAGCACGGTTGCCGCGCCCATGAGTATGGCAATATGTGAGTCGTGCCCGCAGGCATGCATTACGCCCACTGTTTTGCCGTTGAAGGTATCCACCGCCGTAGAGAAAAAGGGCACATGCTGCCTTTCGGTTATGGGCAGTGCATCCATATCAGAACGCAGGGCGATAACAGGGCCGGGCTTGCCGCCCCTTAAAATGCCCACCACGCCTGTTTTAGCAATGGGGTACCTAACCTCAAGCCCGAGGCTCTTTAAATAATCAGCCACTAATTTGCCCGTTTTAAATTCGTGGTTTGACAGTTCAGGGTTTTGATGAAAATGCCTCCGCCACTCTACCACTTTGGGTACAATGTCCTGAACATTTTTATTTATTTCGGCAGTATAGTTTTGCGCGGAAGAGAGGAAGGGGAGGAGAAGGAGGAGAGAGGGGGAGACGACGCCCCCCGCCCTAAAGGGAGCTAAGAAGGAAAGCCCGCATTTGCTGAATATACCTACGAAAAAACTTCTTATGGCTGTTTGGTTTGGCATGATGGTTTATTGTTTGCGTTTTATTGTTTGGTGAAGGTATAGGAATCGTACTCGATGAAATCGCTTACTTTAATATCAACAGATGCTACTTTGCTGCCATCCATTTTAAACTTAAGCGGGAATATACCAAAGGCAGGGTTACTGAATGTGATGATCCATTCATCGTTATCTAAGTACTGAACTTTCGCGGTTAAATTACGGTGGCCTTCAAATTTTATTTGCAGATCGTTGTTATTATTGGTAACGGTTATTGGGCCGTACAATTCGTTTACATAAGTGCCGCAATAATTGGCTACGGGCACAGTCGGCGTATTGCCTTTTATTCGTGCCTGCAGGGCTTTTACTTTGTCAATCGTTTTTTTCTCATTATCCAAAAATGGTTTTAGCGATTCGGTGCTCAGGTTTTCAAACTTAACGCCGAAGTAAGCGTTTAAAATTTGGTAACGGAGCAGCTCAAAAAAATCCTGGTTATCGTTGTTGGTTAAAATAGTGATGGCCAATTTTTCCTCGGGCACAAAACAGGTATTGGTTACAAAACCATCTGCACCGCCCGTATGCCAAAACACCTGCCTGCCATGATAGTCCTGCTGAAAAACGCCGAGGCCATAGCCTGTATAATGCACGTCTCCTCCTTTGCGGCTGCTGATGATGGTGCCCATATCCCTTGTGCGTTGCAATACCCGCCACGGCATTATGCGCTTGCCCTGGTAGCGGCCACTGTCAAGCTGCATCGTAAGCCATTTAGCAACATCTTTAACGCAACTAACAATGCTGCCAGCCGGCGCGAGGTTATCAACATTGTCATAAGGCAGCGCAGTTAGCTTGCCTGTAAACTCAGTGGTATAAGGCGCTGCAGCCCCAGGCATCTGCTCCATATTTGCGCCAAGGGTATGTGTGTTGGCCATGCCAAGAGGCTCAATAATACTGTCGTACACATATACTTCCCAGGGCTTGCCCGATACGATGGGGATGATTTGCCCGGCGGTTAAAAAACAACTGTTACAATAGCCAAACGATTGCCTGAAATTTTGCGAAGGTTTCAGCAAACGCATCTTGTTGATGATCTGTTCGCGGGTTAGTGAAGCGTTCCAAAAAGTAAAATCACCCTGGAAAGTTTTCGTACCAAGATGATGGCCGAGCATATCGCGGATGGTCACCAATTGCGTGGTGGTGGGGTCATACACTTTATAGTCGGGAAAATATTTGGTTATTTTATCATCTAATGAAAGTTTGCCATTGTATTCTAATTGTGCCAACGAGGTTGCCGTAAACAATTTGCTGTTGCTCGCTATCATAAAAAGCGTGTTCTCGGTAACAGGTTCGTTGGTAGCAACATTGGCAACGCCATAGCCCTTCATCACAACAGTTTTACCATCTTTTATAATGGCGATGGCAAGTCCGGGGATATTCCAGTCTTTTATGCCCTGTTGAATATAGGCGTCAAGGCTGTCAGTAACAAAAGAAGGTGTTTGGGCGAAAGATTTTGCTGCAGTGAGTAGAAAAATAAAAGATGCCAAAAAAAATATTCTTCTCATCGGATGGTTTTTTGAGGCAGGAAGATAGGGAAAAGTTGGGTTTTAAAGTTCAAGAAGTTCACAAGTTCACATGTTCACAAGTTTGGGGGAAGTTCAAGAAGTTCACATGCTCACATGTTCACAAGTTGGGGTTTGAACTTTTGGAAACAACTCGTGAACTTCTGGAACTTGTGAACTGGTGAACTTTCCTGGAACTCGTGAACTTCTGGAACCAAGGATTATCTTTGCTCTATGAACACTACTTTAACAGGCTATTGCGCGGTTGTTTTGCGGCCGGAAATAGATAAGGTACATAAGGAATACCACGATAACGAATATGGCTTTCCCATAGAGGATGATAATGGATTGTTTGCAAGGCTGGTACTGGAAATAAACCAGGCGGGCCTAAGTTGGGAAACTATTTTAAAGAAAAAAGAGAATTTTTTTAAAGCTTACGACAATTTTGATATTAAGAAAGTGGCTAAATATGATGAAAAGAAAATAGAAAAATTGCTGAATGACGCAGGCATTATTCGCAACCGGCTTAAAGTGAATGCCGCTGTTGAGAATGCGAAGAAGATATTGGAATTACAGAAAGAATATGGTTCATTTAAAAAATGGATAGACCATCACCACCCGTTAACAAAAGACGAATGGGTAAAACTTTTTAAAAAGAACTTCCGGTTTACCGGCGGCGAAATAGTAAATGAATTTTTGATGAGCACGGGTTACCTGCCCGGCGCGCATGATGAAAATTGCCCTGTGCACAAAAAGATAGTAAAGCTAAAGCCGATGTGGATGAAGAAGTAGCGCTTAATTGTCCCATCCCTGAAGGGGATAAATGTAAATAGCCCCGCGCAAGGCGCGGGGTTTAGAATGATAAGAATTTGCTGAACCCGCCGCGGCGGGGTTCAATCTTATAATATTTTGAAGGGTAAAATATTAAACTCCGTTGGGGCTTTGGTTCCCGCTTGTATTATTTTCCCCCGATTGCATCGGGGGCTATTCAAATTAAATCCCTTCAGGATTTGCCTGAACATTTCTTATTCCGAATTCGCTTTTTCTATCTCATCACCTTCACATCATTCTCCACTGTATTTTTTATAAATGATAACTGCGCCGGCTGTTGTATATAATACGCGTCTATATCACTATTCGCGATCCGCCTATTGAAATAATGTATTTTTTGCAATGAATCCATCGTGTGCAAAAAACCTTCTGAGCGCTCGGTGTATGTTTTATTTACAAGCAGCCAGCCGGGGTAAAACGCAGTGGTATCAAGCCTTTCATAATACAACTGAAATATTTTAAAAGGATAAGCATCCATATCATAACAATGTATTGAATCGTTGAATTGATGCAGCAGTTCCCAGTGCATCATGTTATCATGGTCTGCAAAATAATAGTGGTTGCCGGTGAGTTGTTTATCTAATTGCCGCATACCGGCAAACCAGTTACTGTTGTTATAAAACAGGTAATACGGCATACAAAGCCAAAGGATGGCGGCAAATGCAATTGCTTTCCCCGCGATAATATGCCTGGGTGAAATAAATTTTTGTGCGATAAAGAATAAGATGAACAAACACCACAACATCCATTGCCATTTATCGGGTGTGCACAGCATACAAGCAATGAATGAGAGGATAGATATAAGCACCCATTTTATGGTTGTTCCTTTTTCGATGTCATCCGTTATGTATTGGGTACTTATGCAAACACCCAGCGGCAGCAGGAAAAGGAAATGCCTGGTATCGCTGCAAAGAGGCTGGTAACCTTTTATGGAGAAAGGAAAATACAGGCCGGTAACAAGCAGTATGATAAAATACTGTATATACTTATACCTGAACACAGAGAAGTTTTTATCCACTAACAACCTGTACACGATGATAGCAACGGAAAAAAGAACAGGGTAAAACCCATAGGTGATAAACTCCTTCCATATCCCGTATGTAAGGCGGGTAATAAGAAATGAGGCCGGCAGAATATCGTAACTGCATGGATTGTAATAATTACTGTTCTGCACCTGTTGTAAACGGTACAATGCATCGCCTGTATAATGATAATAAACACCCGCCATAATTGACCCGCATATTAAAAGCGTTACAATCATAGCGAGGCAGGTGACGCTTGCCTGCCTTGTTTTTTCAAAAAAAGCCAAACATGCAATAAGTACAAAAAAAACAAGCGCTGTTTCTTTAACAAGCATGCAGGCGGCAATGGTAAACCCTATTCCAGCGCCATTTAAAATATTTTTGCGGGCGTTAGTTTGCTGTAATGTTTTATTCCACAGGAGTAAGACGATAATGCCTGCCAGCACCACATATATATCCGGCAGCGTGCCTTTTGTTGCATTGGTAAGCACCGGGCTAAAATAAAACAGCGATGCGCCTATAATTGCTGCATTAATACTGCGCACCTGTAACAGTTTGAATATGGTAAGATAGCAGGAGAGCAGCACGGCAAACAATGTACCTGCCTGCGTAGTAAAAATATTTATCCCGCCAACCTTGTAAATAAGCGCCTGCCACGCAACAAGCAACACTCTTCCGCTGAAAATATCGCCGCTTGTAAAAGGGTTATAGGTGCCTTTAAGTATATTTGAGGCGAGCATGGCATAATGCAAGTCGTCCGTGCCATTAAATCCTTTAAAAATAACCACCCGCGTAACTATATACAGCAGGGAAATTATGCTGAATAAAAAGAACCGAATATTCCTGGTTGAAGATATTTGCAATAGCTGAATTTACATTGAAATTACGGGTTACGGGATTATTTCCAATCCCAAACTACTACATTCCATTCATCCGAAGCGTCGGTGTAATTATAAATGGTTTCAAACCCAACTTTTTCATGCGCTCTTTGTGAACGGATGTTAGAGGTTGATATTTCAGTGATGACCATATCAAAATCTTTACTGTATAATTTTTTATGATGCTGGTACAACATATTAAAAATGCCTTTTCCGCGATAGGCTTTATCTATACAAACTTGCCCCATGCAATAAAAATGATAGTTGTTAAGCGGCTGGTTTTTATAAGTAATGTGCGAAAGGTTATCAAACATCGTCTGCAGATCTTTGTGAAATGCAGCGGCTTCCCTTAATGTAACCAGTGCGTAGCCAACTACTTTATCACCGTCTTTAACGATGATATTGGGAGCAAGCTTTTGTATTTGTTGCAATAATTCAGGCGGGTACAGCCAGCTAACAAAGCCTTCTTTATTTTTTTCTTCTGGTGTTACATGGTGCCTGTAGTTTATTGTATTTAATTGATGAATTTGCAGAAGCTCGTCTTCCGTAGTAACAATGGTTGCATCTAACATAGCATGAAAATAATAATGAAACAAAAAAATTCACGTTTTTGCGGCTTGCCTCAATGACCAATGACTTAATGACCCAATGACCCCGGTTATTACACAAATACAAACGGATTGTTTGATGCAATATGTGTTATTTTTAGCTCGGGCACTTTTGGATGCAGCCATTCCACAAGCCACTCCATGCCCGGCTCCTCACTTACCCCATGGCCCAGTACAATTAATGAAGTTTTTTGGCCAAATTGTATTGCATCCCTAAAATACTCGGCAGTCTCCCACTCATGTACTTCGCCAACGATCAATACATCGGGATGTTGTTTTTCAGCAAGCCCTATTTGCATTTGGCCACCCGCTGCGCCCGGCATTAAAACAATACGGCTGCACATTTGCGACAGGTCCCCAATAACCCGTACGTGTTCAATTCCCAATGTTGTTTTTAAATGGTTGGCAATACTCTTTAAACTCGCAGGCGGCAACTGCAACATAGGGTCGCCATCTTTATAGTATTGTAACCAATCAGCTTTTTTAAGCACACCATGTTTAATGCCGTCGGGCCTGTATGCATGCCAGTAGTCGTGAAAGCGCCACACCGTTATCCCATCTTGTTGCAGCAAGGTTTGTTTTTGTTTTACAATAGCACTTCCCGGCACCCAGTTAACATCGTCTGTATGATTATAAAACGTTGGTTCGTGGGCGATAATAAAATTGGCGCCCAGCTTTGCGGCCTCGTTAATCACCTGCACTGTTGCAAACATAGTGGTAACAATGCCTGTTACTTTTTGCCCGGCACCGCCGCTTTTAATGGTGTCAACGGTTTGTTTAAATGGCGCCGCGGGAATTTCTTTCAGAATAATATCAATTACATCCTGAACGGTATATTCCTTTTGTTTTCTTTTGCTTCCAGCATTTACAACATTGGATGCCGAAAGCAGCGCTGTTGCGCCTGCTGCTTTAAGCGATGTATTTATAAAAGCCCTTCTTTTAAGCGGAGAAAGCATATATGTTAGTTTAGAAAAAGGTGATCAATAAACTAAAGTATGAAAAGGCTTGTGTAAAACATCCGGGCTGATAAAAATATCTCGCCACACCCGCGAATATTGACGAAAATAATCATCATATTCACACTACAGGCACTAATTACGGGCAAAGAAAAAGACGCATTATACATGCGCCTCTTTCAAGATTCAACCTCCTGCTGCTCTTTTATATTTAATGTTTCCCCGAAATAGCTTTAATTGAATCTAAATGCATCTGCAGCGTTGGCAAAGTTTGGGTAGCCCATGTTTTTATATCGGCATCTTTTGCATCGTTGCTCTCTTTTTTAAACATATCAACAGCGCCTTTATGGTCGCTTAGCATCATGTTTACATACGCTTTATCAAAATCAGTACCTGTCTTTTTTCCCAGGTCATCCACTTTCTTTTGGTTCTTATCGCTAATGGTGGCGGGCAGTGTAATGCTTTTAGCTGCCGCCATTTTTTTAAGCTCATCACCGGCTTTTGTATGATCCTGCACCATCATGTTGGCAAAATCTTTAACACGCTGGCTTGTTGCACTGGTTTGCGCTAACTGGCTTGCAGCAACTTCTGTCATGCCGCCGTTGGCAGCATCTACAGCAAAATCCGCATCACCTTTTGAAACAGGCCCGGGTGAATATTGTGTACCGGCATTTGCAGAGCTTGTATTCATGGAATCGCTTTTCATTGCATTTGCAGTTGAGTCATTCGCAGCTTTTGAGCTGTCAACGCTGTCTTTGCTCCCGCTGCCGCTTCCGCAAGCCAACAGGGTACATATACCCGCAGATACAATTAATGTGCTTAGTGCTTTCATATGTTAATATTTTTTGTTAGAAAATGTTAAACAATGATTATCGTTTATCAAAACGCGAGCCAGTTTGGCATAAGGGTAAGGCATTTTAGATTGAACAATTGTTTGAAAAGATTTTTTATCGGATTGTGGATTATTTTCCATAGCGTATCGTATGAAAATAAAAATAATTCCCGGCAACAGATGGCACTATTTTAGAGGCATTACCTATAAAAATATTGTCATGGCAAAACACCCCGCTTTTATGGATGATATAGCCGATAACAGGCGCGATAAGGACAGGCTACAACCCGACGAAACAACCATTGACCTGCCTGATGTTAAGGACATTCCCGGGCAGGAACATATTGTTGTTCCCCACTTTAATGGTTTAAATGATACTACCATTTCTTCATCTGATGAAGAAGGAGATGATCTGTTCGGAGATGAAACGGAAGAAAATGACAGCGATGTTACCAATGACGAAAAGGAATTTTTGCAGCGTACAAGTGAAAGCATGTCAACAGATGAGGATGAAGATGTATATAATGCAGAACTGGATAATACGGATGATGACGGTGAAATATTAAATGAAAATATAGATGTAACCGGCGAAGATCTTGATGTGCCGGGCACTGAAGACGATGATGAAGACGAAGAAACAGGAGAAGAGGATGAGGAGAATAACGAATACAGCTTAGGCGGCGATAATCATGATTTAAAGTAAACCCTGGATTTATAAACAAGGGCCGCGTACAATATACGCAGCCCTTATTTTATAAATTAACCTACAATAACATTCCCGCTACAAAAAAGCCAATACCTATTAATGTTAAGCCCAAAGCTGTAAACCACAAAAACTTCTTTTTTGATAAAATAGAAATGGCCGCTATAGCGATACTGATCTGAAAGAAAGTTACAGCGCGGGAGAATGGAATATGTTTATGCAGGTGCACTTCCGATTCATCGGTTAATTTTTTCGCATCATCAGTGTATTCGTTGGCTTTTTGCGTAATGTCCTTCTGCTCTAATTTATATTTTGCAGTGGCGGCGGTGTCTTTTTGTGCATTTTTAATTTCTGCTTTTATACCTTTTGCCTGGTAATAGGCCCATTGGTCTGACGCCTTAATTGTTTGCACCGAAGCTTTTATTTGAAGGAACATAGCCTCATTAACATGGTCACCGGCCATCAGCCCGGATATGGCTGCAAAGACAGCCATGATGGCCGTTGAAATAGCTACCATCATTGACCAGCCCTTTTCATTTTTTTCTTTGGCTTCTTCAGCCTTTTCGTTTATGGCTTCGTTCAAATGTTCGGTGGGTACTTCTGCTTCTTCCATACGGTTTTTTTCCAAAGTTAAAGAAAGGTTTAGTCAATAAAAAATGCAGTTAAGTACGCGGAATAATTGCTTTCAACTGCAGATAAGTTAATTTTAGTAAATAAAACATTCTAAATGTTACACCAAATTTCATCAACCATACAGGATATCTTTTATATACTTGCCGCTATTTGGTTTATCCTGCTTATTATATCACTTTTCAGGCTGTCAAACAGGAAAGATATGTTTTTGCCTGTAAAAGTATTTTGGGCCTTTGTAATTTTTTTAGCACCGTTTATTGGTTTAGTGTTCTATTTAATTTACAGCCGTAAAACAGTTAAGCGGTTAAAAAGGTAATGCAATGACTTTATTTTTCCGGGCTTTTACACACTATCCAGACGGAGATTTGGATGGATTTTGAGGATTGGGGGGATTGGGGAGGGTATCATGAAATTTAAAAAAATTTAATTGAAATACTTGTATTAATAGAAGGGAAAAAGTATTTTGTATGAATTATGGACAACTCTACTCTTGCAACATATATCGGTGTGTTGGCCGGAGCCATCTTTTTTATTGATGGCTGGGGACCTTCTGAAAAAGGAACAGGCTTTTTTAAAAGCAGGCGTTTTCGAGGTCTTTCAATAATTATTTCGGGTAGTATTATAACCCCTTTGTTGGATTATTTTAATAAGAATGATAAACCTCTTTTTTTTCTTAATTATGTTAAAGGTTGTGTTATAGGCTGGTTTTTTGTTTTTACCCTTGGATTGGTTTTGTATCTTTTATGGATAAAAACAAAGCCTTTTAAGAAAGGAAAGGCTTTTTGGATTGGTGAATTAGCTTACTCAATATTAGATTTCATTTACTTAGGCATTTCGGATAATCCTCATTTAGATGCGAAAAGAAAGCATGAAATTAATATTTATGAAGCAGAAAGCACAAGTGAATTAAAACGGCTAAAAAATGTTTTAAGAGAACTAGAAACTACTCCCAAAAAATTAGACCAAGAAACAATAAAGAAAGTTGAATATTTTGGAAAAGAATTACAAAGTACTAAAACAGAAAACGATTATGATTTTGAAGATTGGTTTTATAAAGGTATTTCTGAATACGAGAAGAAAGAATATGAGAAGTCAATTGCATATATGAAAAATTCAATTGACAAATCGACAGATCAAAACGAACTTGTAAATGCACTCTTATATATAGGAATAGCCTATATAGATTTAAAATTATATCTAAAAGCATTTAATATTTTTACGGAAATAACAACGAAATACTCTAGTTATTCGGATATGGATATGGCTTATTATAATAAAGGCATTGTTTTATTTGAATTGAAACGATATCAAGCATCACTAGAATCGTTTGAAAAGGCTATTGAGTTAAATAAAAATGACGGCGATTATTGGAGCTATAAGGGTGACGTATTAAATGAATTAGGGCGGCATGAAGATGCTTCAAAATTTTACGAAATATCAATAAGAGTTTATGAAATATCAATTAGCTCAAATCCTTCTTATTCAACTTATTGGTCTGGAAAAGCTGATGCACTATTTAGCCTTAAGCGATACGAGGAGGCTTTGATATCTTATGAAACAGCGATTAATTTAGATTCAAATGATCCTGAAAATTGGCTTGGTAAAGGAAATGCTTTAGTTGAATTAAAACGACATCAAGAAGCTTTAGAAGCTTATGATCGAGCGATTAATTTAGATTCAAATAACTCGGAATATTGGCTCAACAAAGGTAATCTTTTACTTGAGTTAAAGCGATATCAGGAAGCTTTAGAAGCTTATGATCAAGCGCTTAAATTGGATTCGTCTAATTCTGAGGGTTGGTACTTTAAGGGCTATTTATTACAAGAGTTAAAACGATATGGAGAAGCGTTAGAAGCTTATGAAGAAGCTATTAGGTTAAATCTAAACGATATAGATTCTATTTATAATATAGCATGTATTTATTCTTTGTTGAATAACAAAAGCGAAGCCCTTAAGTATCTAAGGAAAGCAATTCAATTAAATAAATCTCAAAAGGAAGAGGCAAAAACTGATGTTGATTTTGATAACATTAAAAACGAGGATGAATTTAAAAAATTAATAGAATGAATTTATGACAAGCTTGCAGCAGCAATCTAAAACAATATTTCACATAACTTTATCAATATCCCACAACCGCCGTGTGCGACGCCACCGCAGATGCCATGAAATACCACAGCTGGTACCATAATATTTTTCTTATAAATTATTTTTCATGGTCAGACCGCGACGGTGCATGCCATGAAAAAGCCCAACCATTTTGAAACAGTTGGGCTTTGTATTCATATCCTCCCCCACCCGGGGAGTTAGAGGGGGGGCTTAATAACGGTAATGCTCCGGCTTAAACGGGCCTTCTTTGGCAATGCCAAGATAGCCTGCCTGTTCGTCAGTTAATTCATCAAGCTCTACGCTTATCTTTTTAAGATGCAAACGGGCAACTTTTTCGTCAAGGTGTTTTGGTAATACATACACTTTGTTCTCGTAGTTACTGTGGTGCAGCCATAATTCAATTTGCGCCAGCACCTGGTTGGTAAAGCTGTTGCTCATTACAAAGCTTGGGTGGCCAGTAGCACAACCAAGATTAACTAAGCGGCCTTCAGCAAGAATAATAACATCTTTGCCGTCAATATTATAAAGGTCAACCTGCGGCTTAATAGTGTCTTTTGTATGGCCGTAGTTATTGTTTAACCAGGCAATATCAATTTCAATATCAAAGTGGCCAATGTTACAAACAATAGCCTTGTCTTTCATATTGCGGAAATGTTTTTCAGTTATCAGGTCGCGGCAACCGCTGGCTGTAACAACTATATCGGCTTCTTTTACTGCATCAACCATTTTCTTCACTTCAAAACCATCCATAGCGGCCTGTAATGCGCAAATAGGGTCAATCTCAGTAACTATCACACGGCAGCCTGCGCCCTTTAAAGAAGCTGCAGAGCCTTTACCCACATCGCCATAACCGCCAACAATGGCTACTTTGCCTGCAAGCATAATATCTGTTGCCCGGCGTATAGCATCAACCAGGCTTTCTTTGCAACCATACTTGTTATCAAATTTAGATTTGGTAACAGAATCATTCACGTTAATAGCAGGAACAGGCAACGTACCTTTTGCCATCCTTTCATACAGGCGGTGAACACCGGTAGTGGTTTCTTCACTTAAGCCTTTAACGTGCTGTATCAGTTCAGGGTACTTATCAAACACCATATTGGTAAGGTCGCCGCCATCATCAAGTATCATATTCAGCGGGCGGTCAATGCTGCCGAAAAACAATGTTTGCTCAATACACCAGTCAGCGTCTTCAAGGCTTTGCCCTTTCCATGCAAAAACACCAATGCCTGTGGCAGCAATAGCAGCGGCGGCATGGTCCTGCGTAGAAAAAATGTTACAACTGCTCCAGCGCACTTCAGCGCCCAATGCGATAAGCGTTTCAATTAACACGGCGGTTTGAATGGTCATGTGCAAACAACCTGCTACACGTGCGCCCTTTAACGGCTGCGATGCGCCATATTCCGCACGTAATGCCATTAGCCCCGGCATCTCTGCTTCAGCAAGGCGAATCTCTTTGCGGCCCCAGGCGGCAAGGCTGATATCTGCTACTTTGTAAGGAAGATCAAGCTGTATCTTCTCTGCTATTTTTGACATATTGTTTTATTTAGGAAACAAAAATACGTTGATAGAATAAAATAACATACAATTAATTAAATTTGGAATAGAATGATATTATTCGTCAATTTTGCAGGATAAACAACATGTTTGCTATGGCAAAAGCTGTTAAAAAAGAAGAATTTACTACTGCCTCCTCCGCACTGGACGATAAAGACATGGCTATACTGCGGCTGCTGCAGGAAAATGCAAGGGTAACCGTAAAGGAAATATCCGATTCCATACACCTTAGCACCACACCAGTACATGAGCGTATTAAGCGCATGGAAGAAACGGGCGTTATTAAGCAATATGCCACCCTGGTCGACCATGCCAAAGTAAAAAAGGGCCTGATGGTTATTTGCTATGTAAGCCTGAAACAGCATAATAAAAATGCGGGCTTGAAATTTATAAAGGCCATACAGGAAATGAATGAAGTGATAGAATGCTACAACATAAGTGGTGAGTTTGATTTTATGCTTAAAGTTGTTGCGGAAAACATGAACGATTACTACGATTTTCACGTGAACAAACTAAGCCAGGTAGAAAATATGGGGCACCTGCAAAGTATTTTTGTAATGGGGATAATAAAGCAAACGCACCAGTTGGTGTATTGACGCCCCAGGGTTAACCACATAGGCACAATAGAAACATAGGTGCACATAGTTTTATAGATTACATAGAAAACATAGATATGTACGTATAAATTACATGTGTTCGCTTCCGTTGTATCCATTTTATCGGTTTCCTTCTATGTGTTTTATATGATCTCTGTTGTGCCTATGTGGTGAGGGCTGTTCACCCCCGCACACCAACTGTTCTAAAACCGTACACTTCCCATGTCGGCTGAAAATCACAACTAATTGCATATCAGCTAAATACAAAAAAGGTATTATTGTGGTACAAATTATTGATCGTATTGAACTACAAACGCCGCCCGGATGAACCGTTCGGACGGGTACAAATTATAAACTTGTTGTTATGTTTAGAAACTATTTTAAAACCGCGTGGCGCAATCTTGTAAAGAATAAATTTTATTCCATTATAAATATTGCAGGGCTTACTGCCGGGTTATGTGTAGGCATGCTGATATTATTGTGGGTGCAGGATGAATATAGTTTCGATAGCTTTCATAAGCAGGCTAAAAATATTTACCGGCTGGAGAATAGGGTAGGCACGGGTACAAGCGTGCAGATATGGACTGAAACAGTTTATCCTATTGGCACCCTTGCAAAAGCCCAATTGCCTGAAGTAAAGGAAACGGTGCGGATGACGGGTAATGGGTTTTATTCAGCCTATAAGTATGGAGAGAAAATATTTAATGAGCAACGTGCATATTTTACCGACCCCACATTTTTCAAAGTGTTCGATTTTCCGTTGGTACAGGGTGATAAAGCAAACCCTTTTCCCAACGCTAACTCAGTTGTTATAACAGAAACCACTGCCGAACGTTATTTTGGAAATGATAACCCAATTGGTAAAGTGATCGTTGCAGATAATAAAGAAAGCTTTGCCGTAAGCGGCGTTATAAAGGATGTGCCTAAAAATACCGACATACAGGTTGATATGCTGTTCCCCATGGATTTTTTCAAGAAAACTAATTATGGCGATAAAACGGGCAAGGAGAGCATGGAGCATGATTTTGTGCAATTTAATTTTATCACGTTCTTATTGCTTCAGCCCGGTACGGATACAAAAGCGCTGGCAACTAAAATACGCAATATACACCTCGCTAACAAACCGGATGACACCGACATTCTTTACCTGCCGCAATCGCTGCTGAATATGCATTTATATAAAGCAGACGGAACAGATGGGGGAATAGAAACGGTGAGGATATTTACCATTATTGCTCTGCTTATATTGGTTATTGCCTGTATAAATTATGTTAACCTTTCCACCGCGCGCTCCATGCTGCGGGCAAAGGAAGTAAGCATGCGTAAAATTGTTGGAGCCGCCAAACTGCAGTTGTTCCTCCAGTTTATTATTGAAACATTTTTACTGTTTGTGTATGCCGCTATTTTGGCTATCGGCCTGATGTATTTGCTGCTGCCTGTATTTAATAAAATTTCGGGCAAAGAACTGGAGATAAACTTAGGAGACTATCATTTATGGATGGTTATCACCCTTACCATTACCGGCACGCTTATCGCCTCAAGCATATATCCTGCATTATTGCTTTCTTCTTTGCAGCCACTAAAGGCGCTTAAAGGAAAAATATCTTCCAGCCCCGGCGATGCAATGTTCCGCAAGGTATTGGTGGTTACGCAATTTGTATTTTCGGTAGTGCTTATCAGCGGCACTATTGTAATAACCAGCCAGCTAAGCTATATACGCGCTAAAGAGTTGGGTTATGATAAATCCTATGTATTTAATGTTGGCATGGGTGAAATGGGCAAGCACTACGACGCGGTAAAAGCTGAACTGCTGAAGCAACCCGGCGTGCTTGATGTTACACGGGCATCAAACAACATTGTAAATATGGGTGGAGAAACCGGCAGCAACGACTGGAGTGGCAAACTACCCGGGCAAACGCTGATGCTGCACCCGATGAGTATTGATAAAGATCTTATTTCTTTCTTTAAACTGCAAATGGTGAAGGGTGATAATTTTACGGGCGCTGTTGCTGATTCAACACATTTTATTATTAATGAAGCAACTGCAAAAGAAATAGGATTTAAAGACCCTATTGGCAAAGCATTCAAGTTGTGGGGTACGCAGGGCACCATTATAGGCGTAGTAAAAGATTTTCATTTCGCATCAATGAAAGAAAAAATAGCGCCTGCCATTTTCTATTATGCTCCAAACCAGCAATACCAGCTATTTGTAAAAACAACCGGTAAGGATGCGTCAAAGGCAATAGCCGCCGTTGAAACAGAATGGAAGAGATACAATGCCGGGTTTATTTTTAATTATACTTTTTTGGACGATACCTTTAACCACCTGTATAGCGCTGAGCAGCGTACGGGCACACTGTTTAATGTATTTGCTGCTATTGCCATCTTTATTTCATGCCTGGGTTTACTTGGCCTTGCGGCCTATACCGCGCAGGTACGTACCCGCGAAATAGGCGTACGCAAAGTGCTTGGCGCAAGCGTACCGGAAGTTATAAGGCTGCTTGCCACCGATTTTGTAAAACTTGTTTTGATAGCTATTGTAATTGCCACGCCGGTAGCATGGTATGCCATGAATAAATGGCTGGAAAGTTTTGCTTATAAAATAAATTTAGGCTGGGCAGTGTTCCTGCTGTCAGGGGTTATTGCTATACTCATTGCTTTTGTCACTATTAGCTTTCAATCCATTAAAGCTGCGCTGGCAAACCCTGTAAAGAGTTTAAGGACGGAATGAACCCTCACCCCTTACCCCTCTCCCTTAAGGGCGAGGGAGTGCGAAGAGCAGTTTTTGTTATGGGAAGATAGGTGAGAAGCTGGGTTTTATATTCAGTGTTCTTCGTCAACCTTCAACATTCAGAATTTTTTGTCTCTTGTTTAATATTATGGTTTGAAAGCCGGGATGTCCTTTTCTTACTATGAACCATGGACTATGGTCTAACTCTCTTCAGCTGCAAAGAACAATGCCTTCAATTCATTGGCATCATCAGGTTTCATTTTACCGGCAAGTATCAAACGCAGTTGCCTTCTTCTCAAAGCGCCGTCATATACACGTATTTCCTCCGGTGTTTCAGGAATCAAGTGGGGTACGGGACGTGGTTTGCCATTGGGGTCTAAGGCAACAAAAGTAAAATAGGCTTCATTGCTTTCATAGCGGTATTGGTGCAGCAGGTCTTCCCCCCACACTTTTACAAATATTTCCATAGAAGTATTAAATGCCCTTGAAACTTTAGCTTCAATATGTACAATGTTGCCAAGCTTAATAGGGTTTTTAAAGCTCAGGTTATCAACGCTGGCCGTCATGCTTGGCGCATTGCAGTGTTTGCCCGCCGCCATGCCGGCAGCAATATCCATCCAGTACATCAATCGTCCGCCCATCAGGTTGCCAAAGGTATTGGTATCATTGGGCAATACCAGTTCATTCATTATCGTGTGGCTTTCGCGGGCTCTTTTTTCTTCCATAGAGATAGTTTGGGTGCAAAGGTAATGGTATTGGGGATTGGCTCTGCCCGACTTATGTTGTTCAGGCGGGGATTGCAGTTTGCATATTGAAGGAGAAGAAAGAGGGTATGGTGTATTTGACTTATGCTTTACTAAGAAACCATTAAGGAAAACCGGAATTAGAAGCCTTTTAATAATGCCCTTTTAAAGAGTAAACTTTTAAGGTATTGTTTTCAATTTGATAAATATACCTGTGCTCATCCGTTATTCTTCGGGACCATTTCCCCGTAAGTTGGTACTTAAGGGCTTCTGGCTTGCCGATACCATGGTAAGGGTCTTGAAGAATAGCTTCAGTAAGGAGAGCAATCCTTTTTAAAATAACTTTATTACCCGTTGTAACCCAAAAAGTTAAGTGTTCATTGGCTTTTGGAAGAAATACTATTTCCATAAGCCGTTCAATTCTTCTATCGTTATTTCTTTGCCTTTTCCAGCTTTAAAGTCTTCATCGCCCTGTAATACCATATCCACAAATTCCTTGTTGTAGGGTTTATCGGCAGCAGTTACTTCAAATTTTATTTTCAGGGCCTTCATAAAAGCTTTTAAAGCGGTCACCTGTTCCGTATTTTCAGGGTGTGCTATAAATATATTTTGCGTTGGCATTATATTTCTTATTTAGTTATTTGTAAAATTTGTTAATCTATCCATTCACCACTCTGCAAAGATACTAATTTATAAAATAATTCCCACCCTCATGCTCCCCATAGTTCAGAACGTTGAAAGGTGTGACACAACAACCAATGCCATGAAAATATATTGCCGGTAACCAAAATATCACGTACCGTATTTATACTGGCATTTAATGCGGCAATTTGCTTAATTTTACTCAACAGGTTTCGTAAATTTATTGGATAATAAAGCGGGGTTGTTTGAAAAAGTAGGATATTTACTATACATGATTGGCAGATTACGAAGAGCAGTTAAGAAGTTGCGGGGATTTTACCTCTTTTTCAATAAACACTTATACAACGATAAACATAATGCCATGAATACTGTTTTAAGCGCAAATGCAACACCATTGGCTTCCCTTGATGAATGGGAAGAAGACTTGCTAAACCGTTACCCCGACCCTGAAAGCATTGTGCAGGGCAAAAAAACAGAGGAATTCAGAAATTATGAAGCGCCTGTGAGGGATACTGTGAAGGAATTTTACCGGCTTAACCATACCTACCAGACTTACGATTTTGTAACAAAAAAACGGGAAGAGTTTTTGAAGTTTGATAAAAAAGAAATGCCGGTTTGGGATGCGTTTGATTTTTTAAACGAACTGGTGGACGATTCAGACCCCGATACCGATCTTGACCAGTTGCAGCACCTGTTACAAACATCGGAGGCTATACGCGCAGATGGGCATCCCGAATGGATGGTGCTTGCAGGATTATTTCACGATATGGGAAAAGTTTTGTGCCTGTTTGGCGAGCCGCAATGGGCCGTAGTAGGGGATACATTCCCGGTTGGCTGTGCATACTCAGACAAAATTGTTTACCCTGAATATTTTGTAAATAACCCTGACTATAATAACGAAGTATATAGCACCAAATATGGCGTGTACGAACCCAATTGCGGGCTGGATAATGTTCATTTATCATGGGGGCACGACGAGTATGTCTATCAGATGATGAAAGACCATTTACCCGAACCTGCATTGTATATGCTGCGCTACCATTCCTTTTACCCGCAGCACCGGGAGCATGCTTACGATCATTTAATGAGCGCCCATGACCATGAGATGTTTAAATGGGTTAACCTTTTCAATCCATACGACCTGTATTCAAAAAGTGCGACGCCGCCAAACTGGAAAGAACTGAGGCCTTATTATGAAGGCCTGGTTGCTAAATATTTACCTTCAACACTAAAGTTTTAGCAACTGTTTTTAGTGTACGCGTGAATAATAATTATATTACACATCCCAAAGGCTTATAACTTTTGGGATGTGTTATTTAAGACTATATGATGGA
>Ga0206915_1086_pt1 | contig 20058 bp, 19 predicted proteins | sample Alteio_BWOrgHeat_70_FD_152945 | JGI IMG/M metagenome (GOLD analysis project Ga0206915, IMG submission 152945) | Enriched cells from forest soil in Barre Woods Harvard Forest LTER site, Petersham, Massachusetts, United States -... | ecosystem: Environmental > Terrestrial > Soil > Temperate forest >...
ATCTTCATCATCAAGGAAAACCGTACCTTCGACACTTATTTTGGTGGCTCTCCCGGTGCCGACGGAGCCACAACCGGTATCGCCTCCACCGGTCAACTCGTCGACCTCAGCCACATGGCAGACTCTTCCACCCTGAACCTCTGTAATAACTGGAACTGCGCTCTGCATGCGGTCGATGGCAGCAAAATGGATCGGTTCGACCAGCCCGCCGGCAACCTCGACGCATACAGCCGTTTGACTGAACAGGACATCCCCAACTACTGGGCCTACGCGCACCGCTTTGTTTTGGCGGACCGATATTTCAGCGCTGTGCATGGCCCCAGTTTTCCGAATCATCTTTTCTTTTCACGATTGCTGCCCAGACTGGAGGCGTCACTGACAATGTTGACAGTTCTAACTTGGGGAGAGATTGCGATGGTAATCCTTCCGGCACCGTTCCTGTTCTGGATGAGCGCGGCAACCTGACCCGCCAATCGCCTTGTTTCGATCTTCAGACTCTGCCGGATCTCCTCGAAGGGGCAGCCATCTCCTGGAAATACTATGCAATAGGTGGAGGGGTCCTCTCGACCATCCGTCACATTTACAAAAGCTCGCTTTTCAAGGAAAGGACGGCCCCTCCGGAGCAATTCGAAGTCGACGTGGTTAGCGGACACCTTCCGGCGGTCAGTTGGCTCCTGCCTCCGGAGGAAATGAGCGAGCATCCTCCAGAAAGCGCCTGCCAGGGCGAGAACTGGACAGTTCGCACGGTCAATGCAGTAATGCAAGGGCCTGATTGGAACTCCACCGCCATCTTCATTGTTTGGGATGATTTTGGCGGCCTTTATGATCATGTTTCGCCGCCCCAACTCGACCGTCTGGGCTTAGGCCCCCGCGCGGCGATGCTCGTCATCTCTCCGTACGCCAAGTCCGGACACGTCTCTCACACCGTATACGAGCAGTCGTCCATTCTGAAGTTCGTGGAACGACTCTACAATTTGCCCGCGCTCACTTCGCGCGACCACTCTGCCAGCGACATGCTTGACAATTTTGACTTCATCCAGCACCCAGCGCCCCCTTTCATTCTTTCTTCTCGCAAGTGCCCTCAGGGGCTGGCCTTGCCCCGCGATCCAAAGGTGTACACCGCTTACGACAACGACTAACTTCGCGCTCCTTCCAAGCTGGTGTTCGGATGAACCTGCGATGAGAAAAGGTCCTTGGAAACTACCCTTGCTCAATGACGTTCAGACGAACGCTGCGAATGTGAAAACTCCGGGCGGAAATGGAACGGAAAGGCCGCGTCCATGTGGAATAAGCTGCGCCGCGGGACAGACTCTTTCCCGCGAGCCGGGGGTTAGGCTATTGGCGCAATCTTCCATTGTGTGGTTCACTTCATCCCATGCTGCTTCGCCAATTGAACGAATCGCTTCGCCAGTTACCCGCTGGCCGTCGCGCCCTGGCCTTGGTTTGGGGAGCGGCGCAGGGCTGGACCGTTGCCTGGGGCTTCTTGCTTGTGTGCCAGGGCATGATTCCTGCCGGCCAGGCGTTGTTGCTCAGAACCCTGGTAAACCGGCTCGTGCGTACCCCAGAGTGGACTGCCATTGCGCAGCCCGCCCTGGGAATTGCCGGTCTCTGGATACTGGGGCAGGTTTTTTCCAGCTTCCTTTCTTGGGTCCGTGCGGTGCAGGCCGAGCAGGTGCAGGACGAGATCCACCGGCTCATCCACGAGCAGGCCCTTCGTCTTGACCTCGCCTTCTACGACCGCGCAGAGTCCTACGATCAGCTGCACCGGGCACAGGTAGACGCGCTTTCTCAGCCGCTGGCGTTGCTGGAAAACATCGGTTCGCTGGCGCAGAATGGCCTCGCTTTTCTTGTGCTGGCGGGCATTCTCTGGACCTACGCCGGCTGGCTTCCATTGTTGCTGGTTCTAAGCGGAATCCCAGGGTTGGTGCTGGTGGCCCGTTATATCTTGCGCGAACATCAGTGGCGGCAAGAAAACACCAGCCAGGAGCGCCGCACTCGCTATCTCGACTGGCTTATCACAGACCGAAACGCGGCCGCCGAGCTGCGTCTTTTCGACCTGGGAAATTATCACCGCATGGCCTTCGAGACCTTGCGGGGGACTCTCCGTGAAGGAAAGTTGCGCTTGGAACGGCAGGGTGCCGCCGCAGAACTTGGGGCCGGTTTTCTGGCTTGGTCTGGCAGTTTGGCGGGTTTAGGATGGATGCTGCAGCGCACCCTGACCGGAAAAGCGGGGTTGGGGGACCTGTTGCTCTGCTTTCAGGCCTTCCAGCAATCCCAGGCGCTGCTGCGGGCTCTCCTTGAAAGCTCCGGAAAAATCTACCGCAGTCTGCTCTTCGTCGAGAACCTGGACGAATTCTTGAAGTTGGCTCCGCAAATCCTTCCGGGCCCGTCCATGGACCCCGGACTTCCGGTCAAGAATTCCATTCGCTTCGAAAATGTCAGTTTTACTTATTGTGGAAGCCGGCATCGCGCTTTGGATGGCTTCAACCTGGAGATACCCAACGGGAAGGTGGTCGCCTTGGTCGGCCATAACGGCGCCGGCAAAAGCACGCTCATCAAACTGTTATGCCGTTTCTATGACCCTGATAGCGGGCGGATTCTCCTCGACGGCGTCGACCTGCGAGCGTTCAACCCGGCGGTTCTGCGCCGCAGCATCGCCGTCCTCTTTCAAGAGCCGGTGCATTATCATGCTACCGTCTGGGAAAATATCGCCTTTGGCGATCTCGAGCGACTGTACGACCGGCGGCGTGTACACCAGGCGGCCCAGGACTCTGGTGCGCTGGAGCCGGTTGAACGACTTCCCCATGGCTTGGACTCCCTGCTGGGCAAGTGGTTCGGCGGCGCGGAGTTGAGCGGTGGAGAATGGCAGCGGATCGCCTTGGCAAGGGCCTTCTTCCGGCAAGCTCCGGTGGTAATCTTGGACGAACCCACCAGTTCCATGGATTCCTGGGCAGAGCAGGACTGGCTGGGCCGTTTTCGCTCTCTAACCCGAGGCAAGACCGGACTGATGATTACCCACCGCTTCACCACCGCTATGCACGCCGACGTGATTCATCTTCTCGACAAAGGTAAGGTGGTGGAATCGGGAACCCATGCCATGCTGGTGGCCCTGGGCGGCGCCTACGCGGTTTCCTGGGCTGCCCAAATGCAGGAATTAAACACCCGAGACATCGATCATGCCTGAGATGCGGTGGCGGCGGCGAACAAGCCTGCCTTTCAATGAACCAGCCTGTGTGTCAGAACTTCCAGGAGGTGGCGACAGGAGAGTTGGAGCCGAAGTTAAATAGCTGATGCACAGTTGTAGGCACTGGTAAGATGCAAGAACTAAGCTGTGAGCCAACTCCTTCAACATCCTCGCGAGAGCGAGAGGGAGGGCGATATGAGACGGTTATTCGCAGCGATAGCCGTATTCTGGATGACCGGTTTTCTGAACGCTCAGGATGACGATATAAATCACAACAATGCCGGGCATATTCCTGTAATTTCGGGAGCCATCGGATATATCTACAATGTGAATGGCGGTGTTCCAGCACTTTCGCCACAGATTAACCCTGTTCTGCTCGTGCCGTTCGGCTCGCATGTTCTGCTCGAGTCCCATACGGATTTCATTGGTTTCTTTCAACGGAAGTACCTGACACACGGACCTTACACAGGTAAGGTTTTCAAGAGTGTTGAATCCGCGCAGGTCGATTGGCTGGCTAATACACATTTGATTGCTGTCGCCGGCAGATACCTCATCCCCTTCGGACTATACAATGAACGGCTGTCGCCGTTGTGGATTCACGACCTACAAGACGGCCCGATCACCTCTGCGATCGGAACACTCCCAGGTGGATCCGGAGATGGAATCATGCTGCGAGGAGTACTCCGCCAAAATCCTTCCTACTCGATTCAATATTCCAGTTATTTTTCAACGAATTGCAATGTGAATCAACTTGAGGCTGCGCGGGCGGCCGGTGGAGACGCCAGCATCTATCTGACCAATAAGCGCCTCGAAGTTGGTGGTTCATATCAGCGGTTCCTTCAGGATCATGAGATCAATAGCGTCGCGACTTACGTCTCCTGGGAACCTGCTCACACACTTCTGGACGTGAAATTCGAATTTGACCGCAGTTACAACGGGTATGGCTATTGGCTGCAGACTGCCTATTCATTCAATCAGACGCCGATAAAGCCCGCCTTCCTTAAGCGCATGCAGTTGGTAGGTCGCATGCAGCAGTTCCGTCCGCTTAATGGCGGCGGAAATAGCCTTCCGCAAGTGAATACCAACCGGATTGATGTAGGACTGAACTACTACATACGCGATGATCTCAGGCTTATTTCCAGTTATGGACGGCAATTCAACTCCCCGACAAACGTGAACATCTGGAACGCGGGATTCACTTATCGCTTTGTTTGGCCACTTTGGCCGGAGAGGAAAAAATGAAACATCGTATTCTTTGCGCGCTCCTAGTTACTTTGCTCTCACTCGGATCAATTGCGGCTCTGGCATTTGAAGTTCAGTCGAGCCCTAACCCTGACGGACAGAAACAAGCCAACAGCGGGTTCGACGCGCAAAAAGCAGGAGAGCGGATTTTCATGGCGAACTGCTCGCGTTGTCACCTTCCGCCCACGAGCATCACACCGCGGACGACGGGAACCATCATCATGCACATGCGTGTCCGCGCCCGCCTCTCGCGACGGGATGAGCAACTTCTACTCAAGTATATGGCGCCTTAAATATGCTTATGCTTTAATTGGGAGGATGTGTCTTTCCGCCAGGCAGAAATCGCACCCGGTAAGGGCGCAACCCGCAGGATTATGAAGCATTGTCTGATTGTCGCGGTTTTGGTATCGTTGGTTTTTCTTTCCCGAACCAACTTTTGCCACGCGCAAGATCCAACGCGCACCGTCGAGGTCCACGCAAAACGCTTTGCTTTTTCGCCTGCCGAGATAACCGTCAAGAACGGTGAGACAATCAAATTGTTATTGACTTCCGACGATGTCACCCATAGTCTCCTGATTCCCGACCTGAACGTAAACGAGACCATAAAAAAAGGTCATACGACAGAAGTCACAATTACTCCCACGAGAACGGGAGACTTCAAGGGGAAATGCGGTCACTTTTGCGGAACCGGCCATGGCTCAATGGTTTTTGCGGTGCATGTGACGGGAAATTAATGGGATGTCGAATATTCGATTCACCTATCTCGTGTTAAGCGGTGTTGCCTGCCTGATTCTTGCGGCATGCAAAGTTCAGCAGACGGGAAGGACCGAAACGGCGACATTGCAGTGGGTCAAGCACCATGTAACCATAGGCGGGAAGCGCGAGCAGAATCCGCTTAGCCAAACAGCCGAGAACATCGAATCCGGCAAGCGAATCTTCGGCTACTATTGCGTAGTATGCCATGGCCGCGACGGCCAGAATACAGGAGTTCCGTTTGCCGCGAACATTTCGCCGCCCATTCCATCCCTTGCATCCGCCGATGTTCAGCGCTACACCGACGGTCAACTCAAATGGATCATTGAGCATGGAATTTCGCCTTCTGGCATGCCTGCTTCGAAGGGGACACTGAACGATGATGAGATGTGGCATATCGTTGTCTATCTTCGGCACCTTCCGCCGGCGGGCAGTTTAGGAGAACCGCGCGCTTACTCCGGCGATGAATATGAGGATGCATCTCCCAAGTAGGCGCGCGGGCTCCACCACCTGCGTTCACAGCCGAGCCGCTTCTCGATTCCCGTACAATCTAAAATCGTGAAGAATGACGGTGACGGGATAAATCCAGTGCTGGCTACGTTTTGACAAACTAGTGACAATTCGTTGACAATTAACCGCCTCTATCGGCGCAGAGTTAGATGGCGCAAGGCTTGTTGAATCAGGCATTTGGGGGGCTGACATGAAGAACGTCAGTGGTTATTTGCAGCGAACCCTCGTTTTGCTGGCAGTTCTCACCTCAAGTGGTCTTCGAGCGCAGGCCCCTGGGACCGGCGCTATCGCGGGCGAAGTATCGGATCCTTCTGGTGCTGTCCTGCCTAATGCTCACGTCTCGGTCGTTTGTAAGCAGACTGGTTTCAATCGGATGACAACGACAACGGCGGAAGGATCGTTCCGAGTACCGCTTCTTCAACCCGGAGATTACTCAGTTGTGGTGGACGCCGCAGGATTTAAACAGCATTCTCTGCCTTCCGTTTCTGTGACAGTAAGCGAAACGGTTGAGGTAAAGATCAAGCTCGAACTCGAAACCGTCAAATCCCAGGTGGGTGTTACGGCTTTCACCGAGTTGGCACAAACCGAAAGCTCGGCGCTCGGCCACGCGACAAATGAGGAAACGATCGCAGCACTTCCTCTGGCGAATCGCAATTACACCCAGATCCTGGCTCTTTCTCCGGGAGTCCTCGTCGAGCTCCCAAATGCCTCGGCCCTCGGGAGAAATAACCAGAACGTTTCGGCGAATGGGGCCAGAACTACCTCAAACAATTTTCAGTTTAACGGCATCGATGCGAACAACCTCGCTCAAAACTCGGCTTCGGGATATCAATCCGAGGTAGGCGTTGCCGTCCCGGCCCCAGATGCAATTGCGCAGTTTAAAGCGCAGACGGGAAATTACGACGCGGCCTACGGAAGGGGAGCGGGTGCGAATGTCGACGTCATTGGCAAAACGGGAACAAATCAGTTTCACGGAGACGCGTGGGAGTTCTTCCGCAATGATGTATTGAACGCCAACGACTTCTTCTCAAAAAGAAACGGCCAGCCAAGACCTGTTCTAAAGCAGAACCAATTTGGCTTCACATTCGGCGGTCCAATCGTAAGAGATAAGACATTCTTCTTCGGTTCCTACCAAGGCACGATTCAGCGAAATGGAGATTCCAACTTGTCTTTAGTGACAGCCATTTTGCCACAACTAACAAATGATCGATCCGCTCCAACACTGGGAGCACAATTCTGTCCTGCCAACTACCCTACTAACCCCGGCTATCTCACCGCAGCCGGTGGCGTTCAGGTTTTGTGCGCCGGGTCCAATATCAACCCAGTGGCGACTGCCCTGTTGAACTTCAAATTTCAAAATGGACAATATGCGATTCCGAGTCCACAGGTAAATCTTACCAATGTCCCTGGGCAGCTCCCGATTGGCGAATCTACATTCTCGATTCCGGCACAGTATCATGAGGACCAGTTCACTCTCAATCTTGATCAGGCCTTCTCTGAAAGGAACGAACTCTCGGCCAGGTTCTTCTATTCGCATGCTCCTACAGTCGAACCATTTTCACCGTATGGCGCCACTGTGCCTGGCTGGGGTACGGATGAGACGGACCAGAATCTGATGTTCGTTTTATCGGACACCCATATTTTCAATCCCGACCTTGTTAACGTTGCCCGTTTTGGGTATATGAGATTCCACGGCTATGCGGTCATTGCCCAACCGATCAATGCATCGGATGTCGGAATGGCAACACCCACTGGGCTCCTGCCGGAAACTCCGGGCTTGGTAATCAACGGGTTATTTACGATCGGCACCGCTGGGCAACCGTATTACTTCCAGAACACAAATACTTTTGTCTGGCAGGATACTGTATCTCTGACTCATGAAAAGCACAATTTTCGATTTGGGGCCGAAGCCAAGCGGCATCAGGTGGATGTGGATGTCCCTTATGTAATTGATGGATTCTTGTTCCTGTTTGGATTTCCGGACCTGTTAGTGGGGCAAAGCGCAGCACAAAATGGCGGCGCCATGAGTAATATTTTTCAGAGCACTGCTTCGTCAGGGTCTTTTCGTAAAGACGAGCGATATACAGATCTCGCCGGATTCCTCCAAGACGATATCAAGCTGACGCCGCGGCTGGTAATCAATGCAGGCTTGCGCTATGAGATATTCGGTCCCCCATCGGACATTCATGGACGTCTGCCCACCTTTGATCCTTCAATCGCTTCTCACCCTGCGCCGCCTGAGGGCACCTTCAGCGGGTTCATTCTGCCCGCTAACTATTCTGGCCCGATTCCGGAAGGATATATGCAATCCTCATATTCTGGGATGTGGAGCGGCGACTACAAGAACATCTCTCCCCGCTTTGGCTTTGCGTTTCGATTGTCTGATAACCCAACTCTTCTATTGCGTGGCGGATATGGAATCTATTTCGACAGGCTATCCGGTGAGCTTGCCGAGCAGAGTGTGGGTCAGCCTCCATTTTCACTCACCCAATCGCTGCAGGGCGGCCAAAACGGTGCGGCAACTTTGCAACAGCCATATATTCCCCCCCTGCCGCCAAACTCCAGTTACCCGATCTTCATCCCACGCACACCTGGCGGAGCATTGTCTCTGGCGGCGGTCTCACCGCGACTGAGTAGCCCTTACCTGCAGGAGTACAACCTCAACATTCAATACGAATTTGCGCGGGACTTTCTCTGGGAGGTAGGATACGTTGGTTCAACATCTACCCACATCGCGGGATGTGTCCAATTTAATCAGGCACTGTTAGCCAGCCCCGGAAACCCAGTTAATGGACAAACAACAAATACAATCGAAAATCTAGTCCAGCGACTTCCTTATGCGGGTATCGCGCCGGGATCCTATATTTGCCAGACAACATTCAATGCGAACTACAACTCCCTACAGACCAGCATCAGCAAAAGATTGACCCACGGCCTCGAGTTCCTAGCTAGTTACACCTGGTCGAAATCGCTCGATTACATCAGTGGTTTAGGAAATTCTTCAAGCTTCGAATTGAGCTTTCTGTCCAATGATCAAACCAACGCCCGTCAGGCCCGCGGACTGGATGACCACGATCGTGCTCATCGCGTTGTTCTAAGCCTGGTCTATGAGATTCCAAGACTCCAAACACGACTATCTGTTATGCGTCGTATACTTTCTCAGTGGCAGCTGTCGAGCGTGCTTGTTGCACAATCTGGCAGCCCTCTCACGGCAAAGGATAGCTCGGCGGGCACGATCTATGGAAATCTGGCCGGCTTTTCCAGAGCTGAATGTACCGGGTTGAATCCGGCGTCCTCCGGATCTGTGTATTCCCGCCTGAATGGCTATTTCAATCCCAAAGCATTTACTTCACCGCCTGTGATCGGCGACGGAACTGGTTTTGGCAGTTGCTCAGTAGGCTTTTTACGCGGGCCAGACCAGCGCAACATTGACCTGGCTCTTCAACGCGCTTTTCCCGTCAACGAACGCAGCCGCCTTCAATTCCGAACCGAGTTCTTCAACTTGACTAATACGCCGACTTTCGGCCAGCCTGTCACTGATTATGCTGCGGGAGCCGCATTTGGTCTAATTTCGTCCACCGTTTCCAATCCGCGGATCATTCAATTTGCGTTGAAATACGAGTTCTGACAATGAACCCGCGCGAGCTAGAGGCTAACCAATTGCAAACCATGAGGGGTCAGATTTCCGACATGGAAGAACCGGCAGTTCCAAATGCAATAGGAACAATCACAATCGCAGCCCCGCTACCTCACGAATGTGCTGCACCCGCCTGCGGCGACCCTTTGCTTCGCAATGCGCATCTACCCTTGCGGTCGGTGTTCCATCCAATGGGTTTTTCCGTTGACGTCATTACAAACTCAGTCGAGGTACTTGCAGCTGCAGAAGCGAGTTGGGGTCGTTTTAAGAAGGTATTTTCCGAACGCACGGTAGAGTTACGTTTTGGGGTCATAGACGACGGCTCCAACAAGTGTCCGCCCGAAGCAATCTACCGAGCACATCGGAATCTCAGGTCTATAAACGCCGATTCAAATAACTTTTGCATCTGTGATCTCAAAGAAGGCTTCGCATTTTCGTGGCTGACGCGCGTTGCCGTAGAGCAACAACACTATTTCCGCTACTACTTTCTTGAACCTGCTGCAGCTTTTTTTTTAATAGATTCTCCATCTGTGACGCTTATTCACGCAGCCTGCGTAGAGATGGAAGGACGTGGGGTTCTGCTTTGCGGAGACTCAGGCGCAGGAAAATCTTCTCTTGCGTTTGCCTGTGCTCGCGCGGGGTGGACATATCTTTCAGACGACCTCGTTTGTCTTGTGCAGGGTCGCGAAGATCGGATCGTAGTTGGCAACCCCTACATGTTTCGCTTTCGCGATTCTGCTGCACATCTATTTCCCGAGTTGCAAGGAGAAAGTATTGCGGCGCGCGTAGCGGGGAAGCCAACGATTGAATTTCCGTCCGGACGCATACCGGAAATGACTATCGCGGAGAGATGCCCCATTGATTACATCGTCTTTCTTAATCGACGAGAGCCGGATCAACCTGGTCTTGTACCGTTCCCCCGCGATATGGCACGGCAATGGTTTGAGCAAGGAATCTCCGCCGACGAGCTTCGAGAGGCACGGCTTGCCGAGATTCGCAACCTACTCGCCGCGGAGATACTAGAGTTGCGTTACAGCGATCTGGACAGGGCTGTGAGAGACCTCGAAGAGCTGGTCGTCAAGGAAATCTGACAATTTCTATGAATTCAACCTATGACATCAGCGGAAAGATGATGACGCGCAATATCCCAAAAGAGGTCCTAGCGCTCTTCCAAGTTCTACAGCTAAGTAGCGCGCAGACTGCACAGCTGCGCGGTCTAAATGATTTGGAATGGAAGTCTCTTCTCTCATTCTGCGAAATGTCGTATCTTACCATGCCGCTATTGCAAGCCCAGAATGATGGGTTTCCGAGTTGGGTGGTGGAACATCTCGAAAGAAATGCAACAGACAACGCGAGGCGCTTCGACAGGGTAAAAGCAACATATCTAGAAGTCGCGAAAGCGTTGGAAAACTCAGACGTTCAGTATGTAGTAATGAAAGGATTTGCCAAATGCCCGGAATATGTGAGTGATCCTCGGCTCAGACTGCAGACAGACATTGATCTGTACTGTCCTGGGGATGTAATTCGCCAGGCACATTCTGCGTTATCGGCGATTGGCTACCGTCCTAATCAGACAGTGGACTACTACAGTCATGCCGACCATTTGCCAACCCTGTTTCGCGATGAGGTTTGGACGTGGCGCGGGAACGCATTCGATCCTGAGATGCCGCTGCCCGTCGAGCTTCATTTCTGTCTTTGGAATGTTAAGACTACCCACTTCTCTGTTCCAGATTTAGATGGTTTTTGGGGAAGACGTGTCATGCGGTCCTTGGATGACTTAACATTTCCCACGTTTTGTGAGGTAGATGGCTTGGGCTACTATGCCCTTCACACGCTCCGAAATCTTCTAAGCGGAGAACGGGTGACACGTGATGCATATGAGTTAGCCGTGTTTTTACATCGCCATGCGCAGGATACATCATTTTGGACAACTTGGCGTGAACACCACAATGACACTCTGCGCTCGATCCAGGCGATCACATTCTGTCTTGCCAAAGCATGGTTCTGCTGCAATACCTCCCCGGAAGCAGCGGTAGAAATGAATAATCTTTCACCTGCAATCCAGAAATGGTTCCGCAACTTTGTATATTCTCCGCTGGAAGGAATGTTCCATCCTAATAAAGACCGTGTATGGCTTCATATGAGCTTGCTCAACTCATCGAAGGAGAAACGGTCTATTTTACGTAGGGCACTGTTGCCGGCGCGACTTCCCCCTGTTAAGACGCCTGACGTGGATTTTGATGAATACGGACTAGCCAGAAAAGATTGGCCTATTCATCCGCATATTAAGTACCTCTTCTACTTCGTCTCTCGGTCCGTGTATCACGTGCGCGTTCTTCCATCCACGTTATGGCATGGCTTTCGCTGGTGGGCCTCTCAACGTCAGTTGGGAGGACAGTTCTGGATATTCTTAGCAGCATCTTTTTTTTTGACTTGGGCCTTTCCATTTATTTCTTCTTATTCAATCTCTTCCTGATCGGTCATGGATTTACTGAGAAGACGTTGGGTTTCTTGACCAGCGCTATGGCTGCGGGAAATATCGCCGGTACAATCCCCGCCGGTAAACTTGCAAGAAAACTTGGCTTGCAAAAAGCGCTACTGGTCTTTTTCATCCTTGCGACGGCCATCTTCGTTATGCGGTCATTTACCTTGTCTCACACCTTTCAATTGGTTCTCGCCTTCCTGGCCGGAATGACTCTTTCGACGTGGGCAGTGTGTCTTTCTCCCACTGTTGCTCAGCTCACGAACGAACGTACGCGGCCATTCGCCTTCAGTCTGGTCTTTTCTACTGGTATAGTGATTCCCTCTCTAGGTGGCCTTGCTGGTGGCATTCTGCCTGGGTGGTTGGCTCAGACTGCCCTACCGATCCACTCACTCGAACCGATTCAAGTGGTGATACTAGCCTCATGCGGGATTTTGGGGATGGGAATTTGGCCAGTGCTGAAGCTCCAGATCGGACGCGCACCTATTCTCACCAAAACCCGACGCACCTTCAATCCGTTTCTGCTCCGTTTCCTTCCTGCGATCGCGCTTTGGAGCATGGTAGATGACTCTTTCAGCCCATTCGCGAATGTCTATTTTGCGAGGCATCTGCAAATGTCATTGCCTCGGATTGGCCTGACTTTCTCACTTGCACAGCTCGCGCAAGTGCTCGCAGTCTTGGCGGTACCCCTTGCATTTCGAAAATTCGGTCTGGTGGCCGGAATCACTTATATGCAAATGGCGACGTCGCTTGCGCTCGCCTCCCTTGGTATGGCCCACCGAGCAACCACCGCCGCTTTCATCTATGTGGCCTATACAGCTTTCCAATGTGGTGAACCCGGAATGTACAGCCTGCTCATGAGCAGAGTGCCAGCGGAAGAGAGAAGCAGCGCTTCTGCACTGAATGCATTTGTGATGTCCTGTTCTCAAGCAATAGCGGCAGGATTGGCCGGAGCATCGATTGCGCGGTTTGGTTATCCGCCGGCACTGTGGGTTACGTCCGCAATTTCATTGGCCGCTGCCTGCCTTTTCTGGCGTTTACCTCGCTCTGCGAATCCGGAACATAGCCTGCGCGGTTAGTTGTAGTGGGATGACCGACAACGCATCAACGGACGCAATGTATAAGTCGTTCCCGACAAATGTGGAAGCGCGTGCCGGGTGACCTTGCGGAATACTGCCGACGCTCGCAACGACCTGGGTGGTTCCAGATGCTGGATTCACGATGTTCAAACCACAGGGTAGTGTCCACAGGTCGAGAACAAAAGGAAGATAAAGGTTGCTCACAACGGGTGAAATCGGACCGCCCTGAGAGGGTGTTTTGAATTTTGTGTAAAGCGTCTGTTCCTCGATACTGGAGGAACGAATGGGAATCGACAAAGAGCTATATATAATCGATAAATTGCTGGCCGACTACAATGGTCCGGAGGATCTGATCGGCGAGCAGGGTCTGCTGAAACAACTGACGAAGGCGTTGGTGGAGCGAGCGATGCACGCTGAGCTGAGCCACCACCTGGGGTATGAGAAGCACGACTCCGGCGGCAAGGGCAGTGGCAACTCGCGCAATGGAACAAGCACCAAGACGCTGAAGGGAGGCGGTGATCGAGGTTCCTCGGGACCGCAATGGCACCTTCGAGCCGAAGATCGTACCCCGCCACCAGCGCCGTTTCAGCAGCTTCGATGACAAGATTCTGTCGATGTACGCGCGGGGGATGACAACGCGGGGAGATCCAGGGTCATTTGCAGGAGATCTATGGGGTGGAGGTTTCTCCGTCGCTGATCTCGGAGGTCACCGATGCGGTGATGGAAGAGGCGAAGGCCTGGCAGACGCGACCACTTGAACCTCTGTATCCGATTCTGTTTCTTGATGCCTTGATGCCTTGATGGTGAAGATGCGGCACGAGGCCGGGTGGAAGACCGAGCGGTCTACGTGGCCATTGGCATCGATCTGGACGGACGCAAGGACTTACTGGGGCTTTGGACTTCGGCCAACGAGGGCGCCAATTTCTGGCTTCAGGTGCTGACCGAGTGCGTAACCGTGGGGTGAAGGACATCTACATCGCCTGTGTTGACGGGCTGAAAGGCTTCCCTCAGGCAATCGAAAACGTGTTTCCCCAGGCGCAGGTGCAGTTGTACGCGCCGGGTGAAAAATAGACGCCCGTCTCGCGACGGCAGCCCTTGCATCATTGCTAACCCTTACCTCCATCAGGTCGGGTAGAGGACGTTCACCTCCAAGCTATCGAACATGCCCGGCGCACAACGAAGCCGCTGGCCCGGTGCGCACTGCGTGGTTGCGTGAGCGCCCATCGGCTGGCGAAACCTCCGCGCGTGCTCCAAATTCGACGACCTGAGAATCTCACGCGCTGTTTATTATCAGGCGTGATGACAGAGCAGCGAGGCGCGCTTTTTTTGATATGAAATATCAATAAGATGGTCCGGATGTCGAACTGTAATCCCGTCTCTGTGCGGATCAACGAGCCCCGAATCCGCCCATCTCGATAAAACCCGACTCACGGTGAAAAGCGTTGTGCCCGTCATTTGGGCGAGTTCCTGTCGCCGAAGCCGCAATTCAATGCCGAGTTTGCTCTGCTTTCCGATCGATTTACACAATCTCCGCAACAGAAACGCCAGGCGGCCCGGAACGCTTTCGGTCGCGATTTCACAAAACCTTTTTTCGAGCTCATACAAACGAGCGGTCAGAATCCCTTCCAGGTTGGCTTTGATCTGTGGATGCCTAGCGAGAATCAGTTGAATGTCTCTGCGGTCCCAGACCAGTGTGTCGCATTTTTCCATCGCGCAGGCTGCACAGGATTGAATGTAGCCGAAACCTCCGGCATGCACGCCAACTGCATCTCCACAACCAATCAACCAGAGAATGACCTCATTCCCGTTTGAAGTCACCTGGGTTAATTTGACTCTGCCGCTTTGAACTAAAATCCACCTGTCGATCGTCTGACCTTGAGAAAACAGCACTTCATTACGGATGAACGTCTTGCTTTTCGCATACTGAAGGGCCTCGCTGCATGCCTGCGAAGATAGGCCTGCAAACAGCGCGGAATTGCGCAAACGCTCAACTCGCTTGTCGAACTCGGTCCGAGTGAGGGAATCTGTGCATGCCTGAGGAAAGAACGCGACGCTCGACAAATCTACAACGTGTATCATGCTCTCTCCAAATCCGAATCGAAAATGCGATGCGCACACACATGGTTCTACACTACCGATCGCGCGGATTCGTCAGGCAGGTGTAATACATTTGTCAGCATTTGCATATGACTGGCTCCGAAGAGCAGTGATTCACCTTGACCCTTGCGATATTTGCTCATCTGTACATTTCGCTCGACGGCAATTGTAACGGGCCGAACAGTCGACAATTAAATCCTAAAGCTGAGGCAAAAACTTGAAGACGATCCTGCGGGCCCGTTCAATTCTGCACATTGCGCGGAGGCGGGTACCGATTTGTTCTGGTGCCTGACAGAGAATCCTTGAAGATTTGAGATAGAACAACCGTCATCCGGTGCAAATGACAATCCCGTCATTTCTAACTGCCGACGGGACGAATCTGCTTCAAGCGCTCGGTCGGAAGTGTTCCGAAGCTTGGTACAGTCCGAATTCGACACTGGAAAGTGAACCGATAAAAAAAGAACGACAATCCAGTGACACAGCCTAGTGGCCGCCGGCGTAAGATGAGCTTCGGAATCAGAGGCGGAGTTGTTTCTTGTTGAACCGCCTCTGTGCACCAGGAGGTCAAAGCATGAATGAAATTCGTCGAATGCAGGCCCCGATCGGACTGTTCGGGCTCCTAGTGTTGCTCACTATGGGCTGCGTGCCATTCGGCCTCGCTCAGAGCACTGACCCTGATACGGTCACCACGCTCGGATCGACAGTTCCGGCAAACGGAGATGTGAATCCCTATGGAGTAGCACGCGTCCCGCGCACCCAGGGGCGTCTAGTGGAAGGAAACTTTTTGGTAAGTAATTTCAACAATGCTGCAAATCAACAAGGCACAGGCACAACGATCGTGCAAATGCAACCAAACGGATCCATGCAACTGTTCGCCCAAATTGATCCGAGCATGGTTTCCTGTCCCGGCGGCGTTGGCCTCACAACTGCATTGGTGGCGCTTCGGAGTGGTTTTGTAGTCGTCGGAAGTTTGCCCACCACAGATGGAACCTCTGCAACAACAAAAGCCGGATGTCTCCTCGTGCTCGACAGCAACGGAAAAGTAGTGAAGACCATTTCAGGACATCACCTCAACGGCCCATGGGATATGACAGCGGTGGACGTTGGCGAAGTGTTTGTCCTTTTTGTTACCAATGTCCTGAACGGCACGGTGGCCGGGGGAGGAAACATCTTGAATGAGGGCACGGTGGTTCGGCTGCTGTTTGTCGTGGACGACGGAGCACCGCAGTTGCTCAACAGTTCGGTGATTGCATCCGGTTTTCCCGAGCGCACCGATCCGGCGGCCCTCGTGATCGGACCTACCGGCGTGGCATTCGACTGGAAGACCGGCGACCTCCTTGTAGCTGACAGCTTGGACAACAGAATCGCCGCTATTCCGAATGCTCTGTTTCGGACGCAAGTTGCCGGTAAGGGCCGAATCGTTTCGGCGGGAGGAGCACTGAATGATCCGTTGGGCGTTTCGTTGGTTGGCAGCAATCTATATGTTGCAAATGGAAATGACGGGAATATCGTTCAGGTGAATATCAGGAATGGCAAGCAGGTGGATGTCGATCTGGTCGATAGTTCTGGGGGACCCCCTCCTGGAGCTGGCGCTTTGTTTGGACTATGGGCGCTGCGTGGCGAAGTTTACTTCGTAGATGACGCTACAAACACATTCAACTTGTTACATTGAGTACCTAAGCCCCGTTCGAAAAGCTGAGCCTCGTTTCGGCCCGCTGGTGTCCACTAGCTCGTTTGTCGCAGACTCGGATGCGTGTTCGTCCGGTAAACAGCCGAAGCGCACGCGAAATAGCCGGATGAGGCTTCGTGTTTCACCAGTCTCAGTCAACGCCGGTAGATTACTCCCACAAATTAGCGCGGGAATTCGCAAGGAGCAAATTCGAAGTGGAGTGCTTCGCCTGCACGGGTGAAGACCTGAACCCGATCGGGGCTTCGCCATGGCGCGGATTCGAGAACCGTTCGAAGCAGCCCAGGATCGCAGAAGTTCAGGCCAGCGATGAAAATGAGGCTTTCAAGGTGCTTCCCTCGCGCCCATCTGCTCACTTCCACAAATTCACCTGAGCTCGCGAATTCCCGCACGCGACGGTTGATAAACTCGATCGCCGGATAAGTCTCCGTCTCCTTCAGCTGTTCGATAACCGAAGTCGTTACAATGACGGCCGTCACCGCACTCATCAGGACTCCTTACCGCACCGCGCCCAATATGCGCGTGCCAGGTTCGCTGGCAGGCCCCTTCGGCGGCCAGTCAGACCTTCGGTGGGTTCGCGGCGTGGCCTCAATTTAAGCAGCTCCTCTGCCACGTCCTGCGGTTGTTCCGTCCAGGAAATCCACGATCAAGCCATCGCCGCGATCCTTTTTAACCGTAAGTATCTGAATTGGTTCAGCCATGGCAACACCTTACTGCAATCGTGGTCAAAGGTCTGTATCGCTTTGCTCAATGGTTTCCGGCTGAATTAAGATTCCCGCATGCCAGCAATGTGCTTCACAAAGAAGGGTTCTGACCCGCCCGTTTGTTGCGTACATGATGTTCGGCTGATAGTGCGTCAAATTTCCAGCCAGGACGCCTTTGGGGAGTTGGGAACTTCCCAATCCTGGTTTGCCCGCTGAGTGGGTGAGTCGTCAGATATAGCTCCTGATATGGAGTGACCTGTCAACCCCTGCACATTCGTGGTGTTGTTTTTGTCGTTGCTTTCGCCGTTGATCGAGGACTGAGGATGAGCAAGCTGAGAAGGGTCGAAGAGTTGTTTGCGAGTCGGCATTCTAATTTGAATGACCTGGAAGTGCTCGTGTGTCAGCGTGGCGTTGCGTTCAGTTATCTTGATATTGGCATGGCCAATTACTTTCGAAGATAAAGGACGCCGCAAATGCGCTGGCTTTATACAGCAATCATCGCCTCGTCGGCTATACTCATGCGCGGGGAGGCGATTGGCCAGGCTGTTGATGTATCGCTCTATGGAGCGACACCTAACTCCGGTCACAACAGCAGTCCAAGCGTTGCGAGAGCGATCGATTTTGCTCTACGCCACCATCGTTCCAAGATATTGTTCAAACGAGGAAGGTATGACTTTTGGCCCCAGGGTGCCGTTATACGCCACCTTTTTATCTCAAACCATGATGGAGTGGCCGAGCGCGCGGTTGCCATATCAATCGAACACGTCAGCGGCCTCGAACTTGATGGCAACGGATCGGAATTTGTCTTTCATGATTCCATGCTTCCTATTGTTATTTCGCATTCGGACCGGGTAACTCTGCGTAATTTTTCGATAGATTATGCAAGCCCGCACATTGTGCAGGCAAAAGTAGTCAGCAAGAACGATGATTTTGTCGATCTCCATATAGATAATCCCACGTCCTACAGAGTGAAAGACGATCACCTGTTCATTTTGGCTGAGGACGACTCTCCTGGATCAGAACGGGTCGCGCGGGGAAGTGTCGTCTTTGATCCCGAGGCAAAGTGGCTTGTTGCCGGGACAGGCGACAACTGGGAGGTTGATAAAACAACAGCTAAAAGGATAGATCGAGATGATGTGCGTCTATTTGGTCTGACACAGCAAACCCGACCGGGTGATGTACTTATACTGTGGAATGGCGATCGTCCCAGTCCAGCAATCCTGGTCAGCCAAAGCCGCCACATCAATATCTCCAGTGCGCAAGTGTATAGCGCGCAGGGTATGGGCCTCATCGCCCAGTACAGTGAAGACATTCATCTCGATAGATTTAATGTCATCTTGAAACCAGGAAGCGGTCGTTACATCTCGACAACCGGGGACGCCGTACATTTTTCGAACTGCCGCGGACAAATCATCGTCGAGAACGGTCTTTTCGAAAACATGCTCGATGACGGAATCAACGTGCATGGCTCATATCTTCGAATAGCTGAAAAATTGGCACCCGATACCCTTGTTCTTGAGTTTGGCCATCCACAAACATTCGGCCTGCCATTTGCATTTTCTGGAGACACACTCCGTTTTGTTCAGCCTAAGACCCTTGAGCCTTATGCCATTGCCAAGGTGGTGGAAATGCATTCACTTGACGACAAACATCTCTGGATACGCTTCACTGAAGCACTTCCTTCGCCTGTGGCGGTTAAGGATGCAGTGGAGAATCTGGCATGGCAGCCTAAGGTAATTTACCGGAACAATCGCATTCGTCATAACCGTGCGCGAGGAGCATTGTTCGGAAGTCAGGCCTCGACTGTTGTGGAAGATAATTTCTTTGATCATTTGTCAGGTCCGGCGCTCCTATTTAACGCAGATGCTTCCGACTGGTTCGAGAATGCTCCTGCTCGCAATGTGCTGGTTAGGCACAACAGATTTCTTGATACAAATATGGGTCCTTATGGCCAAGGCTCCATTTCGATCATCTTCCCGGTTGAAGAAACAAAAGGCGGACAATATTTCAACGCCCGCAACATACGTATCGAGGACAATTCGTTCGAACAGTTCCAAAGGCTACTCTTATACGCCGCTTCGGTGGAAGGCCTGAGTTTCAGGCATAATCGTATTCTTTTTAATCACGACTATCCTACAGATCTACGCGCGGATGCGCCGGTCTTCTCGCTGAGCCACACGCGATGCGTAGACGTATCTCAGAACGTGCTGAAGAGTATCGACCATGCGAGTTTTCCAGATTCCACATTGCTGAGTATCAAAGAACCTGGCACCCCCATTGATACGGCAAGTTGTATCGACAGTTTCCGACCTCTGAACGCTAAGTAGACGAGAATATGTTTTAGGAACTCAGTCAGGGCGAACCTCCGTGCCTCGCAGAACCCTTTGCTCTATTCATCAGACTCGTTGAGGGGTCTGCACATTGCTGTGTTTAGACGCTTCAGCCGATGAGATATTTGCTACCCGGCAAGAACGAAAGCAGCTTGATTCCGAGATAAGTAATCACGAAGGTGGTCAGTGCAATTGTTGGTATGCGCTGGAACGCATTACCGAGCATGGGCGCCAGGTGAGAATGAACTGCGTTGAGTACGATGATGTGCGCCAGATACATGCCGAAGCTCATGCGCGAAAGATAGTCGATTGCTCTCCATAAGAGACTGTCCACGCGATTTCCATGAAGGTTT
>Ga0206915_1098_pt1 | contig 19842 bp, 21 predicted proteins | sample Alteio_BWOrgHeat_70_FD_152945 | JGI IMG/M metagenome (GOLD analysis project Ga0206915, IMG submission 152945) | Enriched cells from forest soil in Barre Woods Harvard Forest LTER site, Petersham, Massachusetts, United States -... | ecosystem: Environmental > Terrestrial > Soil > Temperate forest >...
CGTGTTTCATCTGATTCTCAGGATTTGCGACCGATCCGTCTTTTTTTGATATATTCTGGTCGGCGAAGGTACATCGAAATGCGAAAAGGGGAGACAACGCGGCAAAGGATCATCGAGAAATCGGCCCCGATCTTTAATCAGAAGGGGTTCGCCGGCTGTTCGATGCAGGATGTGATGGAGGCAACGGGGCTGGAAAAGGGCGGCCTTTACCGGCATTTTTCGGGCAAGGAAGAACTCGCTGCCGAGGTGTTTCGGTATACAGTGGCGCGGGCTGAAAAGCTACGCGGCGAGAAGGTCGATCCGACCGTGGGTACGCTCGATCAGCTGCGCTCGCTTGTCCGCCGCTTCGTGGAAGTGCGGTCCGATGTGCCCGGGGGGTGCGCCATCTTCAATACCGCCATCGGGGAGGACGACGGGAATCCGGTTCTGCGGGGCTTGGCGCTGGAGGCTTTGCGCAACTGGAAAATGCGCCTGACTCGAATTGCCGGACGCGGGATCCGCGCCGGAGAGATTCGCAAGTGCACGGTCCCACGCCATGTCGCCAACGTCGTGATTGCGACGCTCGAAGGAGGGTTGGCAATGAGCCGCCTGGAGGGCTCAAAGACCGCCCTCGAGGACGCCCAGATCGCCCTGGAACAATTTCTTGACGGACTCGCGGCCTGAGTAAAACTGAAAGCATCTTTTCGGGTCCGCGGCGAATCTCCGAATCAGTTGTCAGACCCTTGCCCTAGTCTCCCACCAGGCGATGCCCGCCCAACGGTAGATGGAAGCGCGATTCTGACTTCTGCGGTTTCCCACCCTTTCGCCAGAAAAAAGCGAAAGGATGGGGCACGGAGTGTTTGTTTCAGAGTGGACAGAAGGAGATCGCCGATCGCCATGGAGAAAGACGCCGCGCTGCGCCAACACCTGCTGGAATTGCTCAAGGGCGGAAGCGCCCACGCGAGTTTTCAGGACGCCATCCAGGATTTTCCGGCCGAAGTCAGGGGAAAGCGGCCCAAGGGGTCACCCCACTCCCCGTGGGAACTGCTGGAACACATGCGCATCGCGCAGTGGGACATACTCGAATTTTCCCGCAATCCGGGCTACACGTCGCCGAAGTGGCCGGAAAGTTACTGGCCTGAAAGCCCGGAGCCCCCGGACGAAAAAGCCTGGGACCGAAGTGTTCATGCCTTCTGCCAGGAGTTGGAGACGATGTGTGCGCTGGTGGCCGACGATGAGACCGACCTGTATGGGCGCATTCCCCATGGGGACGGCCAGACGGTGTTGCGCGAGGCCCTGCTGGTGGCCGATCACAATGCCTACCACCTGGGCCAGCTGGTGCTGCTGCGGCGCATGTTGGGGGCGTGGAACGTGGCGTCGTGATCCTTCCCGACTAAGAGTTGGTTACGTGCAGGTGCGTTTCACTCAGTCGCATGGCCACGGCCTCGGCGACCTGTTCGTGAACTTCGTCGATGGCCAGGTCGCCTTCAATAAGAACCACCCGCTCGGGTTCGCGCGCGGCGATCTCGCGATACTTCTCCCAGACGCGTTGATAAAAGGCGTCGTCTTCCCGCTCGAATCGGCTTTCGTCCTTGCCGTTTTGCTCGGCGACCCGGTCACTGCGGCGCCGGGCGCGGTTGAGACTGAGCTGGAGAGACGGCAACAGCAGCAGAGTCAAATCGGGTTGGAGACCACCGCAGATAAGCTGGTGCAGCTCAAGAATGACCGCTGAACCGATCTCGCGGCCTCCGCCCTGATAGGCCTCGGTGGAGTCGGTAAAGCGGTCGCAGAGAACCGTCTTGCCTGAGGCAAGCGCGGGCTCGATCACTTCGGCAATGGCCTGGGCACGATCCGCGAACATCAGCGACATCTCCGCCATGGATGACAGACCGCGGGAACGGGAATCGAGGAGGAGTTCCCGGATGCGTTCGCCGAGCACCGTTCCGCCCGGCTGGCGGGTAATGACCGGCGCCGAGCCGCGCTTCTGCATCCACGCAGCCAGGCGCTTGATCTGGGTTGTCTTGCCCGATCCATCGAGCCCTTCGAGCGTGATGAACAGACCGCGCGGCATGGCGTGAGTCTACCATTGCGGCAAGGGGGGAGACGACACCGCGGGGGTTGTGTTACAACGGGGAAGTTTTAATCACGGCGAACACGCGCCGCCGGCGCACTTTGGAGTTCGACCCTTGAGATCACGCAGCCATTCGAGAATCCTTCTGTGCGGTGTCGTTGCGGCAGTCGCTCTTGCCGCTCCCTGCGTGAACGCTCAAAACCTGACCCTCGAAGGCCAGACGGGCGGCTTCATCACGCCGACCGCCTACGTCGTCTATTCGGCAAAGGATCATTTGTTCTCGCATCCCGCGGTGGGCTTCCACTTCATCAACGTTGATAAGGTGATCGGCAACGTCTACACCTTCAATATCGCGGAGGGTTTTGCCAATCGGGCGGAGGTGGGATACACACGCAACGTGCACACGTTAGGCAACGACCCGCTGTTGAGCAGCCTTTGGCATTACGCGGGAATGAATATATTCAGCGGCAAAGTGGTGGCCATCAAGGACGGCCAATGGAGTCCGCTGGTCCCCGGGCTTGCTGTGGGCGCCGTCGTGCGAACCGGAGACCAGTTCGTGAGCGGCGCCCTCGATGGCACCATTTACGTCAACGAGGACTATTACGTTGCGGCGAGCAAGACATGGCTGCACCTGCCGTTGCCGTTTCTGGCCAACCTGGGATGGAAATACACCAATGCTTCGATCTACGGGGTTGGAGGACAGGCGCCCGGGTATGAAGGACGTTTCTTCGGAGGATTGGGGATTCCCCTCCCGTTTTTCTTCAAAACCGCGATCGTGCCCGCGGCGGGCTTCACGCAGGAGCCCTCCCAGGTCAAGAACCTCGGCGCCTTGTTGATCGGCGGCAAGTCCCACATACCCACCACCCTGGATTTTGCGGTTCGGATCACCCAGAAAGAAAACCCCCACTTTGCCTTCGATATCGGGGTCGGCGAAGTGGCGAATCAGATCGGTTATACCTTTATTTATCCACAGGGGGTGACGCCCGTGAACCTGCAGGCCCGGAACGTCCTCGGTCTCGGACTCAGCTTTCGTTACTGAACGCATATGGGATTGACGAGGCAGATTCGGGCGCCATGTCGCTCCCGGGCTGCCAGCATCTCGAACTGCGAGAATGGGTTCGGAAAGAGTTCTATTTCCCTGGAATGTTGTAGGGGCCTTAATAATTTTCACACTCGCGCCAGCTTATTTGACACTGTGACAACTTCTCACCCCTGATGGGGTTCCAACCTAGTAGCTTGATTGCGCTTAAAGCTTTCAGGCGATTACAAGTTCGTGACCTCGTAGTCCTGGCCCGCTCATGGTAGATTGCATTCCGAGCCGGCGGGGTCGAACGATCTCAGGAGGTTTTTCTATGCAGATTCTTCGTTCAGCACGTTGGCTGTTGCTGGCGCTGCTTGTTTCGCTCGTTCCCGCTTCCTCGTACGCGGGTGTTTTTATCAGCGTGGGATTTGCCCCTCCGGTGCTGCCCGTCTATGTGCAGCCACCTTGCCCGCAACCCGGCCTGATGTGGACGCCTGGCTACTGGGCCTACGGCGATGACGGATATTACTGGGTTCCCGGCGCATGGGTGCCGGCTCCTTACGTGGGCGCCTTGTGGACTCCGCCCTATTGGGGCTGGGAAGGCGGCCTCTACGTCATGCACACCGGCTATTGGGGCCCGCACGTCGGATACTACGGCGGGGTCAACTATGGCTTTGGCTACATGGGCGTTGGTTTTGTGGGCGGTGAGTGGCGTGGCCACGATTTCGCGTATAACACGGCCGTCGTACACGTGAACAACACCGTCATCCACAACACCTACGTGAACGAAACCATCGTGCACAACACCACGATCGTCAATAACAATCGCGTGGCCTATAGCGGCGGTCCCGGCGGCATTCGCCACGAGCCTACCCCGGTGGAACAGCAGGCCATGCACGAATCGCACGTGGCCCCGACGTCGTATCAGCAGCAGCACATGGAAACGGCTCGAACCGACCGCACCGCATACTTCAAGGCCAACAATGGGCATCCGCAGAACGTGGCCGTCGCGCGGCCGCTGCCACCCGAGCACCATGCTGCTCCTGTGGGCGCCGCAGCCAATGCAGGCGCTCCGCGCGCCGAATACAATCGGCCGGGAACGCAACCCAACGCAACTCCAGCTGGCCACCCGGAGTCGCACCCAGCGACAGCGTACCAGCCTCAGTCGCATCCGGCTCCTGAATCCCGGCCGGCGCCTGAGTCGCATCCAGCACCGGCTGCAAAGTACGAGCAGCCGCAGTCTCATCCGGCTCAGGCATCGCGCCCTGAGTACCAGTCGCATCCAGCGCCGCCATCGCACGCCGCTCCGGCATCGCATCCCGAATACCAGTCGCGGCCCGAGCCCCAGGCGCATCCGGCACCGGCTCCAAAGTACGAGCAGCAGCCGGCGCATACCTCTCAGCCGTCGCATCCGGAGAACCAGTCCCGGCCTGAGCCGCATGCTCAGCCGCAGTCCCACGCCGAGCCGCATGCCCAGCCGCAGTCCCATCCTGAGCACGAGTCGGAACCCAAACCGAAGGAGCCGCACCGCTAGAGCACGACCCGGTAATGAAAACAGAGGCTCACGCTGCGGCGTGGGCCTTCGTTTTGTTTTGAACTGGCTGTAGCGGCGACATGCGTATCGCCGCTGAGAATTTTTGTGACGGGTGAAGCGGGCAGGGACACTTGCCTGAATTCGTCGCGCCTTCAATAGCACGGACGCAGGTCTCTCTTGCCATTTGTTCCAACCAGTGCTACAAAGAATCCAAGCGATGAAACGCCGCGGACAATCCGTTCCCTCGACCGCAGCCTGCAGGCTCTCCGCCTGTTGTTGTCGCTGATCTTCGATTTGCGGGTCCGTCCCTCGGACCTTTGATTCTCCTCATCAGACTCTTCACTTAGGAGTTACACGCGCATGTCGCACTCTCCTCTTCCATCCAAGTCGCGCATCTCTGTCGATACGTGGGCTGTGATCATCGCGTTATTGATGGTCGTTCTCATTCGCACCGGGATTCTCAAGGCCGTTCCCTGGTAGGTCCTTAGAGAAGGAGAAACACGATGGCTGACTCTATCGCTTTGCCGCAACCGCGCGCAGTCTCCGCTCCTGGCCGTGTGCTGGCACTCCTGCCTGGAGTGCTGCTGCTTGCCGCAGTGGGATACGCGGGTAAGTTTATCGAACAGTCCGTAGCCCACTACGGAAAGGCACATCATCTCGTCCTGCCGAATATTGAGTATGTTCTCTGGGCCATCGTCATCGGCCTCGTAATTTCAAACACGGTGGGCGTGCCCGCTCTCTTCAGAGCGGGAGTGGCGACCTATGAGTTCTGGCTCAAGATAGGCATCGTGCTGTTGGGCGCGCGATTTCTGGTGGGCGATGTTCTGCGCCTCGGCGGCATTTCGCTCGGTCTTGTCTTCGTGGAGATCACGCTGTCGCTGATCTTCATGACGCTGCTGGGGCGTGCATTCAACCTTCGGCCGAAGCTCACAACGCTTCTGGCTGTCGGATCTTCCATCTGCGGCGTGTCTGCCATTATCGCGACGCAGGGAGCCATTGATGCCGACGAAGAAGACTCTTCCTATGCGATCGCTGCGATTCTGGCCCTGGGCGCCATCTCATTATTCGTCTTTCCACTGGTCGGTCACACATTGCACCTGAGCGACCGCGGATATGGGCTGTGGGCGGGGCTCGCAGTGGACAATACGGCGGAAGCTTCGGCGGCGGGAGCACTTTACTCCGACGCAGCCGGCAAGGTAGCCGTGCTCGCCAAGACGTGCCGCAATGCAATGATCGGATTCGTGGTGCTGGGATATGCCATTTACTGGGCTTCCAAGGGACAGGCAGCGAAAGTTCAGAACAAGGCCGCATTCCTCTGGAGCAAGTTCCCGAAATTCGTTCTGGGCTTTCTCGTGGTGTCGCTGGTTGCATCGATTGGCTTTTTTACCAAGCCAGAGATCACCGCGATCGGCAATCTTTCGCGCTGGGCTTTTCTGCTGACCTTTGCCGGTGTTGGACTCAGGACCAATCTCAGAGAACTTGGCAAGCAGGGCGCCCGTCCATTTCTGGTCGGTGCCATTGGCGAGATTGCTATCGCTGGGCTCACACTTGGTTTGGTCTACGGAGCGGCTCGGATTTTCCAACTGTGAAGAGTGACTTAAGAACCAGAGTCAGATTTCCGACTGACCCAGGCACCGGTGGCGAAGGGGCTAACGCTCAGGTCTGCAAAACCTGCATTCGCGGGTTCAAATCCCGGGAGCGGCCGACAAGGCTGCAAGTCTAGGAGGTGAAAATCCTTCGCCGTCAGTTGCCTGATTCGGACGGTTAGCATACCCGATGCACGTAACGGTAACGATGCGTGTTCTGCTCGGGTGTAAAAGTCACAGCTGCCCTGCGCCGTGAGGCGCAGCGGTAGGGGAGACCTGGGTGGCGAGCAAACCAGGAGGCCTGAACGTAAGGAATAGCGACGATCTCGAAACACCCGCCGCACGAAGTCTCTTTGCGGGGCGATTCGGGGAAGCCGACCCATTGGCGGGATTTTGGGAAGGCCGACGAGGTAGGGGAAGTAACAGGCAAATGCACCCTACCACCCGACGGGATCAATGGCTCAAGCATCCTGGGAAAGACTGGCAGAGATAACGTCGGGAAGAACCGGTTTCCAGCAGGGGTTCGCAGCAACCTGCAAAGACCTCGGGAGATAAGTGTGGAGACACGAATTCCGGAGGAGGGAACTGGTTTGGCGCATGAGCTCGTAGGAGCGAGGAAGAAGGGGTAATGCCCTTCGAGGTGGTGCAAGACACCACCCTGTCATCAGTAACGCTTGTGACGGGCAAAGGAGCTCTGGGCACTTGGCGGTCCTAGCATGGTCAACGACGCAAGTCGGAGGAGCCATGAATCTCAGGACGAGCCGCGAGGTAAACCGAAGTCGGTTGGGGTGTATGTGAGCGAGCGCTTAAGCTTCACCAATCTCGGGAAGACCTCACGGGGAGAGCCAAGGTCAAAACCGGAATCGGGAAATCCGACTTTCCGGGATTGTAGGGGGGCCCGAGGAAACGTGACTTTGTCTTATTTGCGGCAAAGTGCGCGCGCCTCGGCTCTATCCCGACCCCGGTGCTCCAAATCTGAAGGGTCGAGCAGGCGACAAGAACCGGGCGCGCACGGATCGCTTCAGGTTCTGGGCGGGCGGCAGGATTCATCCTGCCAAGCGCTAGGCACCGGCGGGGCGGATGCCCGCGATCTCCACTTCGATGCCGCCGAAATCCGGGTGGTCATTCTCGCGGATCCGGTAGGCGAGATCGATCATGCTTCCCTCGCAAAGCTGCAGATCCATGCAGCGCCCGGCCCAGTCCCAGCCGAGGGCGCGGGTGAGTCCTGACGGCCGAACCGGGGCGTTCGATTCCGGGGCGAGCTCGAGACGGATATGGCGGTCTTTCATGACCCTCGGCGGCGAGGCGACTCGTGCGCGGCGCGCCATAAAAATAGGCTCGGGATTGCCGTGGCCCAGCGGCTCGAGTTTGCGCAGCCAGCCGGCGAGTAGAGGCGTAATGCGGTCGAGGGGCAACTCTGCATGGATACGCAGAAGTTGTTCGGGTTCGCGCGCGGCCAGACGCGCTTCGGCGTGAAGGCCGAGCCGCCGCTTCAGCTCGGGGAGGCCATCGGCAGGCATGGCGAATCCCACCGCAAATGCATGTCCGCCAAAACGCGTGAAGAGATCGTCGCAAGTTTCGATCGCCTCAAGCAGGGGAAAGCCATCGATCGATCGGCCCGAACCATGCGCAATGCCGTCTTCGACACTGACCACGATAGCGGGCTTGGCGGTGCGCTCCACCACGCGCGAAGCCAGGATGCCGATCACGCCGCGATGCCAGCCGTCGCCGTCGACCACCAGCAGGCGGCAGTCGCCAAGAGCGGCGTCGGCGGCGAGGCGTGCTTCGATGGCTGCCAGCGCTGTGGCTTCGGTGTCGCGACGCTGGCGATTGAGGGTCTCAAGCTTGGTCGCCAACTCGTTCGCGCGGCCCAGATCGCGGGTGCAGAAAAGCTCGATCACTTCTGAGGCCACATCCATGCGACCGGCGGCATTGATGCGCGGCGCAAGGCGAAAGGCTACATCGTACCCGGTAAGCTCCTTCGATGCGGGATCGAGTGCCGCGGCTGCAAACAACGCGCGCAGACCCGCGCCCACCGGACGGCGAAGCTCGCGCAAGCCCAGAGCCGCGATAACGCGATTCTCGCCACGCAATGGGACGGCGTCGGCAATGGTCGCGATCGCCGCCATCTTGAGGAAACTGGGAAGGATCTTTTCGCGGGTTCGGATTGGATCGCGGCGTTTCAACAACGCTTCAGCAAGTTTGAGAGCGATGGCCGCGCCGCACAGCGATTTTTCAGGGTAGCCGCAGCCGGGCTGATTGGGATTGAGAATGGCGAGTGCCGCGGGCACCGAATCATCAGCTTTCGGCAAGTGATGATCGGTGATGATCAGGTCCAGGCCGATGCGACGCGCGGTTTCCGCTTCAGCAAAGGCGCGCATTCCTGTATCCACTGTGATGACCAGCCGCACTCCGTCCGAATACGCCGCTTCAAGAACGCTCGATTGCAGGCCGTATCCCTCGAGCAGCCGATGGGGCACGTGAAACCGCACGGCGCCGCCCAGCATTTCGATGGCGGTCTTCAGCAGCACCACGGCGGTGGTCCCGTCCACGTCGTAATCGCCATAGAGAAGAATCGGCGTGCGATCCGCGATAGCGCGCTCCACCCTGTCCACGGCCACATCCATTCCGCGCATCAACAGAGGCCCGTGGAGATGGGAGAAATCGGGATTCAGAAAGGCGTGCGCTTCGGCCGCGCTGGAAACGCCGCGCGCAACCAGCAACTCCGCCAACACCAGAGGAAGGCGCGCTGCCTGCGCCAGGGCCGTTGCCTGTTCGGGATGGGGGTCTTCCATGACCCAGCGCTGGCGGGGAAATTTGCGGACGGGCGCGGAAGGACTGTCGATCGTGCCCACGATGCTCACCGCCCGTTATTCGTCCTCGTCGCCGGAACCCTCGTGGGCGTCGTCGATCACGATGTCCTGGAAACTCTCGATATCTTCAAGGAGCGCCTGGTAGCGCTCGTACCACTCGGTGGTGGTCTCATGAAGGAACACCAGGCCCTGGTGAACAAAGCCCAGCTGGATGTAGCCCAGCATGCCGGCATACTTGCGCAGCCACTGCGCCTCCACCAGTTCGGTCGCTTCCTCATCGGGGAAGTTCATCTCTCCGGCTTCGTCGACGAGCGCGTCCAACTCTTCCCGTTCCAGGCTCATCTCGCTGAAAGTGATGAAAGTGGCCCCGACGTGCTTGGCCATTTCCACGAAGTCTTTCCATGCGTCGGCGTTGCCATGATCCTCCCAAAGGATGGAAGGAATGTCTTCGGTGACATAGCCCGGCAGGCGGCGCAAACCGTGGCCTTCGATAAAGGCCACCATGTCGTCTTTCAGCGAAAGCAAATTATCCTTGCTCATAGTCAAGCAATCATTTTCGCAGATACGGGCGGGTGGGCTGTCGAGATTGTGGAAACCTTTTTCCGCAGGTCATCCCGTTACTCTGGTAAAGGAGGATTCCACGATTGCCCCCTTTTGAACGCCATGTCTTTGTTTGCCACAACGTCCGTCCCGCCGACGCGCCACGTCCTTCCTGCACCACGGATGGTAAAAGCGAGTTGCACACCCAGCTGCAGCAGTTGACCAAAGCCGCCGGCCTTGCCGGCCGCGTCCGCATCAACAAATCCCTGTGCCTGGATCAGTGCGAACACGGGCCGACCGTTGTGGTGTACCCAGAAGCGGTATGGTACGGCTCGGTCCGGCCCGAGGATGCGGCGGCCATTGTCGACGAGCACCTGGTGGGCGGACGGCCTGTCGAACGGCTGCGCCTCGCCGATGAGTGCATCAACACGAAAAGTTGTCCGCACCGCGGCTAGCGCCAAAGGTGCCAGTATCAGTCGCCTGGTCCCGGCCTCATCACAGGTGCCCCAGGGCCGGGGCCCCGCGGATGAGTCTTCATCAGCGGGTTAAGATCCTGACTCGCTGACCTGGGTCGACGGAGACATAGGATCGAGTTAGTCGTGTGTACAGATCCAAGCCCATTGCGCTATTCTGACTGTTAGTCCATGATCTTTTCCCGCGAATATATTGGTTATCTGGGCCGTCGTACGGTCAAGCACCTCATCGACGCCAAAATGATCACCACCAGCAACTTGAAGGCGACCGAGGCCCGCGTGGCCGAGGGCCTGATCGACGAATTGTCGCTCGAGGACCGCATCAATGAAGAGGTCCGCGTCATACTTGAGGCCTACTCCGAAGAGATGCGGAAGTCGGGCGCGCAATACGCCGAGATGTTCAAGAAGGTGAAGACAGAGCTGGCCCGCAAGTACAAGGCGGTGCTATGAGGATCAGCCGCGACAAGCTCAACAAGCTGGCGCACACCGTGGCCGACACGCTCGCCGATCTCGAAGAAGTTGGCTTTCTCGAAGATCGCAACACCATCCGCCAGGAGGCTCGCAAGGCGCTCGAAAACCTTCTGACCGAGGAGGCCCGCATCGACACCGCCGCCCGGCAGAAGATCGCTTCGCAGCGCAAGATCATCCTCGAGGGCTCGCAGGAGTGGGAAATCCTCTATCGCAAGTATTACAACGAGGAAGTGCGCAAGCTGGGTATCTGAGCGGCAGTTCGGCCTTTTGGCGGACGGCCGTTTTTTTGTTACAGTAAACGAGTGGCCGCGACGGCCATCCCCGCCACCTGTGGCGCTATCGTCTAGGGGTTAGGACGTGAGATTCTCAATCTTAAAACACGGGTTCGATTCCCGTTAGCGCTACCAAAATACCTTCCAAAGAAGTCTAATACCGTCCAGATTAAAAATTAAGTCTTTTATTTTAAATAGAGCTGTTCCGGCAAGGTCTAAGTGCGTTTATTGACAGCCAGGGGCATCTGGGGGCAACATTGGGGGCAACTACGGAGCAGCTACCGAAGAGTTGCCCCCAGTTGCCCCCAGCTCATCGCAGAGGTCCAAAATGCCCCTTACGGAACTGCAAATCAAAAATGTCAGGCCCCAGCCGGGGAAGACTGTCCGGGTGTTCGACGCGCGCGGCCTGTACCTTGAAATCTCCGAAACAGGCAGAAAATGGTGGCGGTTGAAGTATCGCTATGCGGGAAAAGAGAAGCGGCTATCCCTCGGCGTATACCCGGAGACGAGCTTGAAAGACGCGCGAGCGCGCTGCGATGAGGCCCGCAAGCTCCTGAGCGATGGGGTTGACCCATCCCAGCAGCGTAAAGTGGACAGGCTGGTGCGCGCTGAGCGGTCGGAGGATACCTTCGAGAAAATCGGCCGTGAGTGGTACGGGAAGCGTTCTGAGGCTTGGGTTCCGGAACACGCTGCGCGCGTCGTGAGCCGGTTGGAGCGAGATATTTTCCCGTTCCTTGGCGAGCGCCCGATCACAGCGATTGAAACGCCCGAATTGTTGGGCGTCCTTCGGCGCATCGAAGGGCGAGGAGTCCGCGAGACCGTTCGCCGTGCGCGACAGGATTGTGAACAGATTTTCGCCTTCGCTATAGCTGCCGGAAAGTGCAAGCGGAATCCGGCCGCCGGTCTAAGCAGGGCTCTCGCGCCGAAGAAAAAGACGGTCCACTTTCCTGCGATCACGGACCCGCAGAAGTTTGGTGAGTTGCTCCGCACAATGGATGGATACCAAGGCACGTTTACGGTCTGTTGTGCGCTGCGTCTTGCTCCTCTTTTTGCTGTGCGTCCTGGTGAGTTGAGGAAGGCGAAATGGGCAGACTTCGATTTGCACAACGCAGAGTGGCGTTTTATTGCCAGCAAAACGCACCCGGATCATATCGTTCCGCTTTCACGGCAAGCCCTTGCGATTCTCCGCGAGCTGCACCAACTTACCGGATCGGGTCCGCATGTATTTCCCGGTGCGCGCAGTGCCAAACGGCCAATGTCGGATAATGCGGTGCTTGCTGCGCTTCGCACAATGGGGATCCCTGCGGATGTAATGACTGGACATGGTTTTCGCGCGTCGTTTAGAACCATCGGGGATGAAGTATTGAAATTCCGAGTTGACCTTCTCGAACACCAGATTGCACACGAAGTCAAGGATCCGAACGGGCGCGCTTATAACCGCACTGCGTTCTTACCCGAACGCAAGCGGATGATGCAGCGTTGGAGTGACTACTTGGACCGCTTAAAGTCTGGTGCGGGCGGGGAAGTCGTCGAGACGGAGAAGCGCGCGTAGACGGTTTGGAGTGCTGCTATGCGGCCTACCGTGACGCACGTATGCGCTCTAAGCCCATTGTCTGACCTCGGATCTTACCCACGCTACTGTGCGTGCTCCAAGCCGAACAGGGGCGGGAAAACTCTTCTCTCGAATCAGCACGTAGAGGCGCGACTTTTTGAGAGACCCGTAATTGCCTTGACCCCAGGCGGGCGCAAGAATGCACTTCATCAAGAATGCTTGAGATTCCATTTTGGCCGGTTCCCGCGGATTTCTGGGGATAGAGCCTTCTTGTGATGGCTTGGGGCGAGGAAGATGGAAACGACTGATCATCATTCTTCATGTCAGACGGGGAGGGATTGTCGTGTTTCTGGTAGGAGCGGTCGGCATGGTTCACCTCTTTGGTTGCTAGCCAGCTTGCACAGTTTCATGTAAGAGAGGGAAGCCTTCGAATCTCAAGAATCTCATCGGAAGCGAGCTTCGAGGTTGGCACTCCTTGTCATGGCGTTGCGACGTGATCTCCAATGATGTCGGTACTAAATCTCCACATAAATCACCGCAGTGCTTGCGATTCGCTCTCACTGGTTAGAAGCCTTGGAGTCGGTGCTCCAATTCGTGATAAAGGTTTAGCTCAGCTCCGAAACTCGGTCAAATTGAAGCCGGCTTGGGAAACTTCTTTGGGGGAAATAGCGCCGAACGGTCAGGAATTCGACAAGCGATGCAACCATCGATTAATCCCTCAGCGCCATTGACTTGAGGCGCATCTACAAGATGGCGGCCAGCGGTGAGATTCCCTTGTCATCCTGCTTCAGGGGAGAGATTGATCCGAACTCTGTGCCGAAGTGGAGCGGCGATCGGCTGATCAAAAATTCTGCAGCCTCAATCACGCTTTCCCGGAGTCTTTGAGGACAGCCAGATAGCAGCGGAACTTGAGACGCGCACTAATGAACTGATCGTGGGTCAGTTGCAACTCGTCGTTGATCAGCCTGATTTCTCGTTCTTCCACACTGGAAATCACCTGGTCGGCGGCGGCGACCGCGAAAAGGCAATCCAGCAATGCCAGCTTCTGTCCGACGTCTGCGATCGCTTTGAACTCTTGGGTTACAAGAAAATTCTCCGTGCCTCCGAACACAGTCGCCTGTGTTTTAGCGATCTGCACGACGAGGATGGCCTGCTCGGCGGGAAGACCGCTCAGACGAACGACCTGATTTTCCATCTCCCGCGTCTCGGCATCGCTGATGTTCATGTCGGCGCGCGCCACGCGGCTCAGAATGTAGGCAAATGCGGCGATGTAACGGGCGCGTTCGGGCTCCAGATGATCCAGTTGGCGCACGATTCTCCGCACAGTCTCCGTCTCATCCCGTCCAGAACCGTCAGGGCCAACTCGGCCTTGTTCCCCGTCCAGCCGGATTTTCAAGGCACGCAAAAGCTCCACAATGCGCATATTGACGCTCTCTCGAATTATCGTCCTTCCGCTCTCCCGCCAATACCTATTTAAGCCTGCTCCGCAAGCGTTTGGTCAAGTCGCAATCCAAAGGCTTACGAGCTTCGGTCACACGCTGTTCAGCATCTCCGGGCTGTTGTTCTTGACGTTGCCGACCTTTGGATTGCACGGAGCGGCGATCATCTTGTCGGCGTCATAAGGGCGCAAAAGGTCGGTCGGCGGCCGTTGGCTCTCGCGATCCAGCCATCGGTCGTAGTCCTTGGGATTCAGGATCACCGGCATCCTGTCGTGGATGCCTATAAGAAGTTCATTGGCGAATGTGGTGACGATGCTGTAGGACTGGAGCCAGGTTCCGTCTGGAACTCTCCACGCGTCCCACAGCCCAGCCAAGGCGAACGGCTGATCATCCGCCATCCGAAATGCAAAGGGCTTCCGTGTTTTTTCGTCCAGGCGTTTCCACTCATAGAATCCGTCCGCCGGCACGAGGCAGCGTCGCCTTAGGAACGGCACCCTCCAGGTCGGGCTCCTCTCGATCCCCTCGGATTTGGCGTTGATGGTCGATATGCCTTTCACGTCTGATAGCTGTTTCGTGAAGTATGGGACCATACCCCACCGCATCAGAACCAATTCCCGCTCTCGGGTATCGCGGCTGTGCCGGATCACCGGTTGAAACGTGGTCGGAGCAACGTTGAAATCCCAATCGGGCAGGACAAGATCGAACGGAATCTCACTCAGCCGGTATGCCTCAGCGATCCGCTGCTTGTCAGATCGACGGTAGTATCGACCGCACATGGAGAAAAGGCTAAATCATCCGCACCTAAGTTCACTTCAGCTTCAGATACCGCTCCCCATTCTGCTCCAGCCAAATCCCCGCTGCGATCTCACAAAGAGCGGCCTTTCTGTCTATGCAATGAGGGAGGGTATATATGCCTGGCAAGGATCAGACGACTGCCCAAATTACTATCCCATGCACGTCGACCCCTGTCCCACCAACGCAAGTCCGTGAGGTTCTCCCTTGTCCTCATTGTGGGCTGGTCCAGTTCCGGACGCAGAATTCATTGTGCCGCCGTTGCCACATACCACTAGAGGCCGTTGAAAGACTTTCTACCCCTGAAGACATGAGGCCTGCGCCTTCGCCAGACGCGGCAGTTCTCAATGAGTCGACGCTCCTGAAGAAGCTTGGGACCCGCGTGCGCGAGGTGCGCAGGATGTACGGACTGACCCAGAACGCCCTGGCGCGCCGGATGGACGTGCCGCGCACATACATTTCGAAAGTCGAGATGTGCAGGATCGTTCCAACGATTGCGACCATGTATCGCATCGCAGGTGCTCTCGGGATCGAGGTCGAGCATCTGCTCTGTGATGCGCGAATCCATCCGTGTGAACTCGCAGCGATATCGAAGGATCCGTTCCTGAGAGAAATCGCGCTTTTAGCCGAAAGCTGAATCCTCAACAACGGGCTGTACTTCTGCGGGCCGTGCGCGAGGCCGCACTTCGGCGCAAAAGCGCCGCATGACTTGGGCGGCGAGTGGAACAACAATAACTGTGCTTTAAAGCATAGCTTTGCCGCTCGGAAACCATAACCTTGCCACTCCAAATCCAGTAAACCCTTCAGTGTAGACAGATCGCGGACTTCCGGGAACAAGCGCTGAAAGCATAACCTCGCCGGGAGCGCAGTTTGCGAGGATGGCTAGGGCGCCAGTTTCCATGGCTGACAAAACGACAAGAAAGTTGTAGTATTGTGCAATGGCCCAGTCGCACAGAGAGGCGTCGCGGAGGCTCTTCGATTTCGCCGAGCAACAGCAAGGCTTCTTCACAACGAAGCAGGCCAAGGCTGCCGGATTTGCCGAAAATACGCATCCCTACCACGTGCAGGCCGGGAACTGGATCCGGGAACACCGCGGTATCTATCGCCTTGCCCTGTTTCCGGCGCCGGATCGTCCCGATCTTGTACTTTGGTCGCTCTGGTCGCGGAACCGGAAGGAAGAGGTCGATGGTGTCTATAGTCATCAGACGGCGCTGAGCCTCTATGAGCTGTCAGACCTGAACCCGGCCAAACTCCAAATAACCGTTCCGACGAACTTCCGGCGTAACAGCGATATTCCTGGAATTGTCGTGCTCCATTATCGCGACCTGCTCAAGAGCGAAATACAGGCCGGACCTGGCTACAAATACACTCGGCCGCTGCGAACGATTCTTGACCTGATAGAGGCCGGGACGGTCGAGCGGACGTTTATACGTCAGGCGCTGCGGCAGGCTGTTGACCGCGGGCTGATCACGCGCCAGCAACTTCGGAACGCACAACTGAGCGAGACGGCGCGCAAATTGGTCGAAGATGCACTGCGGCGGGCTGCATAATGGCGATTCCGAAAACATATGCGACGGCGGGAGCCTTCCGCAAAGCCCTGGAGGAACGTCTGAAGAGCACGTCCCAGACCGAACAGATCGATATCAATCGCCTCAGACGTCAGGTATCCTTCGATCGTTTGCTGGCGAGGTTATTCCGGGAAGACCCGGCGCCTTGGGTGTTGAAGGGCGGTTATGCACTGGAACACCGCTTCAAGTCTGCTCGATCCACAATCGATATCGACCTGACCTTGCGGCGGGTCGTGGAGACCGTGGAAGGTAGCGGTCCAGTCCGAGCGATACGAGAGATGTTGCAGGCGATGGCCGATGTTTCATTCGATGATTGGTTCGAGTACACGATTGGACCACCGATTATGGATCTAACCGCTGCTCCTTACGGCGGCGCTCGCTATTCGGTCGAGACGCGCATGGATGGAAGGATCTTCGCTCGCTTTCACCTCGACACAGCCGTTGGTGATGTGGTGATAGAGCCTCTCGAACCGCCGAGTGCCATGACTGGCTCGGGTTTGCAGGAATCGAGACGCCACGTGTACGGATGATCTCTCGGGAACAGCAATTCGCCGAGAAGATTCACGCTTACACTCTTCCGCGAAGCTCGCCGAATAGTCGGGTGAAGGATCTGGTGGATCTTGCTCTTCTGATCGCAGACAACCAACTTGAGCGGCAGAGGGTAATCAACGCATTGCATCTGACCTTTGATCGAAGGGGGACTCATGCTTTGTCAACAAGCTTGAGCGTACCGCTGCCGGAATGGCGAACGCCCTTCCGAGCGCTCGCTGAAGAATGTGGGCTGCAGACGGACATCGCTGCGGTCTTCGACAACGTGCGCGAGTTTCTCGAGAACGTTCTGGTAAGCGGCATGGAGCAGTGAGCAAGAGATGGTCAGCAGAAGCTCAGAATCGATTTCATTCGAGCAGTGTGACGAGGAGAACCAGCGGCTGCGGGAAGAGAATGCTAGGCTGCGCGGTGTACTGGCCGCTCATGGCATCACTGTTCCACAGTTCGTACCAGATGATGCACGTCCGGTTCAAACGATCACACCCGCGGCAGTGGAAAACAAGGAGGAACGCGCTCGGAAACGGATCGCCCTCTTCCGGAGCCTGTTTCGCGGGAGAGAAGATGTCTATGCGCGGCGATGGGAGAATTCCGACGGTCGGTCCGGATACTCACCAGCGGCGCTGAAGGATTGGAAAGCCATCAATTCAAGCAGGCCGGAGGATCGGAAGAAGGTCGATCGGAATACACGGCAATTCCTTCCGTTGAGCCACGTGGTTATCGAGAATCATCTTCTCGGAAAAGAGACTATTGGCATTTACCCTCTACTTCCGGACGAGACCTGTTGGTTTCTGGCCGTTGATTTCGATAAGAAAACATGGACTGATGACTCCCGCGCGTTTCTCGATACATGTCAGGAGTTGAACGTGCCAGCGGCCCTGGAACGCTCGCGCTCTGGAAATGGCGGCCATGTTTGGATCTTCTTTGAACATGCAATTCCGGCAAATACCGCACGCAAACTTGGATGCGCGGTTCTCACGCGGACTATGGAACGCCGGCATCAACTGGGCCTCGATTCCTATGACCGCTTCTTCCCAAACCAGGACACGATGCCCAAAGGTGGGTTCGGAAACCTGATTGCGCTTCCCTTGCAGTTTGCACCGCGCAAGTCAGACAACAGTGTCTTCATCGATGCCAGCCTCCGTCCGTATCCGGATCAGTGGGGGTTTCTTTCTACGATTCGGCGGATGTCTACTACAGCCGCGGAAGAAGTCATCGCCGATGCCCAACGCAATGGCGATCTAATCGGGGTTCGCAGAAGTATTGCCGATGACGAAGATGCACAAGATCCCTGGACATTGCCACCCTCACGAAGGCGGATGGAGCGGCCGATTGAGGGACTACTCCCTGAAACGGTGCAGATCGTCCGCGCGAATCTTCTTTACGTGGAAAAGCAGGGCCTGCCACCGGCCATGTTGAATCGTCTGCTCAGGCTGGCGGCATTCCAGAACCCGGAGTTTTACAAGGCGCAGGCGATGCGGCTTCCGACATTTGCCAAACCGCGCGTGATCGCGTGCGGCCAGGATTTCCCCCAGCACATTGCCGTACCGCGCGGGTGTCTGACGGAGGTAATGGCCCTCTTGCAGGCGCACAACATCCAGCCCGACGTTCGGGACGAACGGTTCGCGGGCACACCTATCAAAGTGGAATTCGACGGTCAGCTTCGGCCCGTCCAAGAGGAGGCTGTGGCAGGAATCAGCGTCCACGACGAGGGAGTTCTCTGCGCCCCGACGGCGTTTGGGAAAACGGCCGTGGCGGCATGGCTGATCGCAAAGCGCAGGGTCAATACTTTGATTTTGGTTCATCGGCAACAACTACTCGATCAATGGCAGGAACGTCTGGCGATGTTCCTGAATATGCCTGCAGTCTTGATTGGGCATGTCGGCGGCGGAAAGATGCACCGGACAGGGCGCATCGATGTGGCCGTCATTCAGAGCCTCTATCAGAAAGAAGCCGTAAAGGACTTTGTTGCTGAATACGGCCAAGTCATCGTCGATGAATGCCACCACATATCTGCGTTTACGTTTGAGCAGGTGATGAAGCAGGTGAAAGCAAAATATGTCGTTGGTCTGACCGCAACCCCGACGAGAAAAGATGGACACCATCCAATTATCTATATGCAGTGTGGCCCTGTCCGGTTCAGCATGAGCGCCAAGGCAATGGCGGAAATGAACCCTTTCGAACATAGGGTAGTTCCCCGTCACACGGATTTCCGGATGCCGCCCGATCTCGCCGAAGTGACGATTCAGGATGTCTACGGTGCGCTATCAAATGATGGGTTGCGCAATGCAATGATCGCCGACGACATCGTACGTGCCATCGAGTCGGGACGTTCGCCTCTGCTCCTGACTGGTCGGACGGAGCATCTACAGTATTTCGCAACAAGACTCAGTGGCGCCGCCCAACACGTTTTTGTTTTGAAGGGAGGCATGGGCAAGAAGCAGCGCCGGCTGATCGCAGAGGCTATGGCGGCTGCGCCAGACAATGAATCGCGAGTGATTCTGGCCACGGGAAGCTACATTGGGGAAGGGTTCGACGATGCACGTTTGGACACGTTGTTCCTTGCCATGCCGATTTCCTGGAGGGGAACATTGCAGCAATATGCTGGACGCCTTCATCGTCTCCACGACAACAAGCGCGTCGTGCAAGTCTATGATTACATCGACAACGGGGTCCCGATGCTGGCAAGAATGTACGGGCGCAGATTGAAGGGCTACAGCGCAATCGGGTACGCAATCGACCAGGCGACTGACCGGATGTCTTTTCTTTAAGTGTCACACGCGTAACCAAATCGTTCTCCCCACTCTCACGGTTTCGAGCTTTTTCTTTGAGTCTAACGTGCATGTGTGCGAGTATGCACCCATACATGAAGCGCGTAGAGACAGCCGAGCAAGTCAGACGTTGGTTTCACGCCGAAGATCGAGTTCTCTCCACCTGTTTCCCGCAGAAAGACTTACGGTTGACGAAGTATTAACACATGAAGGACAATGAATATGTCAACTAGAGGTCGCTATGGTCACCTTCTCAGAATATCCCAAGACTCTCGATGAGATTCAGGCAACCATCCAAAAGCATCTCGGGGATCCTAGCCGGAAAAAGCCAGGCTATACAATCAGTCGGCCTTCCAAATCCTCGAATCTCCTTTGCTTTATGTCCTGTGCCACGAACCACGTTCGCTACGAAGT
>Ga0206915_1099_pt1 | contig 19836 bp, 18 predicted proteins | sample Alteio_BWOrgHeat_70_FD_152945 | JGI IMG/M metagenome (GOLD analysis project Ga0206915, IMG submission 152945) | Enriched cells from forest soil in Barre Woods Harvard Forest LTER site, Petersham, Massachusetts, United States -... | ecosystem: Environmental > Terrestrial > Soil > Temperate forest >...
AATTAACAGCAAGCCCCGTAAAAGAATTGGCTCTCCAACACCATTTACCCCTTTATCAACCACCCAGTTTACGCCTCGCTCATGAGCAACAACAATTAGCCACTTTATCCGCCGACCTCATGGTCGTGGTCGCTTATGGATTAATATTACCGCTTGCTGTATTGCAAATCCCTCGTTTAGGCTGTATCAACATCCACGCTTCTTTATTACCTCGTTGGCGAGGCGCTGCACCGATTCAACGAGCTATTTTAGCAGGCGATACCGTCACAGGTATCACCGTGATGCAAATGGAAGAAGGTTTAGATACAGGTCCTATGCTTGCTAAAAAAGAATGTGGCATTTTTCCTACAGACACGAGTCAAACATTACATGATCGTCTTGCCCAATTAGGCGCTGAGATACTCATAGCTACACTGGATCAATTCGCGTCATGCACAGCTATTATTCAAGATAGTCAACAAGCAACATATGCCCATAAAATTTCGAAAGAAGAAGCATTATTAAATTGGCAAGAATCGGCTGAGGAACTGGATCGTAAAATTCGCGCTTTTAATCCTTATCCTATTGCTTATACCTTAGGTGGAGCAGAAAAAAATAGAATCCGAATTTGGCAAGCCGAAGTGATTCCTCATACTAAGCCAACTCTACCCGATCAACCTGGAACCATTATTCATACCTCTCGCCAAGGAATTGATGTTGTCACAGGGAAACATCTTTTACGGATTGTTAAACTCCAGCTTCCGGGAGGGCGAGTACTCTCCGTTGCCGACGTTCTCAATGCACCTCCTGCTTTTCTTACCGTAGGCAACTTATTAGGTTAAGTGACGATGAAAAACAATCCCCGCGCTATTGCTGCTCTTGTGCTCTTTAAAGTGATTAAAGAAGGACATGCGTTGGATCATGCACTCGATACGATATTATCAAGCGAAAAACTTCAACAGCTAGACAGCCGCGATCGAGCGTTGGTACAAGCCTTATGTTATGGCGTATGCCGGTTATATTTTTCTTTAATTGCTTTAGCTAATACGTTATTAACAAAACCGCTCAAATCAAAAGACCAGGATATTTATATCTTATTATTAATAGGCTTATTTCAGTTAAAAGAAATGCGTATCCCTGCTCATGCCGCTATTGCTGAAACAGTAGATGCAGCCGTGAACTTAAATAAAACATGGGCAAAAGGATTCGTTAATGCTGTATTACGAAATTACCAGCGTCGCACGGCTGAAATGGATCAACCCTCCAGTCTCGATTCTCTGTCTTCTTATTATGCTCATCCTGAGTGGTTTATTGAGCATGTAAAAAAACAGTGGCCTTACCAATGGGAAGCGATTTTAATAGCCAATAATCAACACCCCCCCTTCACTCTACGGGTTAATCAACAACGGATTAGCCGAGAAAATTATGTAAAAAAAGTTGCTGAGTTTGATCCTTCTCTTGTTAATGAAACAGAATCTGGCATTTTATTAGCCAATCCCATTTCGATTCAACAATTACCTGGATTTGAAAAGGGTGAAGTTTCCGTCCAAGATGGAGCAGCCCAATTAGCAGCTCCCTTGCTTGAGCTGATGCCCAATCAACGCATATTAGATGCATGCGCTGCACCCGGGGGGAAAACCACCCACATTCTTGAGTTACAACCCAATGTTGAATTAATCGCTTTAGACAATCAGCAAAAACGTTTAAATGCTGTTCAAGAGAATCTACAGCGGTTACAATTGAACGCGACCCTGGTATGCGCAGATTTAACGACGTGGTCAGATAACCGATTATTTGACCGGATTTTGCTGGATGTCCCCTGCTCTGCAAGCGGTGTAATTCGCCGTCATCCTGACATTAAATTATTGCGACGTATGACCGATATACCCGAGCTGGTCAAAAAACAAAAACAACTTTTGAATGCCGCTTGGACGTTATTAAAACCAGGCGGGTTATTAGTTTATGTCACCTGCTCAGTTTTAGCAGAAGAAAATAATGACCTCATCCAAGGTTTTTTAACGCATCAGCCCGAAGCAAGCGAAGAAAAAATTACCGGTAATTGGGGCATTTCCTGCTCCATAGGAAAGCAAATTTTACCCGGGATGCATGGAATGGATGGATTTTATTTTGCCCGCTTGAGAAAACAAGCATTATTTGTATAGGAAGAAAAAAACATGCGTATTGAATATGACGTTAAATTAGATTTTAAAGATGTATTAATCCGCCCTAAACGCAGCGTCTTAAAGTCTCGCTCTGAAGTGGCATTAGAAAGAGAATTCCGTTTTAAAAATTCAGGCACTTCCTGGAAGGGAATTCCTTTAGTTGCCGCTAACATGGATCATACCGGCACCTTTGATATGGCTAGAGCATTAGCTGATCAAAATGTATTAACCGCCATTGATAAATTTATTTCCGTCGAAGAATGGCAAAAATTTGCCGAAACATATCCTCCTGTTTTACCCTCCTGTTTTGTTTCAATTGGCGTTGGCGAACATGATATCGCCAAGGTAGCCGACGTGATGCGCGTCACCGATTGTTCTATGATTTGCCTCGATGTAGCTAATGGCTACACCGAACATTTTGTTGACGTATTAAGCCAGCTGCGCAAACTGTATCCTAAAAAAGTCATCATGGCAGGGAATGTGGTGACGGGAGAAATGGTAGAAGAATTATTACTCTCAGGGGCCGATATTGTAAAAATCGGAATTGGGCCAGGCTCAGTTTGCACGACTCGAGAAAAAACAGGCGTAGGATATCCACAATTATCCGCCATTATCGAATGCGCCGATGCTGCGCATGGGTTAGGCGGACATGTTTGTGCCGATGGAGGATGTTCCTCTCCCGGCGATGTAGCCAAAGCATTTGCCGCTGGGGCTGATTTTGTCATGCTCGGAGGTATGCTATCAGGGCATGATGAATGCTTAGGCGAGGTCATTGATGAAAATGGTAAACAATTTAAACGATTTTATGGCATGAGTTCCGCCGAGGCCATGGAAAAATATCATGGTTCCGTCGCGGAATATCGCTCAAGTGAAGGCCGCTCTGTCAATGTACCTTATCGTGGATCCGTCAAGAATACGTTGCAAGATATTTTAGGAGGACTACGTTCTACTTGCACCTACGTCGGTGCCCAACGTTTAAAAGAATTATCTAAACGTACGACATTCATCCGGGTGACCAAGCAATTAAATGAAATATTTTTGCCCTATCAAACCGGTAAAACTTATTGATATGGCTATTTTATAAACAGATTTACACCCAGATTTGTAAATTAATGATCAAATAAATTAATTCTGTTGCATATAAAAACATTAATAGATATGATCAACTTCGCAAATTATTTTTAATCATTTGCGAGAAGCTGTCGCTCTTCTAAGACAGCGATATAAATTTAAATTTATGTTGTAAAAATACAAAGCGTTAGTTAGGAGTTAATATGTTTAAAAAGCTATTCGTTGCAAGTGCAATTTTAGTAACCAGCTCAAGCGTTGCTTTTGCTGATACCACAAGCGGTCCTTATGTAGGAATGGGCTTAGGCGCAACCAATCTTCATATGCAGGCAAAAAGCTCCGTTCCAGGCGCACATGCCAGTGCTCATATGTCAAAAATGTCGGCAGATGCATTTGTGGGCTATGGCGCATTAGTGAGCCCTAAAATCTACTTAGGCGGAGAATTAAATGTAGCTTCTCCCTTAAGTTATGGCATCAGCTTACTTCCAGGTGCATTAATCGCTGATCATACTATGGCGTTTGCTCGTTTAGGTGTGAACCGAATGCCTATGAGTGTCACAGTGACCGAACCTGGCCAAACAGCCTCCACTCATAAAACCGTCATCGGTACTCAACTTGGCTTAGGTTTACAAACCAGCTTAACTGAAAATGTTGATGTACGAGGTGAAGTCGACCATACTTTTTATCGCTCTTTTAGAGTATTAGATGAAAGAATTTCGACAAATACCAATCAACTTAAAGTCAGCTTACTTTATAAGTTTGATTAATTAAGTAACAACTCCAAAAGAGTGCTAGGAGACCTTCCTAGCACTCTTTTTTTATTTTTAACTCACCTTACGCGCCGTCGTTCTGCGCGAAGGCGCAGAATCCAGGCTTTCCCAGTTATACCGCAGTTTTTAGTAGCTGCAGATCTTTAAACATAATTTGATTAGCTTTTAAAAGTAATTTTTGCCTAATTGCAAAATGATTCATAGACGTTTTCACTTTCAACACTTCCAAAGCTAAAAACCTGGATCCTGCGCCTTCGCGCAGGACGACGGTGCGTAAGGTGAGTTTTTAAAAATTTTTAAAAAGTTGAGCAAGCAAACTATTTATATTACTATTCTAAGCAAGCCTGACGCTTTCTAATTCATGATGGAGAATGAAAAATGAAAAAAAATAAATTGCTTGCTTTGATGCTAACGTCCTTGGTTACTTTGCACCTTGCTCCCTCAACATTTGCTGCTGTGCCCGTTCCGATGGCATGGTATATTGATGCAAATGGCGGTAATAGCCATCCGCAAAGCCCCAATTATGGCGCCGGTACGTCAACGTCATCGGTCACCTTTGGCTGGAATGCCAATATCGGTTATAAATTCATGCCTTTTTTCGGAGCAGAATTCGGTTATACCAAATTCGGTGATACGCATATTGATGTTTCAGCATTAGGTAATGCACAAGCCGCGAAAGATCGTCATTATGCTTATGACATTGCCGGTAAAGCAATGGCTCCATTTGGTGAATCCGGTTTAGAAGTTTTTGGAAAATTAGGTATTAGCCGCATTCATTCTCATGTGACTGTCACCAATGCAAACAATGCGAGCAGTGTCACCCTCAATACAGTCGGCAGCCATAATACGAATGGCTTATATTTAGCCGCTGGGACGGATTATGCATTGACGCCTAATTTAACGGCTAACCTTCAATGGTCTCGTGCTAAAGGAAATAGCACCACCGGCACATTAGATCTTTATTCATTTGGTTTAAGTTACTTATTTTGCTAAAAAGCATACGTTTTTTTATAGATGGTGGACAAAGCAAAGCGTGTCCACCATTTATAAATTGCCAAACCTATTTTTGAAATATATTTTTTAACCATTTTCTAATATCTTGGATTTCTTCCAAACAAACTGAGTGTGCCATAGGATAAGAATGCCCTTCTACAGGGTAGCCATGTTGGCTTAAGCTTTGGATAGCCAATCCACTTAAATGATAAGGTACAACCGTATCTTGTTCGCCATGCGCAAGAAAAATAGGAATAGCCTGATTAACAGGATTTGCTTGCTTCAAAATAAGTTCCGCATGAGGGAAATAACCTGAAAGCGCAATAATTCCTCCTAATGGCGTTGCAGTGCATAATCCCGCCATCAGCGCAATCACAGCTCCCTGAGAAAATCCTGCTAAAATAATTTTTTTACTTGAAATACCCGCTTGTTCTTCTTGCTTAATAAATTGTTCAAGCAAGCGAATCGATTCATAAATCCCCTTTTCATCAATCCGTTGATCCAATTGCCAGGAAAAAAGATCGTACCAAGCACGCATCACATAGCCATTATTAATCGTCACTGGCCTAAAAGGTGCATGCGGGAAGACAAATCGAATGCCTAATGCCTCCGGAAGTTTTAATTCAGATACCAATGGAACAAAATCATTTCCATCCGCTCCTAACCCATGTAACCACACGATCGAGGCTTGAGCCGGGCTAACGGAAGGTTGAACGATAATACTTTCTGCGGATGATAAAATCTGTGACATCGCTTGATTCCTGATTTTCCCCTATTGCGTCATAAGGGCATACATAGTAATCTTTATCAGTAGTTATGCAAGAGTTATTATTTGATTGCTAGCGTTGAAAGAAGCAATCGAAAGAAAGGAATACAACTCCGACTTATTTAAAGGAAGCAAAATACCATGAGAAAGTCAATTCTTTTAAGCCTTAGCCGCGGTGCTTCGTTAGTAGAAACCATGTTGGTATTAGCGGTTGCCGTAATGATTCTTATGCTATCTATCCGGTTTTATCAAAGTACTGTTTACGCTAACCAATCGAACTACTTAAATAGCCAAATTCAAGCAGTATCAGCAACCATGGAAAGTTTCACCCAAGGGGTGGGAAGCTATGCAAGCATCAGTACTTCTTCCGCAGCTGCTTATATTAACCAAATTGTCAAACTTCCCTGGGCTAGCGCGTCTTTTACCATCGGCACAGTGAGCAGCACTTCGTATACTGTCACTATCTCTAGCGTTCCTGCTATTGTCTGTAACAATACCATCTTGAAATTAATGGGCGCTGCTCATTTTGGTGCGACTCCTACTTGCGGCAGCGGCGCATCTGCTGGATCAACAGCAACCACCTTAACCTACAGCTATGGCCCTTAAAAATTCACTTAGCGAGTACGGCGTACTCGCTAAGTTTTTTCATTGGACCCTCTTTATTTTGATTGTAATCATGCTCATTGTAGGCTTTGTCATGAGTGATATTACAAATAAATTCTTAAAATATGAAATCGTCAATCTCCATAAATTATTAGGGCTTATTATCTTAGTATTAATGACATTGCGTCTTGCTTGGGCAATGAGTAATCCCAAACCGCTTCTGACGACTTTCTGGGAAAAAACAGTTGCAAAAATCGTCCATCAATCTTTATATATTTTATTAATCTTAATGCCCCTCACTGGCTGGATCATGTCAACAGCGCATGGGAAACCACCAACTTGGCTAGGCTGGAAGATTAAGCTGCCTCTTCAAACTAATCAGAACGTAGCTCAATTATTTGCAACTTATCATAATAAATTAGCCATTATGATTATTCTTCTTCTTTCTCTTCATATTCTCGCCGCTTTATACCATCATATTATAAAAAAAGATCATATATTGCGGCGGATGCTCCCCTAATTTTACGAAATTTCATTTCCATAAAAGTTTTTAAGGTCTTGTAATAAACTATCGCTAATCGCTTTTTTCGCAAAGGAAGAAGAAAAATCGACTGTCCATTCTCTTGTTGCAAGATTCACAAGAACAAAAAAACGAGGATTAACATTAGATATGAATGAAATTCGATGATCTTTACCTATTCTCATTTTTTCTGTGAGCTCAGCAGGATACTGAGCGAGCAGCCAATTTCCTTTTAAGATCGCATGCTGTTTATCGATCACAATCGCATGAGCGACTTGAGGCTTTAAAAAAATTAACCCTGTTTTTTTATCTATTGCATACATGCCTATTGCACCATGTATTACTTTATCGATAAAAATATCTTTTTTTTCAATTTCTGAAAATGTATAACCGGTTTCTAAATACAAAGATCGCTTGGGTAATAAGCAATTCGTGGTAAAACAAGCCGTTAAAGAGATACCATCAGCTCGTGGAAGCGCAGGAAGATGTAGATAATCTAAAATAGTAGGAGCCACATCAAAGAGAGAAACTCTTGAGGAAATCGTATTAGGATGGATAGACATTCCAAATCCTTTAAAAGCCAGTAACACGTGATATTGCTTAAGACTCAGCACATCCGTACCCTGGCCATATGAGGTATTAATAGTAAAATCTTCTTTAAAATCTACGCCATCAATGGAAGTCGCGGATCCCAACTTAAAAGCGGGCAACCATTTCATTTTCGGCAGATCTCCTCGGTATCCTTTTTCATTCACTTCTCGATCATTAGGCAAGCCAACCGTCGTGCCATGATCCGATAATAAACCGACTAAACTATGTTTTAATAATCCTTGTTCTTTTAATATTTGCAATAAATCCCCTAATTGTTTATCAACTCGTTCAACACTACTTTTATAACGCTCTGCTAACGTAAAATCTTCTTTTTGATTATCCCGCGCCCAAGTATAAGGCCAATGACTCACACATAAATGAACCACTAGGAAAAGAGGTTTATTAGGATCGCGTTTAATTAATCCTAATTTGACTAATTGCAGAAAATTATCGGGCTCGTAGGTAATCGCCGCCGCTCGATTACCATAATTGTATGGAAAAAAAATTCTTCCAAAAGGCAGATTGATTAATAAATTTGTTAAAGGAAAATCCGTTAATCCTCCTAATATAAAATCATTAATCCCCATCCCTGGGCCTAGCACTTTTTTAAAGCCAAATTGAGGAGTGATATTACTAAAACGTTTTTCATCCGTTGCATAGATGGTTTCATAACCTGCATGCTGTAGATAGGTAGCTAATGTCGGACGGGGTAACAGTGTAGCGAGATTCGCTAAATTAAAACGTGCGTGATCATGAAGAGGATGTTGGGCCGTTAAGATACTACTCCAACTGGGGAACGTACGTGCTAAAGAAGTATAGGCTTGATTAAAAATCACTGATTTCCTAAGAAAGTAATCAATATGAGGCGTATCCACAACTCGTTTACCAAAATAATTGACAAAATCCGGCCGTACCGAATCCAATCCGATTAAAATAATATTAGGTGAAGTCGGATAGTCATGCGTTTTATCCTGCGCAAAGAAGTCACGTTCAGATAAATGGGTATACAGTGCTAAAGCCGCTATACCGCCCATCATCCCTAAAAATAAACTGCCTAACAAAGAATAACGGCGATACCCAAAATAATTAATATACGCCATCATTAACAAAATTAAGCAACTGATAATGACGACGATCCTGACGGTGCTTATGCTACCGACAGAAAAAGCGTGTGTTATAGAAAGAGCAAAAAAAGAATCGGGAAAATAATAATGATTTAATAATAAAATGGCGGCACTACTCAAAAACCATGTTGCAATCCCTACGCTGTAAACACCAACAGCGGATAAATTAAACAGTTGTTCTAAAGAAAGAGTAATAAACCAAACAAACCCTACAAAAAGACAGTAAGTAATGATTTGAATAACAATAAAGCTTAAAATAGGAAATAATATCGTAAAACTTAATTCACTTAAGTGAATCGAACTTCCCGCCAAATCATTCACTAAAGAAGTGATCTGGTAATAAATACTAAAAAAGCTGATTTGTGCAGCGATAGCTAATAAGGTTAACCAAATTAGCATTCTGAATAAACTCGCGTGTTTATTTAATGATCCTATCATCGAAATGTCCTTCGTCCATTTTCAAAACTAGCAAAACGCTCTCTAAATCCTTAAACTAGGGGCTTTTATCTGTTACGAGGAACCTTCTGGATGGATTGCTTATTTTGTAAGTTAGTAAAAGGTGAAATCCCCGCGCAAATCATCTACCGTGATGATTTAGTCATTGCTTTTGACGATATTAGTCCTAAAGCACCCCATCATAAATTAATTGTTCCTCATAAGCATATTGCCACGTTAAATGAATTACATCCAGAGGATAATGAATTAATAGGACACATGGTTTTAACTGCTAAAAAATTAGCAAAAAATTTAAATATAGATGAAAAAGGATACCGCCTCGTGTTAAATTGCAATGAACAAGCAGGACAAACGGTTTTTCATATTCATCTGCATTTATTAGGCGGCAGAGTATTAACATGGCCGCCGGGTTGATTTAAAACGAGAGAACCCATGGAATCATGCTTTAGAAAAATCATTGAATTACTGGGAGAAGACTTGCATCGGGATGGCTTGAAAGATACCCCTAAACGAGCAGCTTCTGCTTTTAAATTTCTTACACAAGGCTATCAGCAATCATTAGACAGTATTGTGAATGGTGCTTTATTTGAATCAGATAATGATGAAATGGTGATTGTTAAAAATATTGAATTATATTCTTTATGCGAACATCATTTATTACCTTTTATAGGACAATGCCATGTGGCTTATCTACCGAAAGGAAAGATCATTGGATTATCTAAAGTAGCTCGTATTATTGACATGTTCGCTCAACGCTTACAAGTGCAAGAAACGCTGACTAAACAAATTGCTGAGGCTATTTTACAGACAACAGCGGCAGCAGGCGTCGGTGTCATTATTGAGGCAAAGCATTTATGTATGATGATGCGTGGAATTGAAAAACAGAATTCCATCATGACGACATCGATGATGTTAGGCGCATTTCGAAACAATAAAGCGACAAGGGCAGAATTTTTAAGTTTGATTCGGGCTAAAGATTAATTCTTAATGTAGGGTGGGCAAAACGAAGCGTGCCCACCATTTACAATACTAAGAAGTTAACGTCTCTACTTCTTTCATACTTAATCGAATTTTTCCTTGGCGGTCAACTTCTAACACCTTGACCCTGACCACTTGCCCCTCTGCCAATCGATCGCTTACCTTTTCAATACGTTCTTTCGCAATTTGCGAAATATGCACTAATCCTTGCTTGCCAGGTAATATATTAACAATGGCTCCAAAATCCATTAGCTTAATAACCGTTCCTTCATAAATACTTCCAATCGTTACATCGGCTGTTAATCGTTCAATTCGACGGATCGCTTCTTCACAGGCTGCTAAATCTGCTGCTGCCACACGCACTGCGCCATCATCACTAATATCAACCACGGTACCGGTTTCTTCAGTTAAGGAACGGATAGTTGCTCCCCCTTTTCCAATAACATCCCGAATTTTATCGGTGGGAATACGCATGCTTAAAATGCGGGGAGCATAAGCCGATATTTCGGTACGAGGTTGGGCAATGGTTTCATTCATGATATTTAAGATATGTACTCTTGCAGTATGGGCCTGTTCCAGGGCAGTGCGCATAATGGCTTCAGTAATGCCATCAATTTTAATATCCATTTGTAAAGCAGTGACTCCATTGATCGTTCCTGCTACTTTGAAATCCATATCGCCTAAATGATCTTCATCTCCTAAGATATCTGTTAAAACAGCAAAACGTTCGCCTTCTTTGACTAACCCCATCGCAATACCTGCCACATGGGTACGAATCGGTATTCCTGCATCCATTAAGGCTAAACTACTTCCACAGACGGTTGCCATTGAACTTGAACCGTTTGATTCTGTAATTTCGGATACTAAGCGGATAACATAAGAAAATTCGCTTGAAGCAGGTAATACTGCTGCAATCCCTCGTTTCGCCAAATGTCCATGCCCAATTTCCCTTCGTTTCGGACTACCGACAAAACCAACTTCGCCTACTGAAAAAGGAGGGAAATTATAGTGCAACATAAAAGTATCTTTATATTCTCCCTGCAAGGCATCAATCACTTGCGAATCTCGCTCTGTCCCTAAGGTAGCAACAGCAATCGCTTGCGTTTCTCCTCGGGTAAATAAAGCGGAGCCATGGGTACGGGGCAAAATCCCGATTTGGGCTTTAATAGGACGAACTGTTTTGGTATCACGGCCATCAATACGAGGCAATCCTTGTAAAATCTGTTCCCTTACAAGCTTTCGTTCTAATTGACCAAAGAGGTGTTTCACCTCATCCACCAGCACTAACTCATCTTCTATATTCGGGTTTTCACCCAAAATTTGATCAATTATAGATTCTCGTTCTTCTGCCAACGTTTGTTGGCGCGCTTTTTTCTCATGAATTTGATAAGCTGCGGTAATTCTTGCTTCAGCTAATTCAGTGACTCGCTTTTTAATAACTTCATTTTCCACCGGAGGTTCCCACTCCCAAGCAGGTTTACCGGCATCTCTCGCAAGCTCAATAATATTTTGAATCGCAACCTGCATATGCTGATGGGCAAACATTACGGCCCCTAACATCCCTTCTTCAGGCAATTCTTTTGCTTCGGATTCTACCATGAGCACGGCATGCTCCGTTCCCGCAACTACCATATCTAATTGAGACGTTTCAAGCTGGGCCAACGTAGGATTTAATAAATAATTATTATTCTTATATCCTACTCGTGCCGCGCCTAAGGGACCCATGAAAGGTAAGCCTGAAATAGCTAATGCAGCAGAAGCGCCTAGCATGGCCGGAATATCAGGATTCACTTGGGGATTTAATGATAATACTGTCGCAATAACTTGAACTTCACAATTAAAACCTTTGGGAAATAAAGGACGTATAGGCCGATCAATTAAACGGGAAGTTAAGGTTTCTTTTTCACTGGGTTTTCCTTCTCGTTTAAAATAACCTCCAGGGACTCTTCCTGCCGCATAGGATCGCTCTTGATAATTAACAGTCAGGGGGAAAAAATCGCGCGCGACATCTTCCTTTTCCTGCCCTACCACTGTGACTAATACGACGGTATCATCCATATTGACCCATACCGCAGAGGTAGCTTGACGCGCTATCCCACCTGTTTCTAATGTTACAGTATGATCTCCATAACGAAAGGTTTTCTTTACGATTGTCACAATGTGTATCCTATGTAATTTTTATAAAAATCAACCAATTAGCCACGAATATCTAATTGTTTAATAACAGATTGGTAAAGTTTCGGATTCGATTTTTTGAGGTAACGCATCAACTTACGCCGTTGGCTCACGAGCTTTGTTAAGCCAAAACGGGTATGAAAATCATGCACATTTGCCTTAAGATGTTCAGTTAAATAAGAAATTCGTGCGGTTAACAAAGCAATTTGAACTTCAGAAGAACCCGTATCAGTACCCGTACGTTGATAAGACTTCATCACTTCCGCTTTTTCAGCAGCATTAAACGCCATTTACTACACTCCCAAAAATTTTATATAAAGATTAAGACCCGCTATTGTAGCGGGGAGAAGCGCTAGGAACAAGCATTAACACAGCTTGTTCCCAGACGCATTTCATCATTCAATAAGTTAGAAAGAAGGCGTTTGGGCATTACGCGACCATCTTCCATAATTTCCCCTACCCCCATAAACATTTCATCTATTGAAACTAATTTTACCAACCCCGTCGTAACAGTATGGATAACCTTGATAGGTTGACCCATACGGATATAAAAAGCGGCTGCCGTTGGCAATTTCACGATGGGTAACGTTTGTATGCAACTTTCGATCGGTAACAAATAAGAAGATAAGCTTTCTGGGCCAAATTGCTTATGGACCACTTCGAGCTCTTCTAATGTATACATTTTAGCATGATCATAAGGGGATACAGCCACTCGCTGTAGAGCAGCGACATGCGCCCCACATCCTAGGGCTTCGCCTATATCTTCAGCCAACGTTCTTATGTAAGTTCCTTTACTGCAAAAAACAGCCAATTTCAAAATAGTATGATCTAGCTCTTCTAGATCTAAGCGATGAATCTTCACTAACCGCGATTTTCGTTCAACGGTAATGCCACGTCTTGCCAACTGATATAAAGGCTTGCCTTGGATCTTAACCGCAGAAAACATCGGAGGAATTTGAGTAATCGACCCTTTAAATTGATTTAAAACCATTGCTAATTGTTGGGCGGTAATAGGAGGAACAGGGCGTGTTTCAACAATATCCCCTTCTGCATCTCCAGTAGAGGTTTTAATGCCTAACTTGATCGTAACTCGATAATGCTTATCTGAATCTAATAAATACTGAGAAAACTTGGTCGCTTCTCCAAAACAAATAGGCAGCATCCCCGTTGCTAAGGGATCTAAACTCCCGGTATGGCCCGCCTTTTTAGCAGCAAAAAGACGCCGCCTAACATACTGCAATGCTGCATTTGAACTCATTGCTAAGGGTTTATCTAACAATAAAATCCCATGGACGGGACGCAAGGTCGATTTAATCGGACGAGCTATCATGATTTTTGTTTTAACGCATTATTAATTAAAGTAGAAATACGCGATCCTCGTAACGTGGAATCGTCATAAATAAATTTTAAGTCAGGAGTGGTACGCAATTTAATCGTATGAGCTAATGTATAACGAATGTTTTTTGATGCTTGATTAAGAATATCGATTGTTGCTTCCGCTTTTTCTTCTTCCAACACACTAACAAATACTCTGGCAAAAGAAAAATCGGGTGACAGCTTGACTTCCGTCACTGTCACCATACCAATTTCTAAATGACTCGCTTGTCTTTGTAAAATTTCCGCAAGCGTCATTTGGATGAGATCGGCTACTCGTGGTAAGCGATTACTGCTCTTCTTCATGTTAATGCTCTTTTAACTTCCACTTTTTCAAATACTTCGATCTGATCACCTGGTTTAATATCATTATAGCTTTTTACTCCGATACCACATTCCATTCCATGACGCACTTCAGCCACATCATCTTTAAAACGACGCAATGATTCTAATACCCCTTCAAAAACGACAACATCATTGCGTAACACTCGAATTGGATTGTTACGACGCACCATCCCTTCTAAGACCATACACCCAGCAATCGCGCCTATTTTCGAAGAACGGAATACATCCCGGACTTCTGCTAAGCCAATAATTTTTTCGTGGATTTCTGGAGCCATAAAGCCACTGACAGCGCGTTTTACTTCATCAATGACATCATAAATAATACTATGATAATGAACATCCACTCCTTCCGTTTCGATTAAATGACGTGCTTCATTATTCGCCCGAACATTAAATCCAATAATGATCGCCTTAGAAGCAATTGCGAGATTCACATCGGTTTCATTAATACCGCCAACACCACTCGCAATCATTTTTACTTTGATGTTAGGCGCACTGATTTCCGATAATGCTTGCGTTAATGCCTCAGTAGAACCGCGCACATCCGCTTTTAATACAATATGTAAAGTGCGTTCCGCTTGGTCTTCGCCCATGCGTTGAAAAATATTTTCTAATTTTGCTGCATTTTGTCTCGCTAATTTAATTTCACGGAATTTTCCCTGCCTAAATAAAGCAACTTCGCGTGCTCGTCTTTCATCGGTCACCACAATAAATTCATCGCCCGCATTCGGTGTACCCGATAAGCCTAATAATTCTGCTGGCAACGAAGGACCCGCGCTTAAAATAGCTTGTCCTGCTTCATCAAATAAAGCACGTATCCGCCCATATTCAAATCCCATCAAAACTAAATCGCCTTTACGCAATGTTCCTTGTTGTACAAGGACACTGGCAACAGCTCCGCGTCCTTTATCAAGACGCGACTCAATAACGACACCTCGAGCAGGGGAATTCACCACCGCTTTTAATTCTAATATTTCCGCTTGAACCAAAATCGAATCCAATAAATTATCGACGCCTTGTCCCGTCTTGGCTGAGATAGGAACAAACATCACATCCCCGCCCCATTCTTCTGGAATAAGTCCGTATTTAGATAATTCATTTTTCACTCTATCAATATCAGCTTCAGGTTTATCAATTTTATTGATAGCCACCACAATCGGTACATTAGCTGCTTTAGAATGGTTAATCGCTTCTATGGTTTGCGGCATGACGCCATCATCCGCCGCCACCACTAACACAACAATATCCGTTAACTTGGCGCCACGTGCCCGCATAGCGGTAAATGCCGCATGGCCGGGTGTATCTAAAAAGGTGACAACCCCTTTTTCTGTTTCAACATGATAAGCACCAATATGCTGAGTAATTCCCCCTGCTTCTAATGAAGCCACTTTCGTACGGCGAATATAATCCAACAATGACGTTTTACCATGATCGACATGGCCCATAATAGTCACCACAGGTGGACGTGTCGTTTCTTCACCCGTCGGTATTTCTATACCTTTAGTTAAGGCCTCTTCTAAGGCATAAGCACTAATGGGTTTGGATTTATGCCCCATTTCATCAACAATCATCATTGCTGTTTCTTGGTCTATCACTTGATTAATAGTAGCCATTGCTCCCATTTTCATCATAGCCTTGATAACTTCTGCCGCTTTTACTGACATTTTTTGTGCCAAATCAGCCACCGTAATCGTCTCAGGAATAATCACTTCCCGCACAATCGGTGCCGTAGGTTTAGTAAATGCTTGGGTTTGAACTTGTTGGGCTGGTTTACGGCTTTTTGCACGACGTGAACGAGGACGATCCACTGCATCACTCTCATCGTGTAATACAAAATCTAAAGAAGTCGTTGTACCTTTACCTAACAAAGTATCATAACGGTGATCGACTTCTCTATTCGTGCCACGATGACGTTTTTTCTTTTTCGCAGCCGCACTTCCCTCTTCGCTTTCTAAAAGAGAGAGGTCATGTTTTTCCTTATGTCGTTTGATGGCTGTTTCAACAGCAGGTAGTACACCCGAAGATGCTGCTTCAATGGCTTCAATGGCTTTATTGACAGCGTCAGGCGTAGCCACTTCTTTTTCCGCTATGCTACTTTCCATCATCGCTGCTTCTTCTACAATCGGCGCATTGGGTACAGAAGTGCTCTCCGCTTCCTGTTGCAACGATGTAGTCACTTCAGTATCAAGGGCAGTCGTCACAGGGGATACAGGAGAAAGCGGTTTAGAAGGTTCTTCTTCCAAAATAGGACGTTTAATATTATAGGTACGTTTTTTTCGTACTTGAACACTAATCGTTTTGCCCGCACCTTGCGAACCCCCAACGGCTATTTTACTCAGTTTTGCACGGCGCAAAACAATTTTTTCTGATCCTATTTCTGATTTAGCGCCATGGTATTGTTGCAAATACCGTAACAGTTCTTGCTTTTGGTCTTCAGAAACAATTTCATCAACACGACTAATTTTTATATTAGCGTCTTTAAATTGCATCAATAACTTTTCTGCAGGAACATTAATATCCGCTGCTAATTGTCTAACCGATACACCTTTTTTTGATGATCCGTCAGACAAATTTTTATTTTCTTTTTCAATATCAATGGGGTTTGGCATCAGGCCTCCTCACTCGTATTCTTTAAACTTGGTCTGCTTCATCAAACCAGGGTTTACGAGCTGTCATAATCAATTTAGCAGCTGTTTGCTCATCTATTTCGCCAATTTCTAATAAATCATCGATGGATTGTTCAGCTAAGTCTTCGCGGGTAATAATACCATTTTTAGCTAACCGATAAGCCAGATGCCGCTCCATCCCTTCCATTGCCAGTAAGTCTTCCGCGGGTTCACTTTTTGCCAGCTCTTGCTCTTGGGCAATCGCTTTAGTTAAGAGAGCACCTTTAGCGCGCTCACGTAGTATGTCTACTAATGGCTCATCAAAGCCTTCGATCTCCAGTAACTCTTGAACTGGCACATACGCCACTTCTTCTAAAGATGAAAAGCCTTCCTCTACTAGCACTTGGGCAATATCTTCATCGACTGCTAATTTTTCGATAAATAATTTTAATACACTTTCGGCTTCAGCTGTGGATTTCGCTGCTGCTTGCGCTTGAGTCATTACATTTAACTTCCAACCTGTTAACTCACTTGCTAATCGAACGTTTTGACCACTACGGCCGATAGCTTGTGCCAATTGCTCTTCTTTCACAGCAATATCCATCGTATGGCTATCTTCATCTACGACAATCGAGGCTACTTCAGCCGGCGCCATTGCATTGATAACAAGCTGAGCTGGATTATCATTCCATAAAACAATATCGACTCGCTCTCCTCCTAACTCTCCTGATACCGCTTGTACTCGCGCGCCGCGCATGCCGACACAGGCACCGATAGGATCAATTCGACCATCATTGGTTTTGACAGCAATTTTAGCACGGGAACCGGGATCACGAGCAGCCGCTTTAATCTCAATTAATTCTTCACCAATTTCGGGTACCTCAATTTTAAATAATTCAACGAGCATTTCAGGGCGAGTACGACTGACTACCATTTGAGGACCTTTGGCATCAGCGCGAATTTCATATAAATAAGTGCGTATTCTATCACCTGTTCGAATGGCTTCATGAGGGATCGTTTCAGAACGTGCTAAAACGGCTTCTGCATTATTTCCTAAATCTAAAATAATGAATTCGCGAGTCACTTTTTTAGCCACGCCCGTGACTAATTGGCCCAAACGCTCTTTATAAGCATTTGCTATTTGCGCTCGTCCTGCTTCAAACACTTTATGCATGATCACTTGTTTTGCTTTTTGAGCAGCGATACGACCAAACTCAACAGATTCCACAGGAGCTTCTATATATTCTCCTACTTTAATATGCGATTTTTGTTCACGCGCTTTACTTAAGGGTAAACAGGTTTCGCCTTCATCACCTTCTTCCTCTTCTTTTTCATCTTCTATGACTAACCAGCGTCTTACAGTGGTATAATCGCCCGTTTTGCGGTTAATGGTTACCTTAACGTCGATATTTTCGTCGGCCTTTTTCTTCGTCGCCATCTCTAATGCTGCTTCAATCGCTTCAAAAATAACTTCAGCTTCCACACCTTTTTCGTTGGATACCGCTTCAACAACTAATAAAATTTCTTTATTCATAGCGACCTCATCTTAGTAGCGGATGTCCGCAATCACATTCGCCTTTTCTATGTTGGCAAAAGGCAATACTACTTCTTCTGTGTCCACCAAGAGGTGAATATTTCTATCCTCCACGCGCAGCAATGCGCCTTCAAAATTACGTCTTCCTTCAACAGGCGTTTTTAAACGCAGCTTTATTTTTTTACCTATCTGTTGTTGATAGTGAGCGATGTCAAATAAGGGGCGATCAAGACCCGGTGAAGAAACCTCTAAAATATATTTTTCTTCAATCGGATCTTCTACATCTAAAATGGCGCTAATTTGATGGCTCACTTTTGAGCAATCATCTAAGGTAACACCCTTCTCTTTATCAATATACATGCGTAAAACAGCTCTTTGCCCTTGTCGTTGTAACTCGCACCCCACGAGTTCATAACCCAGGTGAGTCACCGTAGGCAGCAACAATTCATGTAAAGTGAGGGCCGTTTTTTTTCATCGTTATAACTTCTCTTTATCCCAAAACAAAAAACCCCATGAGGGGTTTTGTTATTTGACTACTTTAATATTGGTAGCGGGGGCAGGATTTGAACCTACGACCTTCGGGTTATGAGCCCGACGAGCTACCAGGCTGCTCCACCCCGCATCAACGGCGCTATTCTATATAAAAGCATCTCTCTATTCAAGTAAAAGAATGCGCTAGCTGAAAAATAGAGTTCAATTACATTTTACCAATAATATCTTGCAATTGAGCTTCATCCACTTGCCCAGGAACGAAAACAATTGAATTAGCTCCCGCGTTTTTAGTGACATTGCTCTTAGCAATAAAAAAGGCCGGTGTACCTAATAATTTTAGGTTTTGGGCTAATTTATAAGTGTCTTTAACTTGCTGATCAATTGCGCTACTCTTCATGTCGGATTTTAATTTATCGACATTGAGGCCCACGGATTGAGCGGTACTAAAAATAATATCTTCGGTTAATGGTAGTTTTTTTACACTCATTAAGGCATTATGAAATTCTCTATATTTTCCTTGCAGATTAGCGGCCAATGCAGCTTTAGCAGCCGTTTCAGAAACAGCTCCACGAATAGGAAATTCTTTATAAACAATACGCAAGTCTTTGTTCTTACTTAACAAATCATCTATCACGCCGGTCATATCGATACAGTGTGGGCATTGATAATCAAAAAATTCCACTAATGTCACTTTACCGGGAACCCCGCCGGCAACAGGATCAGACGATTGATGGAATAAAGCATCCGCAAAATTGGGAGAAATTTCTTTGGTTTTCTCTATCGTTTCGCGCGCTTGCTCCATTTGTTTTTGTTGGTAAATCTGCAAAGATTGGATAATTACATCGGGATTTTTTACTAAATAATCACGCACAACCTGTTGAATTTGATCTTTTTGTGCATCACTAAAGCCATAACTTCCATCCGCTAATTTACCTGTTTTAGTAGAAGCCAACACTGCGCTGGAGGTTAACATACCCATTAGAGCCAAACTTGCTAATAAACGTCGGGATGACATAAACACTTTCTCCATATTATTTAATTTGATAGAGGTTGAGAGGATGGTTCACAGTAAAGTACAGGCATTCATATGTCAAGCAGGCTGATTATTACGCCATTCTCAACTTTATTCGGGTACAATCCTAAATGGTATATTCATTACCCATACGTTTTTTATAAATAATGGTTGATAGGAGGCGCTAAGGTACTGCAACCCATTAATTCTGGCAAAAATAAATAAAAAAAACAAATGAAGATAAGACTACGCATGGAAAAATTATAGTAGAAGCTGGCATACTAAGCG
>Ga0206915_1074_pt2 | contig 19822 bp, 21 predicted proteins | sample Alteio_BWOrgHeat_70_FD_152945 | JGI IMG/M metagenome (GOLD analysis project Ga0206915, IMG submission 152945) | Enriched cells from forest soil in Barre Woods Harvard Forest LTER site, Petersham, Massachusetts, United States -... | ecosystem: Environmental > Terrestrial > Soil > Temperate forest >...
CAAATTGCATGCTGCCTAGCATGTCGTCGTTTACAACATTCCCCGCCCTACTTCTGCAACGTCAACTCGGCATAACTTGCTACGTTTGGGCAGCTGGAATATTCGCATTCGACTGCTAGAATTGCTAGTTGCTGTTATGCAGGTCACCTCTCACTCTTGAGAGGCTGGCGAATAGCACGTTGCGCTGACAAACAGTGTCTCGACTTCCCTCCTTCTCTCCTTCGCTCCAGCGCGTCATTTTATCGAGGCCGTTTTCGGCGGCAATTAACCCACGGAGGACGACATGACAAACTGCAAGATGAAGCTGACGATTGTCGGCGCGATATGCGCGCTCGTGTGGTGCGGGCCGAGCGCACGCGCCCAAGGCAAGCCTGCCCCGACGACTATCGATGTTCACCTGGTAATCACCGACGCGGCCCTTCGGGAAGACTCGGAGTTTCCGCCTCTTCAAAAGGAAGACATCAAGATCAAGCAGGGTAAGAACATCATTGATCCCACCGAGCTGATTCCAGCCAAAGGCGATCGTGCGGCGCTGCAACTCATGATCCTGATCGATGACACGCTCGATTCCGGCGTTGGAAACAATCTCACGGACCTGAAAGACTTCGTCAAGGCCTTGCCCGAAGGGACGCAGGTCGGAGTCGGTTACATGGCCAATACGGCCATCAGCATTTCCCAGAACTTTACTACCGATCGCGACCTCGTAGTCAAGGCAATCCGGCTGCCGCTAGGCAGACTCTCCACTGGAGACAGCCCGTATCTCTCGCTGATCAGCCTGGTGAAGGGATGGCCCCAGCAGAAGGTGCGGCGCGAGGTGGTGATGGTTGCGGACGGGATTGACCGGCTCCGCGGAGAGCAGCCTCAGGCGGCCCGCACGGCGCAGCCTCAGGCGGGTCGCGCAGGACGAAGCGATACCTTTGGGACGGTCTATCACAGCATGCCGACGATCAGCGTCGATGCGCAGGGGGCCAGCGAAATCAGCCAACGCAACAACGTCATCGTCTTCCCGATTTTTGCACCGGGCGTGGGCAGGGCCGGGCGGAGTTCCTGGGACATGCAGCTGGGCTTGTCGGGGCTGACCAAGATCGCCGATGAAACGGGTGGTGAGTGTTTTTCTCTAGGCACATCACAGCTAGTCAGTTTCAAGCCCTACCTGGACCGTCTGCAGAAATACTTCGACAACCAGTACTATCTCGTTTTCCAGGCGTCGCCGGGCAAGAAGGATGCGCTGCAACGCGTGAACATTCAGACTGCGGCCAAGAACTCTGAGATCCTGGCCGCCGACAATGTTTGGGTCCCAGGTCCCCCGAATGCTGAGAAGAAGTAAGAGCGCCGGACTGAGACCAGTTGTTCTTGAGACCGCAACAGCGCACTGAGAGTGCGCCGGAGACGACTATGCAAAGAATCTCTCGTCAACTTTTGAATGAGGCGACGGATCGCCGTAAGTTTCTGAATCTGTCTTTGGGAGCCTTTGCCGTGACTCCCTTCGTTCCCTTCCGGTACTTTCAACTCTCAGCCAGCCTGAGCCGCTCCCTGGCGAAGGACGAACGCGACAGCATGACGCCCGCGCAGGTGATCGATGAGCTGAAGAAAGGAAACGAGAGGTTCCGAACGGGCAAGATGGTTGCCCGGGATTATCGTGCTGAGAAGCGGTCCAGCGCGACGGGCCAGTATCCGGCGGCTGTCATTTTGGGATGTCTCGATTCCCGGGTACCTGCCGAGATAGTCTTCGATACGGGCATCGGTGACACGTTCATCGGGCGGGTTGCGGGGAATGTTGTAAACGACGACATGCTAGGCAGCATGGAATTTGGCTGCGTGGTTTCCGGGGCGAAGGTGATTCTTGTTTTGGGACACACCGCGTGCGGTGCGATCAAAGGCGCCATTGACGATGTTGAGCTTGGGAACCTGACCGGCCTTCTGGCGCGTATCAAGCCGGCCATTACGGCCACGAAATTCGATGGCGAGAAATCGAGTAAGAATGCGGCCTATGTAGATGCTGTGGCCCAAGCCAACGTCGTCGTGACGATTAGCCAGATCCGCCGACGCAGCCCGATTCTGGAGGATTTGGAAAAGAAGGGAGCTATTGCCATCACCGGCGCTATGTATGATCTGGCGACCGGCAGGGTGAACTTTCTTGGGCAATAGAACATGATTTATCTAGCGCTGACAGTGCGACTCGGGTTTGTCTGACGCCGACACATTCAGGGATGCCGTTATGCCCTCCGAAGCTTCATCGGCTCAGACCGCTGATGCGGCCGACCTTTCCAGCGTCTTCCGCCAAATACTCGAACGCGCGGCGAATCGGCCAGTATCCTAGTCAAAAAGAGTCCTGAGTTCCGGCAAGTTATGGATGCAAAGATCTGGCTCGATGAGTGAAGCCCAAAGGAACGAGGCTATCGACAGCGAGGGAACTCGGCCGTCGCCGTCAACAACAGGTCGAATTCTTGCACGGGCGGCTTCATCGTCTCATCGTCTACCAGGCGGCACGACGAACTACAATACCTGAAGCTCGTTCGATCTCGAAAGGCATTCCGGCATCATTGAGGCCAAAGTGAACCGTCGTCATGTGATTTCCGGCTTACGCTACTGTGGTTAATCCTCCGTCGCCAGACTCTTTGGGCGCATCCTGCGGAAAAATGTGGGTACGGAGATCTCGAACTGTTTCACCAGCTCGGTAGCGGAGAACTTGCCGCTATCCCACAAAGCGCGCATCCTTTCATACTGCTTTTTCGTTGTTTTTCTCCTGGCTCCCCCGAGACGACCGCGAGCGCGGGCGGTGGCTAAGCTGGCCTTCGTTCTTTCGCGGATAAGATTCCGCTCAACTTCTGCCAACACTGCGAAGACGTGGAAGATGAGTCTGCCGCTGGCTGCTTTGGTGTTGATGTCCTCTGTCAGAGAAATGAACTGGACGCCCGGAATTCTCGAGGCGTTCAACAATCTCAATCAGGTCGCGTAGAGAGCGACCCAGGCGGTCCAGCTTCCAGATGACCAGGGTATCGCCTTTGCGCAACGTGTCGAGGCAGCGCGTGAGCTCCGGTCGGTCCATGTTCTTCCCGCTCTTTTGCTCAACGTAAATCGGCTTGCATTCGCCAAGTGAAAACTGACGATTAGAAGATGTCAGAAACGGTCCTTGGTGCTCTCGAGATTGGCTTCGGGCTAACGGGGTCGTGCGCCGCGCTTACATGAACAATGACGATAAGAATTGGTATGGCCGCCGCATCCACTTGCTGGTGAACGGTCCTGCAGAGATGTATCCATAACGACATGGATGGTTCTGGCATGACACGGGCCTGCGTTGCATGGCTGTTGTGCGCATTGTTGGTCTGCCTGACCCTTGACCCGCCGCATTGCGATCTTTGCGATGGTCCGGACCGTGTCGGCCGTCCTCCGCAGGGAGCTTTTCCAAAGTCAAGCCCATGCGCCGCCGGACTGCTGCAACAGTATCTGCTGGTGCTGCGTTCTACAGGGACTCCCGGGCCCCACGGCCGCCCTAAAAATGGTGAATACGGTTTCCCCACATACCTGGCCGAAGCCGCCTTCGAATGTTCAGGCAGCTCGGTCATCCGTGTTCCGCCCCCCGCGCATTCCAGGTCGCGCTTAAGCTTGTCGGAGCCCGCACTTCATTGCGGGCGTTAGGCGCCCCATTCTGGAGACCGCTTTGTGGCTACCCGCGTGTTATGTTCGTTGCAGTACTCCTTCACTTGTGTTTCTCCGCCTCCGGACAAGTTTCCGTTGAAAAGCCGTCCGGCAATCGACAACAAGCCGACGAGGATAACGAAACTGTAGTCATCCTTGAGATCGGGGCGGCAACAAGTTGGGACGTCAAAGGAGGCGCAGCGACATTCGCGCCGAACCTTGCAGCCGAAACGACGCTGAAAGAAAACTGGCTGGAGATCGCGGCAGGCGTATCGCCCTTCTACACCCGCAACACCACGGAGTGGGACACCGACCTTCTCTTCAAAAAGCCCTGGACCTTATCCCGGAAGGCAGAGTTCATGGCCGGCGTCGGTCCAGTATGGGAGGACCTCAAGCAGAATGGAAAGGTGGTTGACTCCATATCTGGGGAGGTCGCGGGAGACTTCATGTTCTGGCCAACCGGCAAACACCGTTTCGGTTGGTTCCTCGAACCGGCTTATGACTACAGCTTCGCGGGAGGCCACCAGCAATCCTTAGGAATTAGCGGGGGTCTGCTTATTGGCATTCCAGGACCTCATCTACATGGAACATAACCCTGAACGATTTCCGAAACAGGCGGAGCGGGAATCCCGCCAAGATCGGTAAAACGCATGTCACGCTTCAGCGAAAGCGCCTGTAACCGGTCAGACTGCCCACCGAACTCGATTCGCATCCGTCTCGGTTGTTTCAGGCGCAAACCTTTGGTTTCAGATTCACAACTCGCCGCAACAACGCCTTCTGGCCAGGATCAGCGCCAGTTCCGGCGCTAGAAATCGAATGAAGGAGGCCTGTCGCACGAGTGCTTGGATTGGCGATTCTGACGCCCTGATGTATATTGATCAATAATTATGGTATTGGGCGCCAAAATGCCGGCATCGAGTACGCCAGCCCGCATTTTGTTCGTAGCCTTATTCGTTATCCTACTGCTTCTCGGCACAACGGCCGGGCTTATGCACGTCCATCCGGACGGAGCCGGCCACACGGATTGCGCACTCTGTCAGAGCGCACATAATATTGCGCGTCCTTCCGTCGCCGCCCACATTCGCCCCACCGTTTTTGCCGCAATCCGTATTACCCTGCCACCCAGACGCGAATACCGCGAACACCTCTTCTCCTATTCGCATTGGAACAGACCTCCGCCTGACCAGACTGCCGTTGCCTAGAACCGTTCCCGAATTCGCGTAGCGCAGCTAAGGCTGCTTACGTGGCCTTTCCTTTTCACGGGAAAAGCGGTGTCGTTGCTTCCCATGCACCGATTCGGAAGATCTCGCAGGCAAACCACACCAGACAATCGGCGATTCAGTAGGAGGTCAGTCCATGCGCACGTCTACGCGCAGCATTCTCTTTTGTTTACTGGTCCTTGGATATTCAACAGCGTTCTCTACTCTTCAAGCTCAATCTAACTCTGGCTCGATTAACGGCACCGTGACCGATCCGTCGGGAGCCGTCATCCCAGGCGCGACCGTGTCTATCCAGAACCCGGTCAGCGCCTACTCGAGAACGACAACCACAGACACTACCGGCCATTTCCACTTCCCTAACCTCCCCTTCAATCCCTATCACTTGACGGTCACGAAGGATGGTTTCGCTGCGTTTGCAACAGACGTGGACGTCACCTCGATCTTGCCTGTCACCCCCAATATCCACATGAAAGTCGGCGCCGCGTCGACTTCGGTCACCGTGGAAGTGGCTTCCGATCTGCTTGAGAACGACCCCACCGCGCATACTGACGTTGACCGCGGTCTGTTCGACAAGATCCCGCTTGAAAGCGCCTCGTCCACCCTGAGCTCGCTGGTAACCCTGGCGTCGCCGGGGGTCGCCGCTGACTCGAACGGCCTCTTCCACGGATTGGGAGACCACGCCTCGAACTCCTTCTCCGTGGACGGCCAGCCCATCACCGACCAACAGAGCAAGGTTTTTTCCAACCAATTGCCCTCGAACGCGGTTCAGTCTCTCGAGGTGATCGACGGCGCGCCGCCTGCCGAGTATGGCGGGAAGACCAGCCTGGTGATCAATGTGACCACCCGATCCGGCATGGGCCTGACCAAGCCGGTTGGGAATATCACTACTTCCTATGGCTCGTTCGGAACCGCGACCGGCTCAGTCGACCTCGGCTACGGCGGCCAGACCTGGGGTAATTTCTTCGAACTCGACGGCCTGAACACCGGCCGTTTTCTCGATCCCCCCGAATTCAAAGTCTTCCACGCCAAGGGAAATGAACAGAACGTCTTCGACCGCGTGGATTATCAGTTCACGAGCGCCGATTCGATTCATGTCAACCTCAACTACTCGCGCTCCTGGTTCCAGAGTCCGAATGACTATGACCAGCTCAATGTCTCGAATGTGGTGAGCGGGGGAACCGGCCCCAGCCCGGTGTTTGACAATGTCGGGGATGCCGATCAGCGTTCCAAGATAGGCACCTACAATATCGCGCCGACCTACACCCGCATCATCAATACGAACTCTGTCCTCAACGTCGGCGGTTTCGTGCGACGGGACGGGTACAACTACTACCCGAGTAGCAATCCTCTCGCCGACCTTGGCCCCATCCAGAGTGAGTCGATCTCTCAATACCGAACGCTGTTGAACGCCGGCGCCCATGCGGAGCTGACGCTACACAAAGGGATCAATGACATCAAGGCCGGAGCGGTGTATCAACAGACCTTCCTGCGCGAGCACGACAATGTTGGCCTGGTCAATTCAACCTTCAATTCGCCATGCGTCGATGCCGATGGGAATCCGCAGTCCGGGTTCACCGATCCGGGGCAATGCGCGGCAGCCGGCCTGGTCTCAAACGATCCGTCGGTGGGAGGCGCTTTCGATTCCGACTTGCTTCCCTATGACCTTACCCGCGGCGGTTCGCTTTATGCCTATTTTGGCCACACCGATATCAAGGAGCTGGCCCTTTATATTGAAGACCAGATCAAGGCTGGCAATTGGGTCTTTAATCTCGGCATCCGTGGGGATCTTTACAACGGTCTGACCGACACGGGCCAGGCAGAACCTCGCGTTGGCGTGGCGTACAACATCAAGGCAACCAGCACCGTTCTGCGGGTATCTTATGCTCGAACCCTCGAGACTCCTTTTAACGAAAATCTCGTGCTCTCCAGCGAGGGGTGTCTGAACAACGTCCTTAATCCACTGCTGGCGTGCACTGCTGGTGTTACGGGAACTCTGCAGCCTGGTTTCCGCAACGAGTTTCATGCCGGGTTGCAACAGGCTTTCGGCAAGAACATCGTGGTAAGTGGCGATTACATCTGGAAGTACACGCACAACGCGTTCGACTTCAGCATCTTCGGCAACACGCCGATCTTCTTCCCCATTGACTGGCATAACTCGAAGATACCGGGCTTTACGCTCCGCGCCGATGTGCCGAACTATCACCGCTTCTCGGCATTCGTCGTCATGTCCTCCGTCGCCGCCCGTTTCTTCCCGCCCCAGTCCGCTGGTGCGGGCGCGACCGTGGGAGCGCCAGGGCTCCCGTTCCGCATCGATCATGATGAGAAGTTCAACCAGACAACTCACGTTCAGTATCAGGTCCCTGGCCGGCTTGCTCCATGGATCGGCTTTAACTGGCGCTATGACAGCGGACTCGTGGCAGGCTCAACGCCCTGCTATAACGTCATTGGTGTAAATACACTCTGTACCGGCACGTCGACCACTCTCAACGGACAGCCCGCGATCGACCTGAGCGGACTTACCGCCGACCAGGAGTTTCAGGCCGGCTTTGCCTGTAATGGCGTGAGGGCAACACCAACCACGGCCCTGCCCACGCCCTGCTTGGCCTCACAGTTCACTTCCAACCTGATCAGCATACCGGCGCCAAACACCGAGGACGACGACAAGAACCCGCCGCGCATCGCGCCGCGCAGTCTATTTGACGCCTCCATCGGGGACGACAACCTCTTCCATGGCGACAAGCGCAAATGGAGCCTTCGGCTCACCGCTGTCAATGTCACGAACAAGTACGCCCTTTACAACTTCCTCTCAACCTTCAGCGGCACGCATTATGTGACGCCACGTGCGCTGACTGCGGAAATTGGCTTCCACTTCTGAGAAGCGCACGTTCCGTGACTTCCGCTTCAATCGGGACCGCGAACGTCTGCTGTCCCGATTTGCACAATGGGAGGGGAGGATGTCATGCGTAAAATAATCACCTTCGACAAAGGCAGTAAGCGGAGACTCAAACAGATTCGATGGAAGTTGGGTGAGATTCTCAGTTTGGCCTTATTCTCGTTGTTGATGATCGTAGCGGGTGCATTGGCCATACTTTGGGAAATGCACAACGAATACCCTTTGTCTGAGCCGAGCAAGGATCCTCAGATCAGGGAGGAGGAGCCTTTATTGCCTTAGTGATTCCGTCATATAGGATTCTATCCTGAGACTCCGCCTTTGCATTCCATGCGTGTTTCGAACGAAGACTTGGGCGAACGCCTGCGCCATCTTATTGGGGCTACCGCGATGCATGGTTTTTGGCCTCCGAGGGGATTTACTTCAAGGAGAGTCGAGTTCGGGACTTGAGCGTTTCTTCGGCGAATACCGACGGTGCTCAACAGGCTTTGTGATACGCATCTTGTCACTTTCTCCTAGCGCTGTGCGAATCTTTTTCAATCCACGCTGCACATAGACTTTCACGGCGTCTACTTCAGGCTGGTGCATTGTCCGATTTCGCGCAATTGGAGTTCTTCGACATAACGCAGCAGAAAGACGCTTCGCTCGCGCGAGCTAAGAGTCTCTATGGCCCGCCAGACCAGGGACGTTTCCTCTCTCACAATCAGTTGCGCCTCAGGGGATTTCTCCGCGCTCGGCAAACCGACCATCGCAAGGTCCACGTCGAGGGTGTTCGCTTGGTTTCCCGCCAGAACTGCATGCGCCGGCTGCGCAGAAGTCTGTCTTGAGGTTAGTGGCAATGCGCATCAGCTAGGTTCTGACTGAGTTTCCCCATGAAGGCTCGATCCATTTCGGAAGCACTCCTGAGTCAACGACTGCCACTTCCTCGTCCTGTACGGAGGCCAAGAGGAATCGATAGAGAGAAGGCCGGTGCGGCTCCACGAGGCTGGCGAATTCGCTTGAGGAGTACCACATGATGATCGCACTCCGTAGAGAGTGGCTCTTTTGTTCCGTGCAGGTTATCTGAATCGATCGAAGTGCATGCCAAACCGGAATTGGCCGCGCAATTGCCTGCCCGCGGAGAGAACCGCGCACGGGCGACTTCAGAAATCTGCAATTAGGATCTGCTAGACGGAAGTGCCTGCGGCAGAAAGGGGCCGGCACCGAAACGGAAAAGACAAACGGTTCGCGAGGGCAGTTTTCCTGGAATACCTCAACCGTGGAAACCTGCGACGGAGGGCTACGATATGGCCGGGAGAATATTCTCGCGACGTATTACACCGCGCACCTCTGGCGCGGCATCTTCGTCGCGCCGGACCTCCAGTACGTCTCGAACCCGGAATACAACCGCGACCGTGGCCCGGCTGTGAAGTTTCAACGCCATGGCTCCATCAGATGGTCTTTAAACTCGCGCGGCAATTCGATCAGATGCCCAGCCTCCACACAGTGGACTGCCCAATCAACGAGGGAGCGGTATTGGTTGAATTGAGTAATGTGGCCCAGCCATTTGGAACCTGTCTCTGAGTTCACCACCACGACATTGGGAACATCGCAAGGCCCGACACAGCCGCTCACGGTGAATTGAAAGCGCTTCAGTAGGCCCCGCCTTCGCCATTCGTCCTTCAACCAATCCGCAGGAACGGGGGGACGGTCCTTATGGGTTGCTCCGCAGCAGCAGCCCTGGCAAACGATCATCTGGCCGATCACCGTACGTTTTGTTGCCAACATTTATTGCCTTTCTGTCGCCAATGATTCTAATATAGGGGAGTATACTATTATCTGGGAGGAACCAGTTGTCTCACACCACAAAAAACAAAGACAAAATGCTGGCCCGCGTCCGGCGCATCAAGGGTCAGGTCGAGGCCATCGAACGGGCGCTCGACGGCGACGGTGGCGAGTGCGAAGAGATCCTGCAACTGGTGGCGTCTTGTCGCGGCGCATTGAACGGATTGATGGCGGAGTTGATAGAGGGTCATCTGAAATTTCACGTTCTCGTCCCGGGACAAAAGACGCTTCCCTCGCAGCTTGAGGCGGCAGACGAATTGATGGCGGTCGTCAAGCGATATCTAAACTGACCGATCGAGCGCAAACGGAGGTGCATTATCACCATGACAGGACATGAGGCGCACGCAGTCCATGACAAAACGGCAAGGATCGCCGTCCATCCCAATCCGGCAGCTACGATTGGGCACGAAGGGGAGGGCGAGCCCGGGCATGAGCATGGCTTGAAACTTGGCGACGTGCTTCGAGTCGTTTTCGTGGTGTTCGCTGCGGCGGCGATCTGGTTTCACCTTTGGGAGCCGTTCCACAGGGTAAGCGTGATCGGATTGGCGGCGACGCTGATTGGCGGTTACCCGATTTTTAAGGAAGCATTTGAGAACATCATCGAGCGCCGCATGACGATGGAACTCTCGATGACCATTGCGCTGGTATCCGCGCTGGCCATTGGCGAGTTCTTTACGGCGCTGGTCATCACAGCCTTCGTGCTCGCCGCTGAAATCCTCGAAGGGCTAACCGTTGGCCGCGGCCGGCGCGCCATTCAGGACCTGTTGGATTTCCTGCCACAGGCAGCCAGCGTTCTGCGTTACGGCAAGATCATTGAAGTACCTACCCAGACGATTCTCCCCGGGGAGGTGGTTGTCATTCGCCCGGGTAGCCGGATTCCGGTAGACGGTGAGGTGATCAGCGGCCACTCGTTCGTGGAGCAGGCGGCCATTACGGGCGAACCGATGCCCAGTGAAAAGACGCCGGGCAGCGGAGTCTTTGCCGGCACCATCAACCAGGCCGGCATCCTTCATGTTCGTACCGACCGCCTAGGAAAAGATACGGCTTTCGGCAAGATCATTGAAGCGGTGGAACGCGCCGAGCATTCGCGCGCACCGATCCAGAAGACCGCTGACAAGCTGGCAGGATACCTTGTTTATTTCGCACTTGGCGCGGCACTGCTCACATTCGTTCTAACCCACAACATCCGCTCTACGATCTCCGTGATCATCGTTGCGGGCGCGTGCGGCATCGCCGCCGGCACTCCGCTGGCCATCCTGGGAGCGATCGGCCGCGCGGCGCGCCAAGGTTCCATCATCAAGGGCGGGATCTACCTCGAAGCCCTGGGTCGGTTGCACACGGTCTTCCTGGATAAAACGGGGACAATTACATTCGGCGTGCCGTCGGTCGCTCAGGTTCGGCCGGAGCCAGGCATTTCCGAACATATGATGCTCGCTGTGGCCGCAAGCGCCGAGCACGGTTCCGAACACCCTTTAGGCCGGGCCATCGTTCGCTACGCCGAAGAACGAGACATACTGTTTTCTCAACCCAGCGAATTTCGCTATGAGGTAGGTCGCGGCATCGTAGCTCAGGTCGAGGGCAAGCGCATCGCTGTGGGCAATCGCGCCCATCTTCTCTCCCTCGGAATAGAAGTGCCTACGGAACTACCCGAGTTTCGTGGCATGACAGTTCTGGTGGCGGTCGGAGACCGCTACTACGGTTCCATTTCGATCGAAGACCAGGTACGCAAGAGCGCGGCAGCAGCAGTCAAGGCGCTCGAATCAATGAAGATCCGCGTGATCCTTCTCACCGGCGATTCGCAGGCTGCGGCCATGGCGGTTGCGGATCAGATGGGAATCTTCCACTTTCACGCCGACCTTCTTCCGGAGCAAAAGGCTGTTGAGGTAGCAATACACACCAAGCGCGGACGAACGGTGGCCATGCTGGGCGACGGAATCAACGATGCTCCGGCCTTGAGTGAGGCCACGGTCGGTGTCGCTATGGGCAGCGGGACCGATGTTGCCCGCGAAAGTGCCGACGTCGTCCTGATTGGGAACAATCTTGAGAAATTTGTAGAAACAGTTCGTATCGCTAGGCGTTGCCGGGCGATCATCTTCCAGAACTTCTACGGCACCCTAATAGTGGATTCCATCGGCATCGGCATGGCCGCGGTTGGACTGCTCAATCCATTGCTCGCAGCGTTTATTCATGTTGCGTCGGAACTTACGTTCATTCTGAATTCGACCCGCCTTTTGGCGCCGAGAGAAAGGCGACCAAACTTGAACGGTAAGGATGGCGTCAAACACATCGATCTCGACGCCCACGCGCGGTAGAAACAAAGAGATGTCTTAACTCATGGAGGACTCAAAATGGGCCGGCTTCGGGGCAATCCATCGTTCATAAACCGGATCCCATATTTCTCTTTCAAAATGCCTCATTTCCCTTGACTGTACCCTATGGGGGTATGGTAAAAACTAAGTTGCAGGGAATCCCTTCTTTGCAGGAGAACTATGAGCTTCGAATCCGTACAAGAACCTCCGAGTACCGGGAGTTCTTTCCTGTGCTGTGACTAGAGCGCTCTGGAAACCGCCCCTAGCCTGGCTACCGACGATTTCCACACCGCTCTTCACGACACGCGACATGTGAATTGAGCGTGTGAGCCGCTGGTAGTGAATGCCTGACTCACCCTCCCGAACCAACAGTCCGATCTGCCATGCCCACGCAGGAATGCGCCTTCGCGCATCTCGTGCGGACGCAGGCGTGTTGACTGCACGAGGAGGAACCATGACCAACAAACTCTATTTGATGAAGAGGAACGGTCGCCTCACATGCAAATGGGTGCGGACAGGCGATCCGAGGTTGCCGCTGGTTTGCGTCTGGATAGAATCGAAAACGACTCAAACTGTTTCCACACCACACGCCACAGATGGATCCGGGAGGATGCATCAGTGCGCGTAGCAGAACCCCAATTCGAAACAAGCGCTACGTCCGTAGAGGGAGTGGCCGTCGCGGGGATCGCAGTCCGCCGTTCTTGGCAGAAGCATCTGCTCACCTTCCTGATGGTCTTCGGCCCTGGCCTGATCGTGATGGAAGCGGACAACGATGCGGGAGCGGTCTCCACCTACATGCAGGCCGGCGGCCAATACGGCCTGCATCTACTGTGGACGCTGATTGTGCTGCTGCCCATCTGCTACTTCGTACAGGAGATGGTGGCACGCCTCGGGATCGCGACCGGCAAGGGTCATGCGGCCATGATCTACGAGCGCTTCGGCAAGTGGTGGGGACACTTCTCGCTTTTCGATCTGCTGGTGGTGAACTTCCTCACCCTCATCACCGAGTTTGCCGCCATCTCTCTCGCGCTCAGCGCGCTGGGAGTCAGCCCCTGGATCTCCGTGCCGGTCTCGGCGCTCGGGCTTACGTTAATGGTCGTCACCGGCAGCTATCTCCGCTGGGAGCGCATCGTCATCGCGCTTTGCCTCATTGATCTGACCTGGTTCGCGCTGGCCTATGTGGTTCATCCCAATTGGGCCGCTGTGCTCAGTTCAACCGTATCTCCTTCGATACCTGCGGGCGGCATCACCGGCAGCCTGGTCTTTCTTGTCATCGCTATCGTTGGCACAACGATTGCGCCCTGGCAGCTCTTCTTTCAGCAAAGCTGCGTGGCAGAGAAACGGCTGCGTTTCTCCGATTTAAAATGGGCCAGGCTAGACACGCTGATCGGCGCCACCTTCACGGTCTTGGTGGCCGGCGCCATGATGCTGGTCGGCAACTACGGCTTTCAGCACAGCATCACGTTTCAGGACCCGGCTCAGTTTGCCGGGGCGATCATGCCGGCGGTGGGCCATTTCGCTCGCAATGGCATTTTGCTGCTGATGGTTAACGCCGCCGTCCTGGGCACGACCGCTATCTCGCTGGCCAGCGCCTGGGCCTATGGCGAAGTCAAGGGATGGGAGCATTCACTGCATAAGAAACTCTGGGAGGCACCGGGCTTCTACACAACGTACATTGCCTGCGTGGCCGCAGCTGCCGCGATTGTGCTCATCCCGCATGTGCCGTTGCAGTTGGTCATCATCAGCGTTCAGGTCTTCGCCGGACTGATTCTTCCCTCGGCGATCATCTTCCTTCAACTGCTGCTCAACGATCACGAACTACTCGGGGATCGCTGGATCAACAAACCCTGGAACAACGTCATCAACTGGTCCATCATCGTGGTTCTCTTTGCCCTGTCGCTGCTTCTTGCGGCGCAGGTGATGCTGCCCAAACTCTTTGATTGAAATTGCGAGGTGACACATGGCAACCATGCAGAATTCATACCCTCCCGAATACTTCCGCGTGATCCATCCATTGCACGATGAGCCCGAACAGAAGTGCTCCACCGAAGGCCTGGGCCACATTGCCATGACACCCGCGGTTCGCATCTCGCTCACCGTTTTGCGTGGCTATCTGCTTGTGATGTCGGGCATGCTGCTTTACCACGTGCTGGATCTCGCCGGAATGTTTCACTCCATTCGTTAGGGAAGCTCACATGCAATGGAGGGCAGATGGACGATCCGGTTAAAAGCGCGGCTCCGCATAGCCGGAGGCATCTGTGGCGCTAGCTCATTAGCCAACATCTGGACAGCTCGATCGTCCGTCAGAGAAATTCAGACGCAGGCTCACCCAGGAATCGTTGGATCGACAGCGTTCGCAACTCACGGCGGACGCACGAGTTCGCGGGCGGGCAACAAGGGTGGTTTGCCCAGAACACTTTTGGTGTGTCCATGGACCTTGGACACACTGCATCGGAGAAGACGACCTTTGGTGACTATCTCTCGTCCACTATCCGTAAATCGGGAACTCGGTTAACCGGCTTCACCTACGCGAGAAAGGAATTTCATGACCGCAATCACGACGCCCCCGTTCGTCCTGCATCTGGCGGGCGCAACGGGACTCGGCGCATTGGTTGGTCTGGAGCGGCAATGGCGCCAGCGCATGGCAGGTATGCGCACCAATGCCTTGGTCGCTGCCGGCGCTGCGGCCTTCGTGATGGCCGGCATGCTGCTCGACAACGACCCCTCGGCAGCCGGGCGCGTCTCTTCCTACGTTGTCTCGGGAGTGGGCTTTCTCGGCGCTGGAGTCATCTTCAAGGATGGCGCCAGTGTACGCGGACTCAACACCGCAGCAACCATCTGGTGCTCAGCGGCCATTGGCGTGCTTGGCGGCTTTGGCTACCTTCATTTCGCGTTGATAGTGGCCATTGCGGTGTTGCTCACCAATACCGTACTTCGCCCTATCGCCTACTGTCTTCATCCTGTGCTACCTGAAGCCACGCCGGCCGAAACGCGGTATGAGATACGGCTAACCTGCAAGACCTCAGTTGTTGCACACATCCGCGCGTTGTTGCTTTCCACCATCACCAGCCTGCCCGTCAGGCTCCAGTCCATCCATGGAGAACAGGACGACGACAGCGATGAAACGCATCTACGAGCCGAGGTAACAACCGCAGGACGGAACAATGAAGCGGTAGAACACGTGGTCATGCGCCTCTCGATTGAGGACGAAGTCTCCAGCCTGAGTTGGTCCATCGTCGAATCCGCCATGGAGTAGCAATATCGCATTTCACGAACCTAGGTGAGATCCTCAGCTCCCGACTTCCTGGTTGGAGATGGGAGTCTTTTGATGGATGAAGTCGCGAAATAATATGGGCAGTTTTCCATGCGTCTTGGCGAACTTGAAAACCTCGTTATGCGGGACAAAGACTAAAATGCAAGTGGTCTCAAAAGATGCGGTCCTGAGGAAATTCTGATAGGTAACCTTGATCGGAATATGAAGTTCAGTCATCTGTGCATCGTTGTATTTGTGCCATTCCGTTACGAGCCTGTCCACAAAAAGCGCAGTGTTCACTGTCCCCCATCTGCTACATGTCTCGGGGTCAAACCGCTCACGGTTTTGCGAAGCGATCGCGCTTGCAATATGAGGAAAACGTATTTCCTGTCCTCGGAGATGGATCGTTTCTATCCGTACATCTACCGCTTCACTGCCCCCTGTGTTCACGAGGATCAAGGCAGTCTTCTTGCGAATTCGATTTCTTCGTTCGCCGACAAATTCGACACTCATTCTCGGGTCGCTCGCAAATGGAACACTTACTACACAGAGAGTCGGGGGAGTTCGAAACGTAGCCGACGAATTCTTTCTTTGCCTGTTGTGACGATCGTCCGGACTGCGCTTGTTGCGTTGATGGTTAAACCAAGTGACCATAAGGATAACTAGCCCGACCAGGATCAACACAAAGATCGTACTGTGGTTAACCACGGGCATCATCATTTCCGGTATCAAACCCTCTCACGAGACCAAAAACGTGAACGACTCCGAAGACACGTGAGATCTAGGAAGTACGCAAACTCCAACACGGTTCGTCAACGGAGAGAACCCATTGATGCTACTCTCTCTTGTAAATCATTGCATTGAAAGTTCTTACATCGCGCGAAGTTTAGGATCACAAAACGCCTAAAGAACACATAAATTCTTTCCGCTCAATCACGCATTCGGGAGCTGATAACGCGGCTTCGGTTGAAGCCGAGGTTGGAGATCCGCTCAGGTGAGTACAATGGCTACGCAGCGATACCCGGAATCGGTATATATGGTACTGGCCCTAGGTATCGTAAGGAGGAGAAGTGGCATGCCCTCTCACGATCGGGAAAAGGTGAAACTGCTGCAGCGCGTACGCCCTCTTCGAGGCCAGTTGGATGCCGTGGAACGGGCACTCGCGGCCGACGAGGACTGCGGCGACCAGCTTATGTTGCTCGCCGCGGTGCGAGGCGGGATCAACAGTCTGATGGGCGAGGTACTCGAGGATCACATACGGTTTCATCTCACCGCCGGGTCCAAGGAGCAGATCGCGCCAGAGTTGGCAGAAGACCTGATCGACCTGGTACGGGCTTATCTGAAGTGACGGCATTTGAAGGAAGTCACGTTCACAGTCTATTCACATAATGTTTTGAGCGAGGCATTACAGTTAGGCGAAAACCGCGTGCCAACATTTCTGGCATAGGTTCGGGCGGCCCGCCAGCGTTTCGATTTATGCCTCGCTCATTCTTCGTCGGCTATATTTGCTGATTCAGGTTTGAATTGGATTTTACAGTTCAGTCCCCACCCTGCGCTTGCAGACGGTTAGGCGAGCCGGATGGAAGAGCCAAGGAGGGTTCATGCGGCGGGTTGTCAGAGGAATGTGCCTTGGGCTGTTGCTGATCGCCGTCTCGGCAGGCAGCGGCTTCGCCCAAAAGGCACTGACGTGGCAGGAGGGTCGTGACAAGTTTGAGGCCGCGAATCCGACTCTGCAAGCCGGACAGATCGGCATCGATGAATCTCGTGCCCAGGAAGTCACGGCGAATCTGCGGCCGAATCCCAATTTGACCGTGCTCGCGGATCAGATCGATCCATTCAGCGGAGGCCCTCCGCACGGAGCCTTTGCATATCTTCTGTCCTCAGGTGGCGTGACGTACCTTTGGGAACGCCAGCATAAGCGCGGGTTACGGCTTGAGAGCGCCCAAAAGGGAACCGCCGTAGCAATCTCCGGACAAGCCGACCTCGAGCGAAATCTGGTCTTCAACCTCCGCGGAGCGTTCGTACAGACGCTTCAGGAGAAGGCCATACTGAATCTGGCCAAAGAAAACCTGGTTTATTACGATCACGTGTTAGAGGTAAATCGCGATCGCTATACTGCCGGCGCGATTGCCCAGGTCGATTTGAAGCGTCTTGAATTGCAGAGAGTTCAATACCTGTCGGACTTGCAGACGGCCGAAGTAAATTTGCGCTTGGCAAAGATTCGGCTGTTAATGCTGTTGAACGATCAGACGCCCGTGGAGCAGTTCGATGTCGACGGCCCGTTTGATTTCGCTGCGAAAATACCTCCCCTCAGCGACGTCCGCCAGTCGGCCCTCGATACACGTCCGGATCTGCGGGCAGCCCTACAGTCTGTCGACAAGGCGAAGACCGATCATCGGCTCGCTGAGGCCAATGGTTCAACTGATCCAACCCTGGGCTTCGACGTCGGCCGTAACCCGCCGATCGACCAGTACATCGGATTCAGCGTCAGCATCCCATTGCGGGTATTCGATCGCAACCAGGGAGAGAAACTCCGCACCCAACTCGACATTGACCGCAACGATCGGGTGGCCACTGAAACTCGGGCGCAGGTCTTTAGTGATGTCGATTCCGCCTACGCCAGCGTGAATAGCTCTGTGATTCTTCTCAAACCGTACAAGGACCAGTATCTCGAAGAAGCTTCGAGCATTCGGGACACGATCTCGATTTCGTATCAGCATGGCGCCGCTTCGCTTCTCGACTTTCTCAATGCGCAGGCCGACTACCGGAGCGTGCAAGTCAACTATCTGAACCTGGTAGCTTCCTATCTGAATGCCACAAGTCAATTGAATCTTGCTGTCGGACGTGAGGTGATCCCATGAAGCGCAGGGTCTACGGAATCCTCGCTTGCTTTTCGATCTTGTGCCTGTTTGCATCAGGATGTGGCGGCGACAAAAGCGACCCCAAAGCGGAAGCACCTCCTCCGCTCAAAGTACAGCGGGTTGAGGACCGCAATCTGTTCCAGGTAGACCATCCCGAGCGGTTCCAGCTCGTGCAGGCGACAGAACACATTGCGACGTCGCAGTTGAGGGTTACCGGGACCGTGAATCCGGACATTTCGAGAGCGGTTCCGGTTATCTCGCTGGCTGCGGGCCGGGTTGTGGAGATAAAGGCGCGCCTCGGCGACATGGTCAAGAAAGGCCAGGTGTTGCTGACGGTGCAGAGCGCGGACATCGCCGGCGCTTTCTCGGACTATCAAAAAGCGGTGGCCGACGAAAAGCTTGCGGCGACGCAACTGGAGCGGGCAAAGTTCCTCTACGGCAAGGGCGCGATCTCGCAGAATGATCTTCAAATCGCAGAAAACGCGGAAGACAAGGCCAAAGTGGACGTCGCGAATACCGCCGAGAAGCTTCGCGTTCTGGGCATTTCGACTTTCGATCGTCCCAGCGGACTGATTGAGATTCAGGCCCCGATTTCTGGCGTGATCACGGACCAGCAGGTCACTAACGCCGCCGGTGTCGCGGGGCTTGGGTCCCCGAATCCGTTCACGATCTCTGATCTGAGCTACGTCTGGTTGCTCTGCGACGTATACGAAAACGACCTGGGAAACGTACGGCTTGGAGAAACCGCCGATATTCGACTGAACGCCTATCCTGACCGGATTTTCTCCGGCGTCATCAATAATATTGGCCCAGTGATGGACCCCAATATTCGCACCGCCAAGGTCCGACTCGAGATCCGAAATCCTGGCATGATGCGCCCCGGTATGTTCGCCAGCGCCACGTTTCACGGCCGCGAAAAACAGAGGCGAGCAGCGGTCCCGGCCACCGCTGTCTTGCACCTGCACGATCGCGACTGGGTCTACGTGCCGACGAGTGGCAATCAATTCCGGCGCACAGAAGTTGTGGGTGGCGATATGCTTTCCGGCTCCATGCAGGAGATCGTCTCTGGCATCGCACCGGGTCAGCAGGTTGTGGGCAATGCGCTCGAATTCCAGAACTCGGCGGAGCAGCAATGATTCGCACACTCGTCGATTTCGCATTGAATAACCGCTTTGTCGTGCTCAGCATGGCGATTCTCCTCTTCATTTGGGGCATTATCTCGTTTCACAACCTGCCCGTCGAAGCTTACCCTGACGTCGCAAATGTCTGGGTCCAGGTGATTACGCAATGGCCGGGCCGCGCCGCTGAGGAAGTCGAGCAGCAGGTCACCATTCCCATCGAAATCCAGATGAACGGAATTCCGCACCTGCAACACGTGCGGTCTGCTTCGCTGGCTGGACTGTCGGTTGTGAATCTCATCTTCGACGACAATTCCGATAACGACTGGGACCGCCAGAAAGCGCTGGAGCGGCTTGCGCAGGTCACACTTCCCCCGGGTGTCGCGGGAGGGATCGGCCCCGACTTCAGTCCCATCGGATCGGTGTATTGGTACACCCTGAAGAGCACCAATCCGGCGTATGACCTCATGGATCTGAAGTCCCTCCAGGACTGGGTTATCGCCAAATATATTCGATCGGTACCCGATGTGGTCGATGATTCCTCGTTCGGCGGGGTGACACGCGAATATCAAGTTCGCGTAGATCCGGAAAAATTGATTTCCTACGGCCTGAGCCTGGCCCAGCTTGAGCAGCAACTCACCAACAGCAATGCAAATGTGGGCGGCAGTTTTATTGAGCAGGGTTCACAGCAGATCAACGTACGCGGGG
>Ga0206915_1100_pt1 | contig 19821 bp, 21 predicted proteins | sample Alteio_BWOrgHeat_70_FD_152945 | JGI IMG/M metagenome (GOLD analysis project Ga0206915, IMG submission 152945) | Enriched cells from forest soil in Barre Woods Harvard Forest LTER site, Petersham, Massachusetts, United States -... | ecosystem: Environmental > Terrestrial > Soil > Temperate forest >...
GTATAAATCTCAACTTTTCGCAGCCGATTATGGATAATGTTGAGGAGGCTGTTTCAGGGGTAAAAGGAAGTATTTGCGTAAAGGTTTACGGAGATTCATTGGACTATATGGAAAAGAAAGTAGGCCAAGTATTCAATATATTAAAAAATGTAAAAGGAATTGAGGATTTAGGATTGATTCACAACGTCGGCCAGCCGGAATTTGATATTAATCTCGATCAGCGAAAAATGGGCCTTTATGGAGTTGCTACCGCAGATGCCAACGCCGTCGTAAGTATGGCAATTGGCGGTTTAGGCCCCGGAGGTGCAGCTGCAAGTACTTTATATGAAGGCATTAAAATGTTTGATATTCGGATAAGGCTTCCTGAAGAGTACAGAAAAACACCCGAACAAATCGGGGAACTGTTGGTTCCTACTCAAAATGGCAGCAAGGTTCCCATAAAAGAAATTGCCACTATTTCACAAAAAACAGGATCTTGTTTAATATTCAGAGATGACAATCAACGTTATTCCGCTCTTAAATTTTCCGTCAGGGGCAGGGATATGGGAAGTACAATCGCAGAAGCCCAACAAAAGGTGAATGCAGCGGTAAATTTAAAAAGGGGATATAAAATGGCCTGGCAGGGTGATTTTGAAAATCAACAAAGAGCACAAAAGCGTTTGACAATGGTTGTACCAATCAGCCTACTTTTGATATTTCTGCTGCTGTTCAGTATGTTTGGCAATTTCAGGGACGCATTGCTTGTATTTACAAATGTACCTTTCGCGATTGTCGGTGGCATTTTGGCTTTACATATAACCGGCACCAATTTTAGCATTGCAGCAGGTATTGGTTTTATAGCCCTCTTTGGTATCTGTATACAGGACGGGGTTTTACTTATAACAGTTTTCAAGCAAAATTTAGAACGAATGAAAGGGCAAAATGCTTCATTGTATACTGCAATCAAGTTGGGAGTTAATTCAAGAATAAGACCTGTTATGATGACTGCCTTAATGGCTGCAATCGGGCTTTTCCCTGCAGCTATATCTCACGGTATTGGCTCTGAAAGTTCCAGGCCATTGGCAAGAGTGGTGATTGGTGGCATTCTTTGCGCAATGATCTTTTCCCTTTGGGTTTTCCCGTTGATCTTTGATTGGTCTTATAAACATTTTTACAAAAAAGACCCGAATGATCCTAGTGATGATGAGAATTGAATTTCAATCGATTACTATAGCGTTCCCGGATTAGTTACTCCTTTATTTCTTAAGGTTAGCCATCAAATATTCACGATTCATTCTCGCAATATTTTCAAGTGAAATTTCTTTGGGACATTCGGCTTCGCAAGCACCTGTATTGGTACAATTACCAAATCCTTCTTCATCCATTTGCTTAACCATATTAAGTACGCGCGCTTCGCGTTCAATCTGTCCCTGAGGCAAAAGAGAAAGTTGAGATACTTTTGCAGAAACAAACAACATAGCCGAAGAATTTTTACAAGCTGCTACACAAGCCCCACAACCTATGCAAGCTGCTGCTGCAAAAGATTTATCAGCATCGTCTTTAGGAACAGGAATGTTATTAGCATCTTTTGCGTTACCTGTATTTACTGAAACAAATCCACCGGCAGCAATAATCCTGTCAAAAGCGGAACGATCAACTACCAAATCTTTTATAACAGGAAAACCCTTTGCTCTCCATGGTTCAATGATAATCGTTTCTCCATCTTTAAAAGCACGCATATGCAACTGGCAGGTAGTTGTCCCTTTCCAGGGGCCGTGGGCACGACCATTAATAAACATACTGCACATACCACATATACCTTCGCGACAATCATGGTCAAAAGCAACAGGCTCTTCTCCCTTGTTAATCAACTGTTCATTTAAAACGTCAATCATTTCCAAAAAAGACATATCGGGAGAAATATCCTTTATAGGATAGGAAACCAAATTACCAGCTTCTTTGCTGTTTTTTTGTCTCCATATTTTAAGTGTCAGATTCATTTTCATTTCGCTCATAAATATTTTTCGATTTATTTATAACTTCTTTGAGATGGATGAACAACATCAAACTTTAACTCTTCTTTATGTAATTCAAATTCGCCAACACCCTTATGTTCCCACGTCGCAACATAACAAAAATTATCATCGTCACGTTTAGCTTCTCCATCCTCTGTTTGAGAATCTTCACGAAAATGACCTCCGCATGATTCTTTTCTGTGCAATGCATCCTTACACATCAACTCTCCTAATTCTAAAAAATCTGCCACACGTCCTGCCTTTTCAAGTTCTGGATTGAATTCATTTTGACCACCAGGTATCCGAACATTTTTCCAAAATTCTTCACGCAAAGATCTTATTTCGGAAATAGCTTCGGTCAACCCTTTTTCATTACGAGCCATTCCGCATTTATCCCACATAATTTTACCGAGTTTTTTATGGAAATAATCTACTGACTTGCTTCCTTTAATATTGATCAAACGATCTATGTTTTCCTGTACCTTCTTTTCCGTTTCAACAAAAGCCGGATGATCAGTAGGAATTGCTTTCGTCCTGATTTCATTCGACAAATAAGAGCCCATTGTGTAAGGAATTACAAAGTATCCATCTGCCAAACCTTGCATTAAGGCAGATGCGCCAAGGCGATTTGCACCATGATCGCTGAAGTTTGCTTCGCCCAACGCATACATACCAGGAACTGTGGTCATTAAATCATAATCAACCCAAAGCCCACCCATGGTATAGTGAACGGCAGGATAAATGCGCATCGGGGTTTCATAAGGATTTTCGTCGGTAATCTTTTCATACATCTCGAAAAGATTGCCGTATTTTTCTTTCACTACATCTTTACCCATTTCGGTAATTTGCTGAGCGGTAGGATTATGCAGGTTTAATTTATTTGCCTGAACTTTTCCATAACGTTCAATAGCAGCAGTATAATCAAGGTATACAGCCATTTTTGAAGCACCGACTCCGTAACCGGCATCACATCTTTCTTTGGCAGCGCGCGAAGCAACGTCACGAGGAACGAGATTTCCGAAAGCAGGATATCTTCTTTCCAAATAATAATCTCTTTCATCTTCAGGAATGTCTTTCGGCTTACGAGTATCACCTTGCTTTTTGGGTACCCATATTCTACCATCATTTCTTAGCGATTCGCTCATCAATGTTAATTTAGACTGATGGTCTCCTGAAACAGGAATGCAAGTCGGGTGAATTTGTGTAAAACAAGGATTTCCGAAAAAAGCACCTTTTTTATGGGCTTTCCAAGCAGCTGTCACGTTAGATCCCATCGCATTAGTTGATAGATAAAATACATTTCCATAACCTCCGCTTGCCAACAGAACGGCATGACCAAAATGCCTTTCCAACTTTCCGGTAATTAAGTCTCTGGCTATAATTCCTCTCGCTTTTCCATCAATAACTACCACATCAAGCATTTCATGACGCGAATGCATTGTCACAGTGCCCAATCCAACTTGTCTTTCCAAGGCACTATACGCTCCAAGCAACAATTGTTGACCGGTTTGACCGGCTGCATAAAAAGTTCTTTGAACCTGGGTTCCACCAAATGATCGGTTACTCAAATACCCTCCATACTCACGGGCAAAGGGTACGCCTTGTGCCACACATTGGTCAATAATATTGCTGCTTACTTCTGCTAAGCGGTAAACATTCGCTTCCCTCGCACGATAATCTCCACCTTTAATGGTATCATAAAACAAACGATAAACACTGTCACCATCATTCTGATAATTTTTAGCGGCATTTATACCTCCTTGGGCAGCAATGCTATGAGCTCTTCTTGGAGAATCCTGAAAACAAAAACATTTTACCTTGTAACCCAACTCGGCAAGCGACGCAGCAGCCGATGCTCCGGCAAGACCAGAACCAACTATAATAATTTCAAGACTACGTTTATTAGCAGGATTAACCAAAGGAACAGTAGATTTATATTTGGTCCACTTCTCTTCTAACGTACCTTCCGGGATTTTTGAATTTAATTTAGTCATATCGAAAAACTCTTTTAACTATTATTTATTTCACCCATCCCATATGCATTGCTATTGGCATCATAGCAAAAATAAAGGGGATGATAATTGAAAAAATTGTTCCAACTTGTTTTATAAGAGGCGTATATTTTTTATTGTTTAATCCCAAGGTTTGAAATGCAGAATAAAACCCATGTAATAAATGATATGCTAATGAAATCATAGCTAGGTCATACAATAATACTACCCATAAATTGCTGAAAATTTCATGCATTTCGGCAAATAAGGTCGTGTGCCCTCCTGTAATCTGGTCTGTAAAACGACTCACTACCCAAAAATGTTTGAGATGAATAACGAGAAACATAAGGATAATAGTTCCGAGTAAACCCATAGAACGTGAATACCATTTGCTGTTTGCACTCGCATTGTTTGAAAAATATTTAACAGGACGTGCCATGCTGTTCTTTCTGGTTAAAACCAAAGCCTGTAAGATGTGGATGATAAATCCGATAAATAAAACTATTTCCATTGTGCGAATAATTGGATTAGTACCCATAAACTCGGCACCTTTATTAAAGGTTACCCCACCATCATTATAAAAAATAAGTGCGTTAATACCGCAATGAACAATTAAAAATGAAATAAGGAATAGCCCTGTAATAGCCATAGTTAACTTACGGCCTAGAGATGAATTTAGAAAATCAGACATTTTATTCATATCGATAAATATAATCGTTTAGTACAAATGTAAAAACAGAATCAATTACTAAAGATATAAAACAGTTTATTTTATTACTCACAAAATTTTGAACAGTTTCTTAAATATATAGTTTATTTAGTTTAAGAACTTATAATTCACAGCCTAAGTATAAAGCATATTCATTGTTAATGCAATAAATCCCATTTAAAAGGATTTTTTTATTTTTGCTGAATAATAATTTAAAAATCAAAAAATGAAAACAAAACTATTTTTTTCTTTACTGATTTTAGCATCAGTATTTTATTCATGCAAAAAGAGTGATTCAGGTACGACTACCATTCCAACTCCTGTCTATGGTATTGCAAAGGACAGTATGTATACCAGTACTGCAAACCAAACAACGGTAAGAGAATACGATTATAATACCAATAAACAATTAATTAGAGTGCGATTTAAATATGGAACCAGCACTACCTATAACCAACGCGACACTATTATATATAATAGCAGCGGACAAATTGCTTCAGTTTTAACTTTTCAATCAGGCAGTTCAACTGCACAACAAACAGATACTTATAATTATACTTCTGGAATTTTAACTTCGGTAAATGAAACCGGAACAAATAACAATGGTGCATACGCTTTTACCCGAACATATACTGATTCTGCAGGTAAATTAAACAGTGTTACAATAAATTATACTTCAGGGACTAATACACAAAATAATGGTCCACAAAATATCAAGTACATAACTTATTCTAGTAACAATATGAATAAAGCTTATTTAGTTGGTTATGGGGCTGCAACAGCCACGGCTGATTTAACTGCTCCTAATCCTTATTATGGGTTGAACTACAATTCGAGTGATTTTATTGATATGGTTAATCAAAACAATATTCTAACGGCATATTTAACAGCTATGCCTAGTACTTTATTGGTTAGTAACACTTATACTTATGCAAATGGCAGGGTTGCAACAATAAATAGTGCAGCTACACAAGGAAATTCCACGGCATCAACAACGGTAATAACTTACAAAACTTTGTAATGTAATACTGTATTATTTAAAATAAGAAACGCCACAAAATTTGTGGCGTTTCTTATTCTCCAGTATACATCAGTATGTTTTTTTAGTTTTGTCGATGTAGTATTGATATAATTCACAATTAAGAATGGTCCATTGACAAGTAAGACTAATTAATCAGCAAATTTCATTGTAAATATATTTTGGCTATTGGTTTATTTATCACAAATACATAAATTCGCAGCTCTTTTTATTTAAAAGGGCCCTTAGCTCATTCGGTTAGAGCAACAGACTCATAATCTGTGGGTGGTTGGTTCGATTCCAACAGGGCCCACGTCCTTAAATCGTAACTCGTTGAAGACTCGATATCTACAACGAGTTTTCTTTTTTGGGCGACGAATTCAGTGACGGAATTTTAAGAATTTTGGATTAAAATCAACTCTAATTCCACCATTTTGTAATTTTTCATAGGTTTTAATATTAAAATATTACCTACTAGCTATTTCCGGTTTGTAATATTTTTTAATAAATCGTATATAATTAGATATTATATAGTCAGGTAATTAATGTATGACTTCAAACCAAAGCTAAACCAATTTGTTAAAATAAAAAAGCCCCTGCAAATGGTATTCACAGAGGCCTTTGGTTCTTTCTATTAGTTTAAAATTGGAAACACTGTAACAATTTATTGTCCTTTTGCGGTATATAATACAATGCTTTCCCTACAAAGTCTACTGAGTAGTTTGGCGTTTTGTCTTTAGAAATATCAATTTGCTTTTCTATTTCTCCCGTTTTTTTGTTTACAATTATCAGGTTATTTTTCTTTTCAGGAGTTCTATAAAGCACTACCGTATAATCATTTCCTTGGCTTGTTGCTTTAAACCTTGCGTTTATACGACTAAAGTAATACCCCGCATATTTACCTGCCTTTGCAGCTGCCCCCGCAGCCTGGTCAGAGGCCTGTGCAGTTGCTGCCTGCAATGGGTCAAGACCGGAGTTTCCGGAATTACCAATAACTGCAGAAGTTGCGCCCAATTCTGCCGAATATACTCCGGCTTCCACAGCCACCATACTTGCATAAATACCTGCCGCAAGGTTTAATGATTTCATAAGGCCTGATTCACCGGGAGCCTCATAGTATTTTTGATATATCTTTTTTCCTTTATAATCTACCAAAGCGATATTCTGATCAGAAGTCAAAAGAATCCCTTCTGCTCTTGCTTCAATCTTTGCGGGAGATTCTTTACCTTGAAATTCAATAGTAGTCGCACTTAATTTTTTAACAGAACTTCCGGTTTTGCTTAGCACATAAATGCTATTATCCTGGTTAGAAAAGATATACAATTGATCGTCTTTTTCAGTAATCAGGTTTGCATTGGATTTAATGTCTTTTTCAAAGTAAAACTTGCCGGTAGCTATATTCAGCATATTCACCACTTCGCTGGTAACCACTAAAATTCCTTTAGGGAGATCACGAAGCTGAGATACGCTGCCGCTTATTTTGTCTATCTTTCCTTCGTATGCAGGACTTCCGTCAGCTACTTTGTATACTTTCAGTCGCGTTTTTTCACCCGCTTTGTCAGACAATATCAGTTTATCTTTCACTTCTAGTATGCCCGAAATTTCCGAACCAGAGCCCGATGTAACAGATTCTATCTTTTTATCCCACATTGCTTTTCCAGTAACATAATCATACATTCCAATGCGGTTGTCAGAATTGCTTACTATTACCAATCCTTTTTCCGTTGTCAGGTCCAGTGGTTCTTTATCATTAACAGTAAGTTTATTTTTCCAAACAAAATCACCCGAATTAACATTATAACAATTATAAACTGTTGAATAAGTAATACTTGTTTCTTCTTTATTAGGACCAGCGTGCATGCCTACATGGCTGGTTGAATTCATATTCTGCTTTGTGACAGCAAGTATAAAACTCTCTTTATCGTTGGGAATAAAAAATATTTTCCCTGTACTCGCTTCGGCCATTTTTTCGGCACCTGAACCCATTAACGAGCCAAGGCCCTTTGCCAACTTTGGATTTTTATCGCTAAACTGTTTAAAAGCCTGGTCAATCGATTTTCTCCACACTTCACTTCCTGTTTTCGCATTTATCCTGATTATGTCAAAACCTGTGGCAACTATTACATCGTTATCGCTCACACTAAAACAACCCAGAAACAATTTGAATTCGCCCTTTTCTTTCGCCCATAATTCCTTTCCTGAAGACATATCAATCATCGAATACGATACATCTTTGTTATTATCATTTTTATACCCGCCTATAAGTATTGTATTGTTCTGATATAAAAATTGTTTTCTTGTGATACTTGAATAATTATTTGTCTCAGAAGAAAACACGGTTTTGCCTTCCATCAAATCAAGAATTTCGACACCCCCTTTATTTCCTTTAGTGATGCTTATAAATGGAGAGTTAGGAATTTCCTCGATGTTATCTTCAGAAATATTATTGGCATTTTTAAAGTCGCTGCGTTCCCACAGAATTTTTCCATTGGTATTATCAACACAGTATAAACCTGCATAATTATATAGTAACAAGCTACCTACACTAGTTGACTTTTGCCAGGCAATGCTTTTAGGAAGTGTCACTTCCCATGTATCTTTGGTTTGTGCCTTTGCGAAATCGCTGTTAATCATACCCGCTATGCAGGCAGTCATAAGTAGAAGTATTTTTTTTCTTATCATTGGGTTGTTATTAAAATGTTTATAAGGACTATGAGTAGACAATATCCATGCCAACAATAAAACAAAGGCCGATTTATACTACACAAAAGGGGTTCAAACCTTCCATTAAAGGGCAAAATAAAATAATAATACCAACAAACCCTGTAAGAGCATCGTCCCATCTAAAACCCCATAATGATAATAGGGCAATGCTCTGATTTTCGTCGATTTTAAAAACACGAAAGTACTGAAAGCTGAGATGCTGAAGGCCCAAATAATAAACCAACAACCAGTAGACTGGTAATGAAAAAAAGAAATAATAAAGAAAACAAATAATGATATATAGGAAATGGAATGCGATTTTTTTTCATTAAACAACACAGGAATAGTTTTCAAACCCGCTTTTTTGTCGACTTCCACATCTCTGATGTCAAAAGGAATAGTAATTGCAAAAACAAAACAAAAACGTTCCACAAGCATTGAAACTATGTTTGTTTTATCGTAATAGCAACTCGATTGAATTACGGGAAGAAGGATTGTAGTAGATGACCAAACAAGGGCTATCAGAAATATTTTCAAGTACGGAATTTCTCTTAACCTGAAAATAGTTGTTTTGTTTTTGAAAACAGGTGTCGAATAAAACAAAGTCACTATTGCTATCGGGGCTAATGTAATCAGCACTTCTTTTTTAGCAAAAAAAGCAACACAAATAAAGCCTGCAACAGAAGTAAATACCAATAAATAAAATCCATTCAGGTTTTCCTTTATCCATTTGTGTTTATCAGAATTTAAAGCTTCTCTGTTTGTAATTACAGTTATAAAACGGTGAAGATTGTATTCAAAAAGGGTAGCAAAAAAAATAATGAATAAATAAGGATGCCACTGCGGCTTCATTCCCAATTGTATCTCCGTTTCAACAGTTAAAAAAACTGCAGCAAATGATATATATAGGTTTGAGTTTATTAATGCTTTAACTACTTTCAAAATAATTCTCTCAGATTATCTATTTACAACTGTATCGCACATCTATCACATTCATTTTAAAAGGGACAATAAAAATACAAATTAATATACTCAACCAAGGTAAGATAAATTTGTAGCAAGAAAGAGTTTTTGGAATCAGGAAACTATTAATACATATCCTATTTGATATATAGAATATTTCCAAATTACAACTTTATATGAGCAGTAGTTTTATACGAATAGAAATAACGTTCTATCTATTTAAGAATTACTAATTTCATACCCTGCTTCTTTTATCGTACAGAAACTTCGAGTATTTTTAATTTGTTAAGAAAATTGTTGGATACTCAAAAATAAAAAAGCAAAACTGAGATATACAGTTTTTTATTAAATGTCATACAGAATATTACTAGTAGAGGACGAAGAAAATTTGATGAAAGCCATCAAGCTTAATCTTGAAATGGAAGGCTACGATGTTGTTATTTCTATTGACGGAAGGCAAGCTATTAAGGAATTTAAATGCCAACGATTCGATTTGGTAATTTTAGATGTAATGTTGCCCGAAATGAGCGGATTTGACGTTTGCAAGGATATACGGCTTGAAAACAACCATACACCTATTTTATTTTTGACCGCAAAAAATTCAAGTGAAGACAAAGTCATGGGGCTTAAAATAGGCGGAGATGATTATCTCGCTAAGCCTTTTAACCTCGAAGAGTTATTATTGAGAATTAAGAATCTTATTAAACGAACTACAAAAGACAATTATACTAACTCCGACATTATTTATAAGTTTGGAGAAAATGAGATAAATTTTGCGACTTATCAGATTATCGGGGTGGAGAAAGAAAAACTGCATTTATCCAAAAAAGAACTATTGCTTGCAAAACTATTAATTGACCGAAAAAACGAGGTGGTATCAAGAGAAAAAATATTGGAAACCGTTTGGGGATATGATGTTTATCCTTCAACTCGGACTATTGACAATTACATTTTGGCGCTTAGAAAATACTTCGAAACAGACGCTAAAAACCCGCGTTATTTTCATTCTGTTAGAGGCGTTGGATACAAGTTCACTGATTAGCTTATCGCCTCGCCTATCTTTAGTTGAACCTGTTCAATGCGGGTATTGCTTACACCTGTAACTTTAAATACAAATCTTCCTATTTTTATTTCTTCATTTAAACGGGGTATGCTTTCATTGTAATAAAGTATGAGTCCTCCAAGTGTTTCAACATTTTCTTGCGTAGGTAGCTGAAACCTGTATTTATCATTCAGGTAATCAACTTCAAGTCGGGCCGAAAAAAGATATTCATCTTCATTGATTTGCTTTTCTACCATCTCCTCCTTATCATGTTCATCTTCAATTTCTCCTAATATTTCTTCCATTACATCTTCCATTGTAAGTACTCCGGATGTTCCGCCAAACTCATCCACAACCACAGCAATACTCTTACGCTGTTGAATAAATACCGTCAACACTTCACGCACCGGCATTGATTCCGGGACTATGGCAATGGGTAATAATACAGACTTTATATCCTTGGGGGTTTTAAACAATTCATGTGAATGAGTATAGCCGATAATATGATCAATTGAGTTTTCGTAAATTAAAATTTTCGATAGACGTGTTTGTATAAATCTCTGCTTTAATTTTTCAACCGACTCGCTAACATCCAATGCTATAATTTCTGTTCTTGGAATCATGCATTCCCTAGCTTTTACATTCGAAAAATCCAGTGCATTTTTAAAAATTTGTATTTCATGATCCATTTCACTCTGGCCTTCTTTAAACAATGTTCCTTCGCGCACATAATTATCAAGATCTATCCTACCGAAAGAAATTTGCTTGTTATTTGCGAGCCTTACTTTAAAAATTTTCGTGAGAATAAATTCTGACATGCCGGTAGTTATAAAAACAAAAGGATATAAAATATAATAGATAACAATGAGAGGGATGGCGAATAGGTTGAGTAAAAAATTAGGATTGATCCTAAACAAATTTTTAGGTAAAAACTCTGCCGTAACTATTATAAAAAGGGTAGATAAAAAAGTTTGAACAAGCAATATTGCAATTTCTGACGATATAAATTGTCGGACAACCGGCGATAAAAGCTCTTGCATATAGATACTAAATACAACAAGGGCTATGTTATTGCCAAGAAGCATAGCCCCTAAGTAACGGGAAGGATATTTATTGAAATACGAAAATATTTTTGCCGAAATACTGCCCTGTTTGCTTTCTAATTCAATACGTAATTTATTTGATGTAAGAAATGCAATTTCCATTCCGGAGAAGAATGCTGAAGCAATTAAAGTAAATAATATAATGATATAATTTTCCAATTACAGGAAAAATTCGTGAAATCAAATATACCCAAAACTTTACATTCGCATTATCAGCGTAATATTTAAACTTCAACCTATCTTTGCCGCTTAATATTTATTTCGGTTTAAATGAAAACAGGAGTGCTGCTCATAAATATCGGAACACCAGATAGCCCTTCAACAGGAGATGTAAGAAAATACCTCCGCGAATTTTTAAACGATCCGAGAGTAATTGACATTCTCTGGTTATCGAGATTTTTACTTGTGAATTTATTGATTGTTCCTTTGCGTGCTCCAAAATCAGCCGGCCTTTATCAGAAAATATGGACAAAAGGCTCTCCGGTATTATTGCATGGAATAGCTGTAAAAGAAAAATTACAAACAGAATTAGGAAGCGATTATATAGTTGAATTGGGAATGCGTTACCAAAACCCAAGCATAAAAATTGCATTGGAAAATTTCAGAAAAGCTTGCTTGGAAAAATTAATCATTATTCCCTTGTATCCGCAATATGCATCCTCAAGCACAGGCTCTTCCATTGAAAATGTGATGAAAACCATTCGATCATGGGAAGTGATGCCTGCTATCAACGTCATAAGCAAATTTTACGACAGGCCTGATTTTATAGATTGCTGGGTTGAGGCGGCAAAAAAATATAACTTAAATGAGTACGATCACTTTTTATTCAGTTATCACGGTTTGCCGGAAAGACAAATAAAAAAAGCATCGATTCATTATAGCAATGATTATTGCCAATTTGGTAATTGTTGTAGTACAATTAATAAAAATAATCAATATTGTTACCGTGCTGCAGCCTATGAAACAACAAGACAAATAGTAAAAAAACTAAATATCCCAGAAGAAAAATATACAGTTTCTTTTCAATCCAGACTTGGCAGGACTCCATGGATAAAACCCTATTCAGACCATGTAATTGTTGAGAAAGCAAAACAAGGAATTAAAAAAATACTTGCTTTTTCTCCAGCCTTTGTTGCCGACTGCTTAGAAACAGTATACGAAGTGGGAATAGAATACAACGAACTTTTTCAGAAAAATGGAGGAGAAAAAATACAATTGGTTGAAAGCTTAAATTCCAATCAAAAATGGATTTTTTTATTAAAAAGTATAGTTACAGAGAATTCGATTTGATGCTATTTAATACAAACTATCTCAAAATAAATTTGATTGTCATGTCGAGTGAAACTGAAATATTTTTCTCAATAAAAAGTAGAACTCTTTGACTATGTATAAAATTAGTCGTAAGTAAGTATATACAGATACAACTTTACTTATCCATGTATCGTTTCTCTCTTTCCGTATTTTTGAATAATTGTTGCTTCGTATTCCAAAAACTCATTCCAGCGTTTATCAACGTCAATACCCAAGCCGTATTTACGTGCGAAACCAATAAATACAGTATAATGATTGGCTTCACTGATCATTAGTTCGCGGTAGAATTTTGATAAATCATCGTCTTTTATATTTTCAGAAAGCACCCTGAAACGTTCGCAACTCCGAGCTTCTATCAAGGCCGAGAAAAGAAGCCTGTCGACCAATACAATCTCTCTTTTATAACCCTTCCTGATAAAACTGTATAATTCATTCACATATTCATCTCTTCTTTCCTTCCCTAAAACTTCAGCTCTTGCTTTAATTTTTTCGTGAACCATTTCAAAATGCTTCAATTCCTCCTGTGCAATTTGCAATAAAGCATCTACCATATCAGAATGTTCAGGATGCCCGACAATTATTGAAATTGCATTGGAGGCTGCTTTCTGCTCACACCAAGCATGATCCGTTAAAATTTCGTTAATGTTTCGCTCAACAATATTCACCCATCGGGGATCAGTCGGAAGTTTTAAACCCAGCATTTTTCTTAATTTTATGACGTAATTATTAAAGAGTAAATTTATTTTTTCATCTTTGATTCAACAAGCCAATCATCACTAATACATTTGTCGATACAAGTAATGAAGAAACTTCTCATCAAAAATATAAAATCACTTGTACAGGTTGAGAAAACACCCAAATTAAAAGTGGCAGGAAAAGAAATGCAGGAACTTTTATGCATTGACAATGCCTGGCTTGCCATGGAAGACGACAAGATTGTAGATTTTGGCGAGATGGATAATTTCCCCGGAATATCCGATTGGTCAAATTTAAGAGTAATAGATGCAAGCGCTAAACTTGTTTTACCATCTTGGTGCGACTCACATACACACCTAGTGTATGACGGTTCCCGTGAAAAAGAATTTGTCGACCGCATCCAAGGATTAACTTACGAAGAAATTGCCAACAGAGGGGGAGGAATTTTAAATTCTGCAAAAAAACTGCAAAATACATCGGAAGAAGAATTGCTTGAACAGGCTTTAAAGCGGTTAGATGAAATTAAAATGATGGGGACAGGAGCCGTTGAAATTAAAAGCGGTTATGGTTTAACCGTTAAGGATGAAATTAAAATGTTACGCGTTATACAAAAATTAAAATCGTTGTCGCCGCTTACTATAAAAACTACATTTCTAGGAGCACATGCTATTCCTCATGAATACAAAAGCAACCGGGAGGAATACATTAAATTAATTATTGATAAAATGCTTCCTCAAATTACAGAAGAAAAACTTGCCGATTATTGCGATGTGTTTTGCGAAAGAAACTATTTTACAAAGGAAGAAACCATCAAAATTTTAAATGCAGCATCAAAATACGGCTTAAAAGCCAAAGTACATGCCAATCAGCTAAGTAATTCGGGCGGCGTTCAGGCAGGTATAGAATGCGATGCCATTAGTGTTGATCATTTAGAGTACATTGGCGATGAGGAAATAGCTCTACTTAAAACTTCTCAAAAGATGCCGACACTTTTACCGGGAGCAGCTTTCTTTTTGGGCTTACCCCATCCACCGGCAAGAAAAATGATCGATTCGGGTTTATCCATTGCAGCAGCAAGCGATTACAATCCCGGCAGTAGCCCAAGCGGCAACATGAACTTTATCATTTCGCTCCTTTGCATTCAATATAAAATGACTCCGGAAGAAGCCATCAATGCAGTTACTATCAATTCGGCTTATGCAATGGATTTAAGTAAAACGCATGGAAGCATTGCCATCGGAAAAAAAGCAAACGTTTTTATCACAAAAAAAATTCCGGGTTATTCATACATTCCTTATTCATTTGCAAACAATTTAATTGAAACCGTAATTATAAATGGGCAAGAGCAATAAAGATTAAAGTAGTTATAAACCGAAAGAAGAAACATGAAAAATCCATTTGGCAATTTTTTAAAATTAAACCAGAAAATGAAAATTCTTTTAATAATAGGAACCGTATTTGTCTATTATTATGCACATACTTTACGTTATGAAGAAGGTCCAATTCTTGGTCCAATTTTCGTTTTTATAGCCTGTTGGATATTTATTTTCTCGATTTTGTGGATATTTTCAAAAATCAAGAAAATATTTCTATTGATGCATTCAAAAAAAATTAAATAAGTATATCCAAGTTAAAATGATAGTAGTAACCGGGGCAGCAGGATTTATAGGCAGTTGTTTAGTTAGTAAACTAAACCAGGAAGGGTTTATTGATATTGTTATTGTGGATGATTTCTCCGATAAAGAAAAAAATAAAAATCTGGAAGGAAAAAAATATTCAAAACAAATTCACCGCGATGATTTTTTAAAATGGCTAAGAGAAAATCAACGCCTCACACAATTTGTATTTCACATAGGTGCGCGAACCGATACTACCGAGCTTGATAAAAAAATATTCGATAAGCTAAACCTTAATTATTCGAAAGAAGTATGGAATATTTGCGTTGAATATGGTCTGCCTCTTGTTTATGCATCTTCAGCAGCAACATATGGACTCGGTGAATACGGATATGATGACAATCACCAAATTGTCGAAAAACTTAAACCCCTCAACCCCTATGGCGAATCAAAAAATGATTTTGACAAATGGGCATTGAAACAAGAGCGTAAGCCATATTTCTGGGCAGGACTCAAGTTCTTTAATGTATACGGACCAAATGAGTACCACAAAAAGAGAATGGCTTCAGTTATTTTCCACGCATACAACCAAATAGCAGAAAAGGGAACAGTAAAATTATTTCGTTCGCATAACCCTAAATACAGGGATGGAGAACAATTACGCGATTTTGTTTATGTAAAAGATGTAGTAGAGGTTTGCTATTTCCTGATGCACCTCCGAAAACATTCCGGAATATACAATCTTGGTTCGGGTAAGGCTCGCACTTTCCTTGATCTTGTAAACAGTACATTTAATTCTTTGAATAAAACAGCTACCATTGAATTTATGGATACCCCTGCTGATATTCGTGATAAATACCAATATTTTACCGAAGCCAATATGGCTAAACTTAGCTCGATAGGTTATGATAAACCTTTTTATTCACTTGAAGAAGGGATAAAAGATTATGTGCAGAATTATTTAAGCGGCACAAGATATTATTGAAGTTCCTTTTTCAATTCCAGCAAAAAATCTTTTATTTTTTGAAGTGACTTAATAACTTCTATATTGTTTACTGTATCTTCCTTGTTTTGCTTTAACTTTTCTTTAGCACCTTGTAAGGTAAATCCCCGTTCCTTTACGAGGTGATATATGATATGAAAATTATCAACATCTTTTTGAGTAAATAAGCGATCACCTTTTTTATTTTTCTGAGGTTCAATAATGTCAAATTCCTTTTCCCAGAAACGAATGAGCGAAGTGTTAACATTAAACATCTTAGCTACTTCGCCAATGCCGTAATACAATTTGGTTATTTCTTTTTCTTTATAGGGCAAAATATAAAATTTTAAACTCCAACTTTAAGCGAACTGTGAATTTACAAATATTGTAATTTTTAATTTTTTGCTTTGTAAGCAAGTGCATCCAACTTCATTTGTTTTATCATGTTCACCAATCCGTTAGACCGTGTTGGAGATAAATGTTCTTTCAATCCTATTGTATTTATAAACTCCATTTTTGCATTAATAATTTCATCGGGCATATGGTTTGAAAGTACCCGTATTACCAATGCTACAAGGCCTTTTGTAATAATTGCATCACTATCGGCTGCAAAAACCACTTTACCATTTTTAAATTCCGAATGCAGCCATACACGGCTCTGACAGCCTTTTATAAGCCTGTCTTCTGTTTTATATTGTTCGGCAATCAAGGGCATGGATTTTCCGAGTTCAATAATATGCTCGTACTTCCCCATCCAATCGTCAAACAACTCAAATTCACTAATTATTTCATTTTCTGTATCTTCTATCGTCACGACCAAGCTTTCTACAAAGTTATTGTAATTTTCCCCCTTTATAGAAATTTTTCTTGTAATACTCTTCATCCAAATCACTTATTACAATCCCTCTTTTAGTGCTGGCATGAACAAACTTATTGTTTTGTAAATAAACACCTACATGCGAAACATTGTCTGAATCTATTTTAAAAAAAACCAGGTCGCCTTCTTTCAAATTAGACCTGGACACGTTTTTACATTGTTGGTAAAGGCTTGATGCAGTGCCGCTTATATTCTTTTTATAAACATTTTCATAAAGAAGTACCACAAAGTTGGAGCAGTCAATACCTTTTTTTGACTTTGCTCCATATTTATACGGAATGCCGTACCATTCGTCAATAAATGAATACAATTGAATATTGGAAATACTTCTTCGTTCAACTTTTAAAATAGCGGCATATGTTTCCTGTATACTTTTAGTTTGGGGTTCTTTGGTTATCTTTTTTGAAGGCCCGCAAGCCGCAAATAGTAGGACAACTGAGACATAAACAGCCCGCTTCACAATATTTTTTAAACGTAAATACTTCATTTTTTAATTATGTTAAAATTACTGTATTGATGCTTTACGGCTGACATTAAACATAATAGTTATTAATAACATCATGTTAGTGTCCATCATTGAAGATGAAATGTTTTGCGCATAAAATATATTTTCTATTTTTGCAGTCCCGATTGCAATACTCAATCGGTTTTATTGTCCGATGGTGTAACTGGCAACACGTCTGATTTTGGTTCAGAAGAGTCCAGGTTCGACCCCTGGTCGGACAACATCCTTAAATCGTAGATCGCGTGTCTTACGCGATCTACAAAGGATTTTTTCTTTCGGTTGACGGATTAGTTGACGGAACCTCAAAAAGGCCTCATTTTTGACTAAATTTAGCCATAATATGCGATTTTTGCTCATTTTATAGTTTTTCATAGGTTTAATATTTAAATATTAAAGAATAAATATTGTCTGTTATTACTATTAATTGAAATTCTAAATCGCTTAGATCGAAGTATAATTTTGCATGATTCGCTACAGTTTTATACGATGCAATAAGGTCGGATTTAACCAATAAAATGCTTAAGCCTTCTTCCATATACAGATTTAAGAACTCAATCTTTTCTTCCTTACAAAACAGCTTATAAGGATTATTTCGTTCAAAATTTTGAGGATTCTTCACGGTTAAATTCTTTAGTTTGTAAACGTAATACATCTTAAACTACCACCCAATCGGGCTATTTCATCACAATTAATGGTGATTACTTTATACCCCAAATTGGTTAATGCCTGTTTATTGATTGTATTGTATTCTATTGCTTTTTTATACCCTGGAATGCTATATTCCGGCAAAATGATTGTATCGTTTAATCTTAGGAAATTGATATAAATACCTCTTGCACTGCTTAAACAATCCTTTGATTTATCATTTTCCGCATTTCCTCCTCCAATTACCTTTTCTGCTACCGGCCTGTCATAAATTTTTATTGTTTCTAATGAATGTTTTGCTGTTTCCTGCCGGATGGCTTCAAGATATTTATTATCATCTTTTAAAAAGGCTATTTCCGGGTATTGGCTAATGCATATCTTCTTTTTATTTAAAAATGCCATATAGCCATCTGTATGACTTAATTTATCGTTTTTATTGCTTTTTATGATAATTGGCTCTATTCCTAAATAGTTTCGGATAATGCTTTTGACATTTTTTCCGAGTTCTTTATTGTCATTGTATATCTTATCTGTTATAAATCCGATTTCACCATTGGTAATTAAATTACCTCCGTCTAATACAATCGGTAGTTCTATTATTTCTGCTTTTGTACTCTTTTCTATTATTTCCTTTAACTGCCTGTTTACGATTTCCAAGTACCCTGCTGTATAAATGTACTTACAGTAATCCGGTGAATATATTGGCTTGTAAATTCGATTTTCCCCGGTATTAAATCCCATTATATCCCGGAGCCATATTTCATTGAAATTGGGAATTGGGATGATATCGATATTTTTATTCGGATAATGGCTTTTGATCTTTATCCCTGCTTTTTCATTATTTACGATAATAAAAAGATGTATTTCTTGAGGTATAACCCCAAGCAACTTTTTATAAAATCCTGTGAGTTGACTATGAACTTTGTCAAATCCTTCAGGATATACCAAAAACAAGTCTTTTACTTCTGAAAAGTCTGTTTTTATCATTCGATTTACAGTTCTATTACAATTCCTTCTTGACAGGCATTTGCTTCTTTTTGAGCATCTTCCTCATTATTAAATATTTTATTGTTACCTGATTCATCGGTAACAATTGTGGCATATTCAGGGCCTCCAAATACTTCTAATACTATATACATTTTTGTTTCTGTTTTGTTTTTTTGCTTTTAAATAATTCCTTCATCTGACATTGAAAAATATTGGTCAATATCTCCTGAAAGTATAATATGATCGAGCAATTTGATTTCAAATAGCTTACAGCATTCTTTCAGTCTTTTGGTTAATGTTATATCCGAGGATGATGGATTAAGATTTCCGCTTGGATGATTGTGACCAACGATAATTGCACTTGCAAATGCTTTGATTGCTATTGCTAATATGATTTTTATATCTACTACAGTACCTTCAATGCTTCCTTGGGAAACTTTTATCCATCCCAGGCATTTATTGTTCCTGTTTAAAAGCAATAACATGAATTCTTCGCAGAGTTCTATTTTATTACTCCACAGCATTCGTAATACTTCATTCGCTGATTTGCTTGAGGTAATTTTAACAAGGAAATTGGATTTGATTTTCTTCTTATAAGAAATATCAAGTTCCGGTATATTTTCTGAGATAATCATAATAACAGTTTTTTTTATTCTGCTTAATGAATAAAAATGATTTA
>Ga0206915_1101_pt1 | contig 19767 bp, 15 predicted proteins | sample Alteio_BWOrgHeat_70_FD_152945 | JGI IMG/M metagenome (GOLD analysis project Ga0206915, IMG submission 152945) | Enriched cells from forest soil in Barre Woods Harvard Forest LTER site, Petersham, Massachusetts, United States -... | ecosystem: Environmental > Terrestrial > Soil > Temperate forest >...
TCAACAAGCTTATTGCGCAGGGTGCAGAAGGTGTTGTATTCGGGTGCACCGAAATACCAATCCTTATAAAACAGGAAAACTGCTCCGTTCCTGTTTTTGACACTACAGCCATTCATGTTAAGGCCGCGGTTGATTTTGCGCTTGCCTGAAGGGTGATTTCGAAAGATTTTTTTTGATTGTGAGGATTGAATACTCCCCGTATAAAACTTTCTGGCATTACGGAAAGAGAGGGAAAAAAATCTCATTGATTCACAAAATTCTACACGCCGTTCACAATCAATTTGTATATTGTGTACACATCAGTCACGGCAAAGAGCTCAACTGCTTACACCATACCCAGCCTAATGCTTAAAAAACTTCAAATACTAATATGCATAACCATACTTGTCGCAGTTGCGTCATGCTTTAATAATAATCAAAAAAATGAGGCTGCAGGCAACCTGTCTGATTCTGCGCTTGCAGGCAAAAAGCTTTTTGAAGCTACTTGCGTTCGTTGCCATGGCATGGATGGCTCAGGGCTTACAGGGCCATCGCTCAAAAGGGCTAAGCTTGTACATGCCCCCGATGAAGTTGCGTTTATTGGCGTGGTGGAAGGTGGCATTGCCGGCACGGGCATGCCATCCAACTGGGCTTTTACCGATGATGATTGCAAACAGTTGTATGCCTATGTAAGCTATCTAAAAAACCAGGGTAAAGAAACACCGGCAGGCGACACTGCCGTGGGCAGGCTTGTATATGCAAGATCAGGCTGTGCCAATTGCCACATGATGAACGGGGAAGGCAACACCATTGGCCCCGACCTGTCTGAAATTGGCGCCAGCAGAAACGCTGCATACCTGCGCCAATCTTTGATTGATCCGGGCGCTGCATTGCCGGAAAGCACTGATCTTGATAATGGCTATGGGTTCTCCCTATACCTGCCTGTAAAGATCACCACGGCTGACGGTAAACAAATAACAGGCCTGCGCATAAATGAAGATACTTATACCATTCAACTTAAAGATGCATCTAATAATTACTACTCATTTAATAAAGATGAGTTGAAAAGCATAGACAAGCAGTACGGCCAATCTTTAATGCCTTCTTTTAAAACCACATTGACCGATAAGGAAATTGAAAACCTTGTGGCGTACCTCTATAAATCAGGCAACCAATGAAACGGATCATACCTCTTTTAACGCTGGCATTGAGTGCCGTACAAGCCTTTTCGCAGGTGCCTTACGAACGGATAGCCAATGCAGAAAATGAGCCCGGCAATTGGCTTACGTATTCGGGTAACTATCATTCAACACGCTACTCTGCTTTGCAGCAGGTAAATACGACCAATGTTCAAAAGCTTGCTCCTGTTTGGATATACCAGTTAAAAAGCGGTAATGGCGGTTTTGAAACAACGCCTGTTGTGGCCGATAAGATCATGTACATTTCTGAACCGCCCAGCACAGTTACCGCGCTTGATGTGGCCACCGGCAGAAAAATATGGACCTATACTCCTGATATACCAAAAGATGTAAAATTCCTTGGCTTCGGGCCCGTTAACAGGGGTGTTGCATTGTTGGACAACAATGTATATATAGGCACATTAAACGCACACCTTATTTGTTTAGATGCAAAGTCCGGTGCACTTAAGTGGAATGTACTGGTGGCTGATAATAAACTCGGTTACGCTATTACCTCTGCGCCAGTTGCCATTGACGGCAAAATAATCATTGGTGTTAGCGGCGGCGAGGCAGGCATTCGTGGTTTTTTAGATGCTTATGATGCTAAAACCGGTGCAAGGGCATGGCGATTAAATACCATACCCGGCAAGGGCGAGCCCGGCAATGAAACCTGGGAAGGTGATAGCTGGAAAACGGGTGGCGCGCCTACCTGGGTACCCGGCAGTTATGACAAAGAACTTAACCTGCTTTATTGGGGAGTAGGCAACCCCGGCCCAGACTGGAATGGCGATGCCAGGAAAGGTGATAACCTGTACACCTGCTCAGTGCTTGCCATTAACCCCACTATAGGCAAACTGGTTTGGTACTTTCAATTTACGCCGCACGACACGCACGATTGGGATGCCAACCAAGTACCTGTTTTGATTGATGCCAAAATAAACGGCGCCACCCGCAAGGTATTGGCGACCGCTAACCGCAACGGGTTTTATTACGTGCTCGACCGTAAAACAGGCGAGTTCTTAGCCGGCAAGGCCTATGCAAAACAAACCTGGGCTACAGGTCTTGATGCAAAAGGCAAACCCATAAAAATACCAGGCAAAGAGCCCACTGAAAAGGGCAACCTTATTTACCCCAGCCTGCAGGGCGCTACCAATTGGTTTAGCCCTACCTACAGTGCGGCCACGGGCATGTTCTATGTTTCAGTACGCGAAATGGGGTCATTGTATTTTAAAAAGGATATTGACTATAAACCCGGCCAATACTTTATGGGCGGCGGCGAGCAACTATTGCCCGGCGACAATGCTTATGGCGCCGTAAAAGCCCTGGATGCTGCCACCGGAACCATTAAATGGGAATTCAGGTTGCAGTCACCGCCATGGTCAGGATTGTTATCAACTGCCGGTGGCCTTGTCTTTGGTGGCAGTATTGAAGGCAATTTTTATGCACTGGATGCTGAAACAGGCAAATCAAAATGGCAGTTTCAAACAGGGGGGCAAATTATCTCCAACCCCATGGCCTTTAGCGTAAATGGCGAAGAGCGCGTTGCCATAGCTTCAGGGAATATGCTGGTGGTTTTTGGGTTAAAAGAGTAAGGCTTTATATTCAGTAAATTCTATTTTCACTGCTGCTTAAATTTGCAATAATGAAGCTTTTCATTTTTAGTTTGGCGGTTATTTTTTGCAGTTGCTCGCAGGCTTTTTATTTTGAAACACCCAATGATGTTTACAGGATGAAAGGAACTATTTTATTTAACGATAACACAAAGCTAACAGGTGATATAACAATACCATTTGAAGAGAATTACCAGGCCTATATAAATACCGGCCAATTTATTCAAATAATACCGGAGGGCAAAACAACTGAAGAACGTGTTTCGCTGAATAGTATTACAGGTTATTATATAGATAGTAATTTTTACGCTTTAAAACGGGTGTTCCTTTTTATTGATCATAACGACCACATGCTGTTTGTAAAACGTTTGACCAGCGAGCATTCTAAGATACAGTTATACATCCTGCACCAGAGCGGCAAAAGCAATCCCACCGGCGAGGAAACCGATGATTATTTTATTTCATTGCCCAAGAGCGGGCCTTATGAAGCCATAAATACCAGGTCAGCAAAACTAATTCCCGACTTTGATGCAAAAATGAGCGCTTTCGTTGCCGATTGCCCACCGATTGCAGATAAAATAAGGTCAAGAGCCGATGGCTACTTTTTGCCCTTTGTAACGATTGACCGTTTTAAACACAGAGACGTGCTCATGAAAATAATAAATGAGTACAATAACTGCCAATAAACCCTGGCTTGCCTTATATACATATTGTGATATTGTACTGTGGAGTTTTTAAGTTTTATACGGCGAAATAATTATACTGAATTGATCATGAGATTTGCAAGAGGGGGGGGTAAACTACGCATTGCGAGTTAATTACTGGCCGGGTAATAAAACTTCTCCTCAGCAAGTTACCTGTCCCGGTCAAACGGAAGCCGTCAGGCCTACACCAAAAAAAATCCTACTGTAGCAGGACTTTCTATTAATGACTTATTAACCCAATACCAATAATAAAGCAGCTCTATGCGTCAATTTTTTTGTTTAGCTCTTAATACCAGCCTCGTACTTTTTTGAGACGGGGGAATAATATTGCCAGCTACTTTGGCTTTAATATATTCAACAGTCATTTCAATGTCTTTTTTAACCTGGGCTTTGGTTCTTTTTTCCTGCGTCCCTATGAACCCTATTTCGTCCAGTTTATAATATTGTTTTTTATCTGCCATCTAAGTAATTTTTATAATACGAATTTACTAACTTTTTAGCCGCATTTCCAGAAATACTCATTCGATTTCTAAATATTAACTCTGCCCCTAAAGTATCGATATAATGCTGAATTAGCTGCGTTTTGGCAGTAAACCCCACAAAGCCTTCAAAGCCGGCGTCAAAACTCATTTTACACACAAAAGCGACTAAATTCCCAGGCACTCCTATATATTTTTTTGCCTTACCATAATTATGTGGAGCGGTTTCAATAAGATGCATTTCGATATAGTTTTCTACTGGTTGCAGGCTAATTAAACCTTGTATAGTTTCATCTCCAGGCACGATTAATTTATATAATTGCCGCTCCCGATTTTTTGATTCAGCTTTCCAGTCAAAACGCCATCCATACTTTTTATGCATGGTTTTTAGATCAATAGGTTTTATTGGTATTACTACGGTCTCATAGCTTTTGCTTGTAATAGCATCTTCAATACTATTAGTTATTTTATCAATATAGAAGGAGTGCCTGTGCATTTTAAAATTAAAATTATTGATTGAAGTTATCAGTAGGGCTTGTTTTCCCAAAACTTTTTAATGTGATATGCTTTCTGGGCTTTATTCACCTTAAAGCACCTAAAAGGTTTTTCCGTTAGTGTTTCACGTTTTAGTTGATACACTATTTCCCGGTCAGATGAAGGCCGTCAGGCTTACACCAAAAAAGCCCCGCCGAAGCAGGGCTTTCTCTTAATGACTTATTGACTACTTACTTACTGACTAATAATAATGTTATACCCTTAAGAACACATTTTTCTTATACATAAAATAGAGGAAAGCCCATTTAATGCCTACAAAGCATATAGCTAAAGCAACCGCGTTATAGGGATCGCCGAATATTTGGCCTACCCAATGAAAAAATCCGTTGGTAGTATATTCCCATTGTATAAAATGCCCCGACATATAAATAAGGATGGAATTCATACCAATAACCTTAAAGAAAAATGCCCATTTTTTATAACCAAGCACATCAATAATATAATAAAAAATAGATAATAATACCAGGCTTATTCCACCCACGTTTAATACAAAAGAACTTGTCCAAAGGTTTTTGTTTACCGGAAAATCAAGGTTCCATACCCAGGCAAGCGCAAATAAAATAACGCCTGCAATGGCCATCCGCATTGCTTTTGTTTTACCGTCTGCTTTTCCGTTCTTTAAATAATTACCTGTAATAATACCAAGCAGCCCCGTGCCAATAGCGGGAATTGTTGAGAACAAACCTTCGGGGTCATGATTGCCAAGATAAAGTTTACCGGGCATTAATGTACGGTCAATATACGAAGCAAAATTACCTGGTTGTGTAAGGTCACCCATCGGGAAGCCGGGCGCAGACGTAAATTTCATCACCAGGTAATAACCGATGATCAATCCGCAAAACCAAATTATTTGTGTGCTTTGCTTTTTGGTATATATATAAATAATGTTGGCAAACATATACGCCAACCCTATTCGGCCCAAAACGCTTCCAAAACGGATATCTGATACCGGGCGTATTACAAGGCCGTTGTTAACCACCAGGCCAAGCAGCACTAAAATAAAAGCCCTTTTTATAACGCGCATCATTACCTGCCTCTTTGTTTTGCCTTTCTCCAGTTCGCGCCCTACCGAGTAAGGTGTGGCTACACCCGCAATAAACAGGAACAGAGGGAAGATAAGGTCGTACATGTGAAAGCCGTTCCATGCAGGATGGGTTAATTGGTTGGCAAAGCCGTTCCAAAAATCCGAGCCTGTTGCTTTGGCCATGGTATTCACTATTTCTTCAGCGCCCATTATCCAAAACATGTCAAAACCACGCAGTGCATCAAGCGAGTATAACCTCTGCGGGCCGCCGCCATTTGCAGAAATAGGTTTGCTTTTGGCCGTCATTTCAGAAAAGCCGGCATTAGATAAGTTTGATTTCATTTGGCAAGTTGTTAGGCACTAAGTTAAGGGTTTGATTTATTAAAATAAACTAAGAATTTTAAAAGAACGGTTTTGAGAAAAGAGCATCCATTAACATGAGTTGGGAAAAAGCAATTATAATTGTTTAAGTTCCGTGGGAACCTAAATATTGATAGGGAGGATACCCGGTACTATTACAAACAGGTAGCCCCGCGGCGGCGGCGCAAAAGCAGGGGTGTATCATTGTACCATGTATGCGTTACCTGTTTAAATTTATGAGATGCCTTCCTGCGAAGGCATGGCGAGGCTATGTATGTTACTACTTCTTATCCCAAACCCATTACTATGCGTGCTACTATTCCTTCACCACCGTATTTTTTACCGGCGCATCAAACTTCCACTCACTCATATCTAATTTGCGTTGCTGAGGATACACTTCATCGCAGGTATTACCTTCATACAATCTTCCGTTTTTCATTACGTATTGTATAGTGTTGGTATTGCGGATGTTGTCAAGCGGGTTTTTATCGAGTATTACCATATCCGCAAGCTTACCCGCTTCAATGCTGCCAAGGTCCTTATCAAGACCCAGGCCTTCCGCGCCAAGTATGGTACCGCATCTCAGTACATCAATATTGCGCATACCGCCGCTTTGTAATGCCCAAAGTTCCCATTGATAGCCAAGCCCCTGGAATTCACCATGGCTTCCAACGCCTACCATACCGCCAGCTTCCACCAATGCCTTCATATTCTTTGCATGTTTGGGAAAAACCTGTTCTTCATCCATTGCCCAGCCTGCGCCAAGGCCGCCAAGCCGCCGCGTTTTCCTGGCGAGCTCTTCGTAAGCAAAAAAGTGTTTCACCTTAGGATCGTTATAAGGCACTTCCCTCGACCAAAAATAATATTCTGCAAAAGGCCCGCCGTACGAAACGATCAAAGTAGGCGTAACAATCATGTGCGCCTGCGAAATGGCTTTCCATACATCGCTGTATAATGGATAGATAGGCAATGCATGCTCATGGCCCGGGTAGCCATCCAGCAGGTTGGTCATATTAAGTTTAAAATCGAGCCCGCCCTCTGTAGTAGGCATCAGGTGCTGGTTACGCGAAGCCTGTATTATCCATTCCCTTTGTTTGCGGTTACCCGTTAAATACATTTTTATGTATTTGGTATGATAATACTTGCTGTATTGCTCCAGCACACTTTCCGTTTGCGCAGAATCTTTTAAGTTATATGCCCAAAAACCAACACCCGGCCCGGTTGAATAAATACGTGGCCCTATCATAGTGCCCGCATCAACCATATCGCCATAAGTAAGCACATCGGTAGTAGCTGTTTGAGGGTCCCTTGTAGTAGTAACACCATAAGCCAGGTTGGCTGCATATATCCATACCTGGTTTTTATGAATGCCCCAGTTTGGCCACATATGGCTGTGCGGGTCAACAAAACCCGGAACAATGGTTTTGCCCGACATGTCCATTATTTTAGCGCCCGGCGGTGCGGTAACCGAACCCGTTTGCCCAACGGTTTTTATCCTGTTATTTTCCACCAGCACATCTCCATGCTCAATCACTTCCTCGCCTTTCATGGTAATGATGCGTGCATTTTTAAACAGAATGGTGCCCTGCGGCATATCTTTTTTAAAGAACACTTTTACGTCTACTTCATCCGCTTTGTATTTTGGTTCTTCTTTCTTAATATCCTTTTTGACCGTGGTATCTTTTGCCTTGATGGAATCCTGTGTTTTCTTTAAAGCATCCGCTGCTTTCTTCAACGTTGAATCTGCATTTAGCTTCGCGATTGAATCGGCTGCATTTTTTGCCTGCACTTTTTTTGCATCTGTAACACTATCTTCAAATGCCTGGGCTTTGTCAACATCATAGGTAAAATGCCTGCTGCCGAGGCTCCAGTGCACTGTTTTTCCATCCATTTGCCATGAAGGGAATTCACCCCCTATTTCTGTTAATATTCTCGCAGGGAAATCCGCACTCTCCGGGCTGGATACCGAAATATTATTCACTTTACCGGTTTTAGGTATTGTAACCACATACACATTATTGTTGATGAGCGCCAGCGCCTTGCCACCTGTTGGCGACATGGTGATAAGCGATGCATTGGATGGCAGGTTCGTTTCTTTAGCATCATCGTTATCCCGTACTTCGGGCAGGTCTTCCATCTTATCAGGATCAGGCCTGCCTCTTTTGGTTGCCCCAAATCCGTAAGTGGTGATGCCTGAAACATGGGCGTACTTTTTTTCGTCTGTGCCATCCCATTTAATGGAAACAAGGTCGCCGTCTGAATTGGTGAGGTATATCCTGTCATCCTCTCTCTTTACAAAATGAGGATTGAATTTATCCAGCGCCCTGTCAATCACCGTAATATCGCCGCCATTTGGCGCTATCCAGCAAAGATCATCTTCGTTGCCATTATACCCGGGCCCGTATGCTGCCTTATAAGCCCTTGTTTTGCTGCGGATGAAAACGATTCTGTCGCCCTTCATATTAAATATAAGGCTTTGATAAAGGCCGGTTTCAGCAGTAAGCTTTTGCGTGGTATTGCCTTTAGCACCAAATATTACTTTATAAATGTTGCCGCCGTCCGCATTCCAGGTACAGAATACCAGTGAACCGCCATCCGGCGACCATGCAGGCTGCGCTTCGGTAAATTCGTTGGTGGTAACACGTTTTGGTGTGCCATTGGGGTAATCCATTACATATAAACGGTTCAATACGGTAAATGCCAGTTTTTTGCCATCAGGCGAAGGAACAGCATCCCTTATTTGTGTTGATTGCTGGTATGCCGTATCTGAAACGGGAAATTTAAATTCAAGCTTGGGCCCCAGCTCCAGCGAAACATCCGCGGTAAACGGAATTTCGGTAACGGCACTGCCATCAATGGGCACATTGTAAAACCTGCCGCCGAATGATGCGATGATGGCTTTGCTATCTGGCGTAAAACACATGGCAGGCAGCACACCAAGCGGCGCTATTGACTCCTGCTCGTCCCTTTGCACAGGGTAAGCCAGCCATTTTTCATCACCTGTTTTAAGGTCGCGTAACACCAGCCCGGTTTTATCTTCGTAGCGGCTGCCATATACCAGCCATTTGCCGTCTTTTGAAAGCACCGGCGTAAAACCTGAGCCATATCTTGATGTGATGATGTTGGTTTTGCCTTTTTCCCTGTCATACACGCCAATTTGGTATTGCGGCATCAGGGCATTGTAATTCCATGCACCGTTGCGGCTTGAATAATAAACATAGCGCCCGTCGGGGCTAACAGCAGGGTCAATAGCTTTAAGGTTGGGAGGGCCGTCAAGCAGTTGAATGCCGCTGCCGCCTTTGCGATGCACCATATACAATTTAAGAATAAGCCTGCCTTTGCTGAAAATAATATAATCGCCATCCGGCGTCCAGCACGCATCGGGAAAATATTGGTTTTGGTCGCTGGTAACCTGAACGGTATCTTTTTTATCAAAGTCAAAATACCAAACATTATCGGCGCCGCTGCGGTCTGATATAAACAGCAGCTTTTTACCATCGGGGCTGTAGCGGGGGTGCACATCATAAGCCAAACCTCTTGTTAAGGGCGTTGCTTTGCCGCCGGTAATGGGCATGGTATAAAGGTCGCCCATCAGGTCGAAAGCGATTGTTTGTCCATCGGGGCTAACATCAAGGCTCATCCACGAACCCTCCTGCGTTGTATAATTTATTTTTCGTACCGGTTTAAGCGGCAAGCCCTTAAATTCGGAGTATTTTGAAGAATCTTTTACGGTGGAATCACCTGCCATTTTTTTATTACGGGCAATCGGGCTAAACCCTGCTTTAACCTGCATATTGGCAAAAAGAATAGTACATGCCAATGCAGCAGACAAGATATATTTAATCATAAGTGAAGTTTTGGAAAATCTAATGTAAACCATAAATGCAGAAAAGAAATGATTATTGTGAAAATAGACGGGGTTATTTTGGTGTGCGGTAAAATGGTGTTTATGACCGGTTGGGGGAAATTGGCGAAAGTTTTATCTATTATAAAATTTATTGTAGGTTTATGCAGATAGCGATATAATATTTGATGTACACAATTTTAAGATGGGTTTATTTTCCACTGTAATGCATATCTATAAAAGAGATCAGGCAAACATTGTTGCCGAGCTCTCAAATGAGTTAACTCGACAATATAACCTACAGAAAATTTCAAGACTTAATATTGACAATTCAAACTATGAAAGAGTTCTTGAAAAAGACGTCGCTTCGCAAAACGGGATATTTTATTTAATCACACAACCCCACGGCAGTTGGACAACTATCATCGAGTTAAATGTTTCTATTGAACCCTCTTTTTATTTATACGAATTGGCAAATAGCCTAAGTAAAAGGCTAAATACATATGTTTTATCCTTTCATCTTCACGATGGCGATGTTTTATTATACAATCTTGAAAAAAAAGGCGAATCTTTAGACGGATATAATAGTGACTACCAGTATTTTCTTACCGAAGTCGCTGACAGAAATGAAATATTATCTCAGAGACATACGCCGAACTATTTTTTAAACATTCTTCCAATAGAAAAAAATATAAGCACCTTAAACTCAATTCTTAACGAGGGTTATTGGAATGCTTTTGATAATTGTGATTTAAACGAAGATGGAGTTCCAAATGATGACAAATATTTTGTAGATGAACAAGATAGACTTGAAAGAATTGGTAAATACTTAGGGATATTTTCCGCAAATGAGTATCCATTTGCAGACTGGCGTGACCACTTGCAAAAGCTAGATCTCAACAATTGTTACTTATTAAAGGCTATGAGATAAATTTATTAGGATTAAAAGTAATTTTGATTAAGAAAGGGTTTGTACAAAAATGTCAACCGAGTATTCTTCAATACCTACCCAAACTTAAAATCATGACCGGACAAATTGAATTATTTCAAGGCTATCATAGAGTTAGCAAAGCGCTCTAAGGATTTTTTTATAAAAAGCCAGGCTAAGTCTGGAATTAGAATGATAAAGTTTGAATATTAACATGCAGCACCTATATTGCTATTATGCACCAGTAAGTTATTTCATTTTTTGTGCTCTAAATGCCAGACGGAGTCTGGAAATTATTTATAAATCCAGAGAGCGCAAGCTAACTCTCAGGATAGCGAGGGGTGAGCGAGACTAAGTCTTCCCTTCCCTCGGTTCTTAGTGATGTTGATAAAACAAAGTATATTTTATGTTCGAAATACACCGTTACGAAGAAACAATTTGGCTTTGATAAAATTTACTAAAATAATTTATGAGTTCAGGGATTGATATACAATTTGTTCGTGAGACGTATCAGAAAATGTCAGATAAGGAGTTAATCAGAACACTAACGCAGGATGCAACAGGTTTAACACCTGAAGCACAGGAAATAGTAAAAGACGAAATAAAAAGACGCAACTTAGATCCAAACATTATCAAAGGAGTTGATGCACAACAAAAATCTTATACGGCCACAGAAATTGATGCTTATTGTAACATAATTCAGAAGCTTCCATGCCCGGTAACCGGAAGCAGTTTAGAAAAACTTAATGCTACGCAAACCGCTGAGGTAATAAGTATTGTTTTTCACACAGAGTATAAAACCAAAATTGTTATTGGCAGCCCCGCGATTTTAAATAAAGCAAATAATGCGGCGATTTTCAAAACAGTGTTATTAGGTTGGTGGGGTTTTCCATGGGGTATCTTCAGGACTATACAAGCAATTGGGATTAATTTAAAAAATAAAAAGACGAATGGGATTGGCTCACCAAATAAATTTTTAAGAAGTTTTGTACTTTCTAAGATTGGCGAGATAGAAACTTATAAAGACAACAAAAAAAAATTGCTTGAAATAATTTCGGATGGCTAAACGGGCTTTTATCATTTCAAACAATTTTCGTGTTCAAAAACTTTTTTTAAGTCTATTAGCATGTATTTTGTGATTATATGCTCTTCTGGGTGCCAAAAAAATTATAAATCCTCTTGGGTGCGATAGTCAAATCTCCTATTTTTGCAGCCCCTTAGGGAAACCCCTATGGGAAACATACAAAATTCCTCAGTAGCTCAGTTGGTTAGAGCATCTGACTGTTAATCAGAGGGTCCCCCGTTCAAGTCGGGGCTGAGGAGCGAAAAAGCCATCAATTTATCGGGTGGCTTTGTCTTTACGTTTTATACCAATTTTCCCATCTTTTCACTTCCCTTTATCTAAAAGACCTACTAATTTGCCCCGTTCAACGAATCAGGCTGCAATAATTTGTATCCGTCCCGTTGAAGGTGTACATTTAATTGTTAAAAATTTGTTCATCTAACAACCTGCTGTATGACTGCCAATAAAAACAATACGGGTAACACGTCCCGCCGCGAATTTCTTTTAAAAGGGTCAATGGCCTCTATGGGCCTGTTCCTGGCCAGCCCGGGAGCATTTGCAAAACCTTTTTTCTTTGGGAAAAAGCCCAATTCTAAATTTGCCGGGGTTCAAATTGGGGTGATCACCTATTCGTACAGGAGCATGCCCAGCAGCATAGAACAGCTTCTTCAATACATTGTTGACGATAATATAAACGCCACTGAAATGATAGGCGACGCGGCAGAAGATTATGCCGGCAAGCCTGCTAACCCGGTTAAATTTCCACCATTTGTACCCGGCCAGCCACGCCCGACCTTAACTGCTGACCAGAAAGCACAATTAGCCGCCTATCAGAAACAGGTGGCAGACTGGCGCGCCTCCGTTTCGATGGACAAGTTTAAAGAGATAAAGAAAATGTATAATAAAGCGGGAGTAAGCATTTATGCGTTTAAACCCAATGCACTGGGGCCAAACAATACCGATGCAGAGGTTGAATACGCCCTGGAGGCTGCCAAAGCATTGGGTGCCATCTGTGTAACTGTTGAGCTGCCTACGGACCCCGTTCAATCCAAACGTCTTGGCGATCTTGGCGAAAAACATAAGGTTTATATTGGTTACCATGCACACATGCAGGCTACTGATACAGCCTGGGATACTGCTTTAAGCCAATCGCCCTACAACTCAATGAATTTAGATTGCGGCCACTACATTGCTGCAGGGGGAAATAATACAAGAGACACTTTATTGGCGCTGATACAGGCAAAACACGACCGTATAACAAGCATGCACCTTAAAGACCGTAAAACAAAAGCTAACGGCGGGGCAAATATGCCATGGGGGCAGGGAGATACACCTCTTAAAGAGATACTCGTGTTATTGAGAGACAAAAAATATAAGTTCCCCGCCTCGATTGAACTGGAGTATGATATTCCCGCAGGCTCAGATGCTGTTAAGGAAACAAAAATATGTGTTGATTATGCTAAAAATGCGCTTACGGCATAAAAAGTCATTAGTCAGTAAGTCATTGGTCATTAAGTCAATAAGAAAAAGTTGACAGATGATAGTTGACGGATGACAGAGGAGGGAAGAAGAAAGTCAGTGATTTCCGCCTTTGGGTGTTTCCACCATTTGTGTCCGGAAGAACATGTTTGTATAAGTTCTGCCAAAGCTGTAAGCTGCCGTCATGCCTTCGAAGGAAGGCATCTCAACAAATTAAATGGGTTCGGTGAAAACAGGAGTTTTTATAAATAAGATGCTTGTTTATATTGATGCGATGCCTTCCTTCGAAGGCGTGACAATGCGGTGTTCACGTATTAAAATATTTCTTGAGGATACGAAGGCTGGACGTTCCTTTTTCGCCTTTATTCTAAAACCATCCAAACAATCCCTTCTCTTCAAAACCAATATATACGCCGTCCTCTCGTACTTCAACAGCATAAGTTTTAAGATGGTACCCTTCGCCGCTGGTGTCGCGGCCATTCTGCAGGCTGAACTTATACCGGTGAACAGGACAAACAATATTATCCATTGCATCAATAAAACCATCAGCTAAAATGCCGCTTGCGTGCGGGCATTTGTAGGCGCAGGCAAATAAATTATCCCCCGCTTTGGCCAATGTTATTTTTTTTGCCATTGGCTTCGGTAACAAGCAGGTTGTTCTCACCAAAATGAAGTTCCTGTACTGATTCAGCAATTTTATACCAGGTATATTTTTGGGGATGGCTCATTTTGTGAGAAGCTTTACGCTATACGCTTTAAAGGGTAAATAATGTGAGTCGGGGATAAGAAATATAGATATTCTGCTTCCCCTTCTTCAATCCCAACGGGATGATATTATTATAGTAAAATCATTATTGCCGCGCATGAACCCCAGCGGGGTGACATATTATCGAACATTAATCAATTAGCAAACTTTCAAATTAGCATAGTCATATCGGCACCTGCATCCAGGTCTTGAAGGAAATATGTTGCTATGTCACCCCTCCGGGGTTTATTTGCATTTATTCATTCCTTTCTATAATAATGTCAGCCCGTTGGGCTTCAATGCGTGATACATTTTGTTCTCATTATACAATTCTGCGGTTGATCCTTATGCCGACCCGGGTTTGCTTACAGCGTATAGCTTACGGCATATAGCGGACCCGGGCTTTGCGTGCAGCATACAGCCTGCCTTAATAAAATTGCACTGTTTTATACGGATAACGCACCTGGTATATTTCGCGGACTTTATTTAAAATAAAAGTACGCAACCCATCAATATTCGTACGTTCCGTGGCAGATATAAAAATGCAGTTGCCCTCCGTTGCAGCTTCCCATTTCTCACGTAATTCACGCAATATCTCCTGTCTTACATCCGCTTCAAGCCACGCATCAAAATTTTTCTCCTCATACAGGTCCATTTTATTCAGCACCATAAGCGTGGGTTTTTCAAAAGCATTTAGTTCCTGCAGCGTTTTATTCACTACGCCTATCTGCTCTTCATACTGGGGGTGCGACACATCTACCACATGCAAAAGAATATCGGCTTCCCTAACTTCATCCAGCGTGCTTTTAAAACTTTCCACCAGGTGATGCGGTAGTTTACGGATGAAACCAACCGTATCGCTTAATAAAAAAGGGGTGCTGTCAAAAACCACTTTTCGCGTGGTAGTATCAAGTGTGGCAAATAATTTGTTTTCAGCAAACACATCGCTTTTACTAAGCAGGTTCATGATGGTGCTTTTGCCCACATTTGTATAGCCCACTAAGGATACACGTATAAATTCGCCGCGCTCCTTACGCTGGGTAAACATTTGCTTGTCAATTTCAGCTAAACGTTTCCTGAGAAGGTTAATTTTGTCTTTTACTATACGGCGGTCAGTTTCAATTTCTGTTTCACCCGGACCGCGGCTGCCGATACCACCACCCTGTCTTTCAAGGTGTTTCCACATGCCTTTAAGGCGGGGCAGTAAATATTGGTATTGCGCAAGTTCCACCTGCACTTTGGCCTGCGCCGTACGTGCGCGGCTGCCAAAAATGTCGAGTATAAGGTCGCTGCGGTCAATTACATTTATGCCAAGCTCATCCGCAATATTGTTTATTTGCGATCCTGTCAATTCATCGTCAAATATCGCCAGGTCAATGCCCTTGCTTTGTACATATTTCTTTATCTCTTCCAGTTTGCCCTTGCCTACAAAAGTTTTGCTGTCAGGATGCGGCATTTTTTGAATAAACCGTTTTACAGCTACAGCGCCTGCCGTTTCAGCTAAAAAAGACAATTCATCCATGTATTCCTGCACCTGCTCATCGGTTTGCTCTTTTTGTACCAGCCCCACCAGTACCGCGAGTTCCTCTTTCCTGATTTTTTGTGTTTTATCAATCAACCTAAAAATATTTTTGCAAAGGTACTATTGTTAATTGAATGGCTGGGGGTGGTTATCTGTTACGGGGTATATACATAAATTTTTTATTATTTTTTTGTGCCGTAGGTACATTTGGTGGGTAGAAACGTTTTATTAAAAAGCACGAGGCGTTCCTATCGGAACGCTTGGTGCTTATCTTTATTTAGCTACCCACCAAAAGTCCCTACAGGACTATAAATACAAGGGCTACAAGGGTTAGCAAAATATTCAGGCAGCTAAATAAGTTTACCGGTCCACCCTGTTCTAAAGTGCATCGCTTTTTATTTGGTCCACTAATCTTTTAAATAAAATTATCTGAAAACCTGCTCAGTTTATTTTATTATAGTTTACTTGCAGCCTGCATGGAGAATATTTTTATTTTAATTGGTATCGGCTTTATAGTGGGCACTTTAGGTACATTAATAGGTGCGGGCGGCGGCTTTATTCTTGTGCCCATTTTGATATTTATGTACCCTGATTTTAAACCCGCAACCATAACCGCTATTTCGCTGGCTATTGTTGCATGCAATGCCATATCTGGCAGTATAGCGTATGCAAGGGCAAAGCGGATTGATTATAAAGCGGGCATACAATTTTCTTTATTTACTATTCCCGGTTCTGTTTTAGGGGTAATTGCAACAAGGTATATTACCAAAGACCTGTTCACTATCGTTTTCGGTTCGCTGTTAGTGTTGCTTGCTGTTTACTTATTCTTTAAAAAGAATACCCCTGAAAACGCGGTGCCCCCGGATAATAATAAGGGGTCAACACACCACAGTGTTACAGATAAAAAAGGCGAAACATATTCTTATTCATATAACAGGTATGTTGGCTGGGCCATCAGTTCATTGGTTGGTTTTATTTCACCTATATTAGGTATTGGCGGCGGCATCATTCATGTTCCCGCATTGGTAAACTGGCTGCAGTTCCCTGTGCATATAGCAACAGCTACATCACATTTTATGCTTGCAATAATGTCTATAGTAAGTGTTATTGTACACATTACCGAAGGTAATTACAATGATCCGCTCACTTTAAAATTGGTGATATACTTAGCCATTGGTGTTATGGGCGGCGCGCAATTGGGCGCTTACCTATCGCATAAAATAAAAGGTACCGCTATAATAAAAGCATTAGCCCTTTCATTGGCCCTGGTTGGGGTGCGTATTCTGATGAAGAATATGTAAAGGCATTGGGCGTAATACTTTTCTTTGCGTCTTTGCGTGCACTATTTCTTATCATGCCAGAGAGACCGAGAGTGAGGCGAAAAAATAAAAACCCTTATCATAAATGGCCATTGACCAATCACCAACAACTTTCTTTTCTGTCAACTGTCATCTCTCAACTGTCAACTTCTTCCGTTTCGCTTTATATTTGCTTCATGTCTGCCGAAAAGATCATTGGTGATTGGAAAAGAAAAGCCTTCCGCCCCATTTATTGGCTGGAAGGTGAGGAGCCTTACTTTATTGACCAGCTTGTTGACTATGCCGAACGCCATATACTTTCAGAAAGCGAGGCCAGCTTTAACCTCACCGTATTTTATGGCCGCGATGCCGACTGGGCAACTGTTACCAATGCCTGCAAACGCTACCCTATGTTTGCAGAAAGGCAGGTGGTGCTGATAAAAGAGGCACAGCACATGCGCGATATTGAAAAGTTGGAGCCCTATATAGAAAAACCACTCGACTCAACCGTATTTGTTGTCGCCTATAAAGAAAAGAAAGTTGATGGCCGCAGCAAATTCTCAAAATTACTGCGTGACAAAGGGGAGGTATTAACCACTAAAAAATTGTATGATAACCAGTTGCCCGAATGGGTAAGCCAAATGGTAGAGCGGCATGGGCTAAACATCAATTCAAAGGCATTATTGCTGATTGTTGACCATATAGGCAATGACCTTAGCCGCCTGCAGAATGAAGTGGAGAAACTTGCTATAAACCTTAAAGGCAGAAAAACCATTACCGAAGAAGATGTGGAAGAATTTATTGGCATAAGCAAAGAGTTTAATGTATTTGAATTACAGGATGCCATTGCAGCTAAAAACCTGCCGAAAGCGATACGTATAATACAATATTTTAAATCGAACCCCAAAGCCGGCCCCATACAATTTATCTTAATAACACTGTATGGCTATTTCAGTAAAATTTATTCCATTTTTGGGATGGAAAGCAAAGGGGAAAGCACTTTTCTCAGTGTGTTCCGCAACCCATTTGCAGCAAAGGCAGCAATGCAGGCAATGAATACTTACGGTTATGCCGGTGTTGAAAAAATTATTTTATTACTGCACCATTACAATTTAAGAAGCGTTGGTATAGAAGACAACGGAACTGAAGATGCCGATTTAATGAAAGAGTTGGTAGTAAAGATAATGGAGCCAATTTAAACCCTGCTAAGCCCCCTCTGCCCATTTGTCTAAATTTATTTTAGCAAACCTGTAACCTTTTGTACATAAAGTAAGTAGAGTATAAGGATGGCCTGAACTCATAAACTGAACTTATGTTACAAAACTTTTTCAAATCAACGTTCCGCAATCTGTGGAAAAACAAAACATACAGCTTCCTTAATATTTTCGGGCTGGCTGTAGGTATTGCCTGTGCCGCACTTATTTTTTTGTGGGTGGAAGATGAAATGAGTTACGACAGCGCGAACGTAAAAAAAGACAGGCTGTATGCGTTGCTTACCAATGAAAGTTACGGTGGGCGCATATTTACCAACTGGTCATCGCTTCGCATTATGGGGGCGTCCATTCAAAAAGAAATACCGGGTGTGGTTAATACCTGTCGCATTTCTGATGAATCTAAAAATGCGCTTTTTAATATAGACGGTAAGGCCTTATACGCCCAGGGCAAATATACAGACCCGTCGCTGTTCAGCATGTTTACGCTGCCCTTTATGCAGGGCAACGCAAAGGAGGTTTTTAGCCAGTTGTATTCAATAGTTGTTACTGAAAAGGCAGCAAAGAAATTTTTTGGCAGTGATAAAAACATCATTGGCAAAACAATACGGATGGATAACACCCGCGACTATGTAGTTACAGGTGTTTTGCAAGATCTTCCCGAAAACTCCAGCCTTCAATTTGAGTGGCTGGCACCTTACGGGGTAACCATTGCTGAAGAAAGGGCCACAGGCAACGTTGACGATGTGGTTAAATGGCAGGGTTATGGCCCTTTTACTTATGTTGAACTGAGTTCACCCGCAAAACTGTTATCTGTTAACCGGCAATTATATAATTATATCCACCATAAAAACGCAGGCGAGTTAGTTCATTCATTCTTATTTCCTATGAGCAATTGGCGCCTGTACAACGAATTTGCCAATGGCAAACAAACAGGAGGCGGCGGTATTGAACAGGTTCGTATGCTTTCCGTTATCGCATGGATCATCCTGTTTATCGCATGTATTAATTTTATGAACCTTTCTACTGCGCGCAGCGAAAAACGTGCAAGAGAGGTAGGCGTTAGAAAAGTATTGGGCTCAGGCAAAAAAAAGGTTAATAGCACAGTTTATTGGCGAGGCCTTGTTTATGGCCACACTTGCAACTATCGTAGCGCTGCTCATCATTGTTCTCTCTTTGCCTGCATTTAACCAGCTTATGCAAAAACAACTTTCGCTGGGTTTAAGCAACCCGGTGCACATTATTGCACTGTGCGTACTTACAGTTATCTGCGGCCTGGTGGCAGGCAGTTATCCATCGCTGTATCTATCATCATTTAATCCCATTATTGTTTTAAAAGGATTAAAAATAAAAACCGGCAGCGCTGTTTTTATAAGAAAGGGGCTGGTTGTGCTTCAGTTTGCTGTATCTGTTATATTTATTATCAGCACCGTTATTGTTTATATGCAAATTCAGCATACAAAAAGCAGGAAGCTTGGATTTGATAAAGACAATTTGATTGAAATAGACATGCAGCATAATGTTGCTACCAGTTTTCCGGCTATTAAGCAGGATCTTTTGCGTACGGGGTTTGTAGAAAATGCCGCGTTGGCAAACCATGTGATGATAAGTGGTGGCGATACCGATGACAGGTTCACCTGGCAGGGAAAGCCGAATAACAGCGATATTAATATTTCGTTCAGAAAAGTAAGCCCGGAATTTATACGCACCTATGGCATGCACATTATACAAGGGCGGGACTTCAGCGAAAATGCCCCGGCAGAAAATACAAATGTTATCATTAACAAA
>Ga0206915_1103_pt1 | contig 19049 bp, 15 predicted proteins | sample Alteio_BWOrgHeat_70_FD_152945 | JGI IMG/M metagenome (GOLD analysis project Ga0206915, IMG submission 152945) | Enriched cells from forest soil in Barre Woods Harvard Forest LTER site, Petersham, Massachusetts, United States -... | ecosystem: Environmental > Terrestrial > Soil > Temperate forest >...
GGTACCTCTTTCGGAAACTGGACGGCCATGATTGCTCCGCCCGTGCTTACACCCGCGTCCTGAAAATAGCCAGGACTATCGCCGACCTCGCAGGCACACACCTCGTCCAATTGCACCACATAGCAGAGGCACTGCATTTCCGCATCCTTGACAAACCCATTATAGAAACTGTGATTTCAAAAACAAAAATCGAATCCATTGCTTCACCCGGCTATCCGTTCGCCGTTTAAACCAATACCATGCAAACCAATTTCTGCTATGGCAAAGCCAAGCCGATCAGCTACCACAATTGCCTCTTTGATTCGAGGGCAGAGTTCAAATACGCCCTGTCCATTGAGGACGGCCACCGCTTCCTCCGGGAGTATGTTACGATATGGTATGACCCGCGCACCTTCCTGCCGGTTCAGCAGTACCCCGTCATGTACCTCCCGGAGGGCAGCCGGAAATATTCGCCCGATTTTTTGATACGCAATGTCACAACAGGCAAGGCCTGTCTTGTCGAGGTGAAGCCCTCCGCTTACACGGATGACGGCTGGCTCCAAAAGAAAGCGGGAATGGCAGAAGCCTATATCCGCCGGCAAAAGCTTGACTGGGAATTCAAAATCGTCTACGACAACGAAATAGAATTAACCAAAGAAAAACAAGTGGTATTCCAGTCCGTGATTGATAGGCAAAGAGGCTTTGAGATGCTGCGCGAGATGCAGCGGCAGGACAAGAAATACAGCACAAGGGCAGTGAAGTATTTTACCCAGGTCCCGTTATTGAGTAAAGACGAAACATTGACTACGGCAGAATATATCCACTTTGTCCGGTTCGGCGCGGGAGTTTAAAAGAAGCAAGTACTTATGAACAATACAGTCATAGATAAGCTCCGCCATTATTGCCGTTACCAGCCACGCAGCCACCAGGATGTGCGAAACAAACTTTATGATGGTTTCAAACTTCATAAACAAGAGGCAGAAGCATTGCTGGCGGATATGATTGTGGAAGGGCTTGTGTGCGAGGAAAATTTCGCAAAATCTTTTGCACATGACAGGCATAGGCTGAACGGCTGGGGCATGAAAAAAATAGAGGACAAACTAAAACAAAGGCAGCTAAGCGGTTACTGTATCAAACTGGCCTTGCTTGAAATTGACTCGGAAGATTACAATAAACAGATGGGGCGGCTTGCGGAGAAGAAGTGGGATAAGCTTCAAGGGAAAGGGTTTCATCATATGGTGCGGAAGCAAAAGGTCATGAACTATTTGTTGCAGAAAGGCTACCGGTCTGGCGAAGCATGGGAAAAAGTGAGGCAATTAAATTAAATAGTACAGTTGGGAGCCGGCTTTACCTCAATGATGTGGCTGTTGTTGCGACGCATTACTTTTTACCGTTCTGAACATTGTGCATCTTCTCTTTCTTTTGGTGAAGCCTTTTCAGCCGCTGCGGTAGCCTTTTATTTTCTGAGCGCCGCAGCCCCTGCAAGGCTTCATCGGTGTATGCAGGCAGGCGCTCCTTCGTTCATGATCGCCCTGCCGCTGCGTTCGTGCCTCACTACACTACCAGGCGACATTCCTCATCCGCTGCCCGCCACCATACAAATCTTATGATTTTTAGATAAGGATTTATTCCTGTCAATTTTTCCTTGCTTGTAAGAAAACAGATCAAAAAGCAAGCGAAGTTAGCGGCCCCCTCCCGCAAACCAAAAGCTTACGGCATAAAGCCGCTCCATTGCATTTCGCTATTTATTCCGTTTCCTTTTGGTGTTAAAGCCCGCGCACAGCCGCTAATTCAAATGCTTTCTTTTTTTCTGTTTTTTCTTTTACAAGCAATTTTTTTTTAACAGGCAAAACACAACACGGTACGAAAGCTTAAACAATCATTTATTCATATTTAAAAAACACAGTTATGGAAATTTTAGTAGGACGTGTAACAAAAGATGCACAGGTAAAGACAACAAAGAGCGGCAAAGAAGTAGTGAATTTCTCTATCGCGGTAAATGACAACTACAGGCCCAAAGGCAGCAGCGAAACAAAACAAGTAGTAAGGTATTTTAATTGCGCGTACTGGCTGGCAGCAGGGATTGCAAGGCATTTGACCAAAGGCTCGCTGGTGGAGGTGAACGGGCGCATTGACCTGAACACTTACACCAACATGGAAGGCAAAACTATTGCTTCGTTAGCCATGCATGTAAGCAACATCAAACTGCATGGCAGCTCCAAAAACGGCGGCAGGGCAACGGCGCAAGTGCAGGCCGTAGCCGCAGTGGAGCATACAGAACCGGTGGACGATTTGCCATTTTAACCCTTCAAAATTTAAAGCTATGTATTATATCAGAGATGTAAAAGGGGTGCGGTTGCAAATAGAAGATATAACAGCAACCCTAACGCAGGTAAATGTTTTCCTGACCAGTAAAGAACTGTTGTCTGTTATGGACGATGAAGAAAAAGCTTACTGGCAAGACCTCAAAGAAAAGCTGTTGCGGTTGCAGTCACAGGAAGTCAACAAACAATAACCGCCTTCAGCCCTTTCCCTTAAACCCAAAAAATAAAATCAATTTAAAATTTATCAAGCATGGCACACAATATCAATTTTAACGAGCAGACAGGGAAGCATAGTTTTTTCAGCGTAAAAGAAAAACCTTGGCATGGCTTAGGGCAAATTGTCGAAGGTTACCCCACCAGCAAGCAGGCATTGCAATTGGCAGGGCTGGATTTTGAAGTAATGAAGCTGCCCAATATCCACCGCCTCGCCGATGGCACGGAAACAGTTTCCGATAATTCATTCTTTACTTACCGCACCGACAACGGGGCAATACTTGGCGACAAGGTGGGCTCCGATTACAAAATAGTGCAGAACGTAAACGCATTTGCATTTTTTGACAGCATAGTGGGCGGTGATGGCATCATGTACGAGACCGCCGGCGCATTGGGCAAAGGGGAGAAGATTTTTATTACTGCAAAATTGCCGGATTATATCAAAGTAGGCAATGATGACTTGATAGAAAAATACATTTTCCTTACCACCACGCATGACGGCAGCAGCAGCATTACCGCAGCCTTTACGCCGATAAGGATAGTTTGCCAGAACACTTTGAGCATGGCATTAAGCAACTGTTCCAATGTGGTAAAAATCCGGCACACGGAGAACGCGGAACAGAACCTGAAAGAGGCACATAAAATAATGGGTATTTCCAACAAGCTTTCCGAGCAACTGGATGGGATATTTAACCAGTGGGCAAAGGTATGTATTACAGATAAACAGGTATTGCAGTTGATACAACAGGCGATGTCCCCAAGCAAAGAAGTGCTGGACAATATCCGCAAAGGCGCAACGGACAGCCTTTCCACAGTTTTTAAAAACATTTGCGACAATGCCTTTATGTATGCCATGACAAGCCCGACACAACAGACAGAAACCACCAAGGGTACGCTGTTTGGCGCATACAACGCAGTTACCGGATATTTTCAAAATGTAAAGGAATACAAAGAGCCGGAAGACAAATTAAACTCCGTGCTGTTTGGCACCGCTTTGCAACGGTCACAAACCGCGTTCAGGTTGTGCGACACATTCCGCAAACACGGCGACGATGCCTTTTTAATGAACTAAACCATAGGGGGCGCAAGCCCCCTTCTTTCAAACACAATTTCAAATACTTTTTATGAAAAGGTCGGATAATCCAACGGAATATCTATTACTGCAGGCACGGACAACAAGCGAATGGGACGTGTGTGATTTTGCAATTGTCAGGATTGGCGATGCATGGAAAACCAAGATGTCAGAACGGCTGCAGCTCATAAGCCAGTTTAAAAAAGACAACGATTTTTCACATGTGGCATGGTCGGATATTGTCGAAGGGTTTTATACATATTCTGAAAGCACCACCGGCATAATGCTACAGAAAGAGGAAGCATGGTGTTTTATAGATACGATGCGAGAGGAACTGCAAAACTTTGAAGAAGTAAACACTGAATTGTGCGGCTGTGAGTTTAAAATTGATGGCGGAGGTTATGCCTCATTCCGGGCATTTGCAGAACAAACCGACGACAGCTTTTACACGCATGATTTTAAAATTGCGGAGATATTAAACAAGATATAAAAATGACAGGCATATGGAACAGGCAAACACAGGCACTAATTTGTTACAGGTAGCGGAAATTGAATTGGTTTACAAATCCAAGGTAAAGCCATCGCAAAGGCCGCAGGTCAAAAAGTCGCAGGAGATTTTCGAGTTATTCCTGCAATATTGGGATGAAAACAAAATTGAATATATCGAAGAATTTAAAGTCATGTATTTGAATAGGGCGCACCGTGTATTAGGCATTTATACTGTTTCGTCTGGAAGTGAAAGAGGTACTATTGGAGACCCCCGGCAAGTATTTACCGCAGCTTTGAAAGCCAATGCAGCCTTGATAGTTCTTTGCCACAACCATCCCAGCGGGAAGCTTTCCCCAAGCATTCCGGATAAAGAACTGACGGCGAGGATGAAAGAGTGCGGGCGCTTGCTTGAGGTTACCGTCCTTGACCACCTGATAATTTCAGCGGAGGGATATTTTTCCTTCCAGGATGAGGGGCTGATGTAAACAGCCCCAAACCATTGCTGCACGGTGGCCCCGCCGCCCCGGCAGCTTTCTTTTTTCAAGCGCCAAAAAAGAAAGCTGGCAAAGAAAAACGCTGAAGCCAGAAGGTATCTACGATGTGGCTGATTATATTTTGAAATTTATATCCTTTCATGTGCCAGCAAATTCTTCTTTTTTGAATGAAAGCAGTACATCCGTCGTCTTTTTTATAGCATCATGCTCAAAACCAGCCAGGTAATTTTTTGTAGTGGACAAGGAGCTATGACCAAGCGCCTCGCTGATAAATTCAGTAAACACACCGTTGTTTTTGAGAATTGTGGCAAAGCTGTGCCTGGTATAAGAAGTTGTGACCTTCTTTTCAATGCCAAGTTCGGTCGCAATAGATTTCATGTTGTCATTAATTAACCGGGTCAGCAACTTCACCTGGTCCCGGATTTGGTCTGGTGTCATTCCTGGCTCCAGGCATCGAAAGACATATTTATCGGCATTTACAGGCCTTTGACCCCATTTTGCAATGATTTGCTTTGCGTCATCCTTTAATGAAATTCTTATGGGCTCCGGGTTTGCGCGCCTTGTGCGGATAGTTTTGGCACGCTGTATCACAATGAAATCACCTTTAATATTTTGGTATTTTAACAAACAAAGGTCTTTTACATTTATCCCATTGCATAAATAATTAAATATCCAGTAATCCCGGCAGCGTTCCTCAACACTTCCTTTTTGGGCTGCGTAATTATAGATTTTGGCTATGTCTTCAAGGCTGAGGGCTTTTTTGATATTCTTTCCAGAAGGTATGATGTATTTTCTTTTGCCAAAAGGGTAGTCTTCGGCAGGCATGTCCCCATCTTCAATTGCGACATTTACGACAGATCGCAAAGCCCTTAAGTAAATGCCAACAGTGGTTATGGATTTGCCGTCCTTTATAAACCAGCGTTCGTAGCTGCGTAAAAATTCAGGAGTGATATCTTCCAGTTTAAGTCTTGGTTTGAATTTGTGCAATGAGACACTGGCGCACTCACATGAACTCGCCGTGCCGACCTGCTCGTTTAGTCTTAGCCCCGCGACATAATTTTCGAAAGCTGATTTAAGTGTTTTTTCAGTCCGCGCCTTTGGAAAAAATGCATTCTCAAATTTTAAAAATGAAAACTCCTTAAGTATATCGCAGCATTTTTGTGCATTTATTTGAATTTCGGAGAGGGCCAATGCTGTTTTCTTCAACGCGCCCCTGACTTCATTTTTACGTATGGCTTCCCAATCCTCTAAGGTTGCATCATGGCCGGTTGAATAGTATTCTCGCTTGCCTTTAAAGGTTATCCGTAGTTTCAAGGGGAAATCTCCATCGTCTTTTACCCTGCGTTTGTCAGGCACAATAGAGGCGCTGGCAAGTGTTTTTTTCATGGTTTTGCTTTTAGAATTTGATACATAATTTGATACATGTTTCTCTAAAACAACATCAAATACAACAAAACAAAATTAAATAAAAATTTGCTGCAAACCAATACCAGCATGGGTTTCAGCAGTAAGTGAAGGTAACTGAAAACAACTGAAAACATCGGAGTTTCGACTCATAATCAGGGGGTCCTTGGTTCAAACCCGAGTGGGCCCACTTAACCGCCTCAGTCAAATTTAGAGGCGGTTTTTTTATGTATTATGTATATATACTTTATTCGCAATTGATTGATAAATATTATATTGGCTATTCTGCTGATGCTGACGGCAGGTTGTACAAACATATTGTGAAACACAAAGGGTTCACCGCGCAGGTAAGCGATTGGAAAATGGTTTACAGAGAACCATTTGAATCAAAGATTGAAGCGATGAGCAGAGAAAAACAATTAAAAAAATGGAAAAGCAGAGTAGCTATTGAAAACTTGATCCGCTCAATTGGTTAAAGCATCCCGACATAGTCGCGGAGGGTCCTTGGTTCAAACCCGAGTGGGCCCACTTAAAAATCAAGCAGTTGCAAAGTAACATTTGTAACTGCTTTTTTATTTGAACCATATTATCTCATCTCTTACCAAAACTCCTTACCGCTCAACTATTCTTCCCTCAAATCAATATTTCCCGGAAACCCTTTGAATCTGAACCTGGCATATTCACAAGTCCCCCATCCCTTGCAGCCATTAATGCATTTTAAGATACCCCGCTGGTTTTTAATGGCTGTTTAAGCATATAGTAAAAAATATATGAATAGATTTGAGTATCCAATATCCAGAAGTCATGCTTGCTCAAACCGCTAATAAAATATCCTATAGTTATCTTACCACTAAAAAAGAATCAGTAAGAAAAACATACTGGACACATAAAAGAATTGTTTTCTTCCTGTTTATTATTTACACAATCGCTATATGTACTTTATTGCCGGTATTTATTGCAAAGCTACTTAGATAATGGGCGGCATGCAGAAAATTAGTATCGCTATTGTTGCCGTGCTTTATAACGCAAAAAATAGTAATTAATGCAACTAATAATTGGCAAAGGGCTTATAGAAATAAGATACCGTATATTAAACTGTAAATGATAGCAGGGTGTCAAATGTTAACGGTGTTACCACCAATTTATGTGTTGCTTAAATACACCTATATGAAAATACGTATTGCTGAAAATAATTTTTCCAGGCATTTGTTTATAAAATGCTTATTAAATATTGGCTGTTTATGCCTGGTGCTTATGCCTGCAATAATGTATGCGCAGGCGCCCAAAATAAAATTTAAGCAAATAGCAATTGAACAGGGTTTATCCAACAGCTGGGTAGAAGCAATATACCAGGATAGCAGGGGCTTTATGTGGTTTGGAACAAGGGATGGTTTAAACCGGTACGACGGCAATCAAATAAAAGTGTACCGTAATGCCCCGAAAGACACAAACAGCATCAGCGATAATTTTATTCAGAGTATAACAGAAGACCATGATCATAATCTCTGGATAGGTACAACAAACGGTTTGAATGTTTTCAGCCCTTCAAAAGGAGTATTCACCCGTTATAAACATAATACTGCTAACCCTAAAAGCATAAGCGCGAATAATGTGACCCGTGTTTATGAAGACAAAAAAAATAATATATGGGTTACCACACGGGAAGGCGGGTTAAACCTGTTTAACAAAACGACAAATACTTTCTATAGCTTTCTTCATAACCCTGCTGATAAAACAAGCATTGGTGATAATGTTGCTAACGATATATACGAGGATACAAATGGTAATCTTTGGATAGCCACAGAATCCGGCTTAAATCTTTTTGACCGCCAAAGCAAAACTTTTTCTTCATACAGGAACCAACTGGATAAAGACCATAACAATATTTGTAATGTTATACGCCATTTAAGCGGCGATAAACAAGGGAACTTGTTTTTAGGCACCGGAAATGCAGGCTTAATAATTTTTGATATAAAACAAAAAACATTTAAACAACTAACCCATCAACTAAATAATGATGCCAGTTTATCGGGCGATATGACTACAAGCGTATTTACAGACCATGAAGGAAATATTTGGATCGGCACCGTGAATGAAGGGCTTAATTTATATGATGCCTCTAACAATTCCTTTACTCATTACCGCCACGAACCGGGCAATGCAAGCAGCCTTAACCAAAGATCAGCTTCTGTAATTTTTGAAGACCGGCAGGGCAATTTATGGGTAGGTACGCACCGCGGAGGGGTTAGCATGTATGCCCCCGGTGCAAATAAATTTAATTTATACAGGCAGGAGGCAGATATTAAAAGTATAAGTTATAGTGATGTAAAATCATTTTGCGAGGATAAAAAAGGTAATATATGGATTGGAACAGACGGCGGGGGCTTAAATTTATTTGACCGCAAGAAAAACACTTTTCTTCATTATCATTACGATCCTTCTAATCCCAAAACACTGGGCTCCGATGCGGTGCTGGATATAACACAGGATACTGATGGTAATTTGTGGGTGGGTACATGGGAAGGGGGCCTTAACCTGTTTGACCCTGCTACCGGAACTTTTACCCGCTATAAAAACAACCCTAATGATAAAACTTCAATAAGCTCAAGTTTTGTACAAAAAATTTTCCAGGATCATACCGGAAATTTATGGATAGGCACTTATTACGGCGGCCTAAATCTGTTAAACACTAAAACACATAAGTTTACCCGTATAATAAAAGATCCCGACGGTATAACCAGTTTCTATGGTAATAATGTGGTTGCAATAAATGAAGATAAGGCCGGTAACCTGTGGATTGGAACAGATGATGGCGCGCTGAACTGCTATAATTTAAAAACAAAAAGGTTTTCGCATTATTTTAATAATGAAGAGAAAAGCCCTGACTTCAGGGTTTTGTTTACTGACAGTAAAGGAAGGGTTTGGGCAGGCCAGAAAGGGTTATATCTCTTTAACCCGTCACTAAATAAATTTGCCCTGTTTACTGATAAGGCAGGGTTGGCAGATGAATTTATTAAAGGCATTACGGAAGACGGGCAGGGAAATTTGTGGGTATCAACCACAAACGGCGTGGCCAGGATGAACCCGGATGCGGGTACATTTAAAAAGTTTAATGTGGCCGACGGTTTGCAGGGAAGTGAATTTGAAGCGAACGCATTTTTAAAAACCGCTGACGGAGAAATGTTTTTTGGAGGGAATACGGGCCTTAATACTTTTTATCCCGCTGATATTAAAACCAACCAGTTTAGCCCTCCCGTTTATATTACGGGGTTTCAAATTTTTACAAAGAATATTACAGCCGGGGAAAACTCGCCGTTAAAAAATGATATAAGCTTAACAAATACAATTACACTTACTTACAGGCAGTCCTCTATATCTTTTGATTTTGCCGCTTTAAACTATGTTATTCCTGAAAATAACCAGTACGCTTATAAGTTGGAAGGCCTTGACAGCGATTGGGTTTATGCGGGCAACATAAGAAAAGCTTCTTATACCAACTTAGATGCAGGAACTTACATTTTTCATGTAAAAGCGGCAAACAACGATGGTATATGGAATGAGGCCGGGGCTTCCGTTAAAATTATAATCACACCTCCTTTTTGGCTTACATGGTGGTTTAAAACGCTGGCAATATTGATTGTTATCGGAGGTATTTATGCTTATTATCATCAACGGATAAATAACATTAAACGGCAAAAAAATGAACTGGAAACACAGGTCAAAGAACGCACAGCGGTGGTGTTGAACCAAGTTGAAGAACTGAAGGCGCAGTCTGAAGAGCTTAGCGAGCAAGCTGCACATTTAAAAGAACTGAATGAACAATTAGAGAAGCAAAAAGAACAGGAACTGGAGAAAGCAATAGCACAAAACAAATTTGAAATTGCGTCAGAAGTGTTGCATGATGTGGGGAATGCCCTGGTTGGTTTTGGTTCGTATGTTACCCGTATTAACCGTACCCTGGAACAAAACAATGTTGACAACGCGCAAAACTTAGCCATTTTTATAAAGGCACAGCAAAGCACAATAGCTACTGTGATTGGTGCAGATAAAGCTGCAGCATTGGTTGTTATATCAGAGGGTATTGCCAAAAGCCAAAAAATTAATAAAGAAGAAATACGCAACTCAGCCAACGAGTTGTTCAACATAATTACCCACATCGAGCAGATACTTAGTATTCAGCGGCAATATGTAAAAGCCCGTGAAGGTTTGCACGAGAGAAAGCCCGTTGACCTGGCTGAAATTATTAATGATTGCAGGGCTATGCTTTTTGCATCATTTGATAAAAAGGGCATTGCACTGTCTGTGAACATTGGAGCGGGAAAACATATTATAAAAGGGGACCAGACCAAATTGATGCAGGTAATATTGAACGTATTTAAAAACAGTATAGAGGCGATAGGCCTGGAGTCAAACAGAAAAAGCATCGCTGTTCATTTGCAAACTTTTGACCATACAACTGAATTAACCTTAACCGACAGTGGCTGCGGGTTTGATGCAGCTACCGGCGACCGTTTTTTTGAACGCGGTTTTACAACTAAGGCCACAGGCACAGGGCTTGGCTTATATAACTGCAGGTCTATTGTTGAAACGCACGGCGGTTCTTTCCTGATTCAAAGTGACGGCCCCGGTTTTGGCGCAGTTACTACCATTAACTTTAAAGATAAAAATGAAAACCACCGCAATAACTAACCTGTAAATAAACACATAACGCAAACAATTTTTTTAAAATTTTTTACACCTCTATATGAAAGAAACAATAAATACGGCAATATTAGTAATTGACGACGAAGAAATGGTAAGGGATAATATTGAAGATATTCTGCAGCCTAAAAAATACCATGTGGACAATGATATTATGAATGATGCTTCGAACCTGCTTTTTGATTCGGTAAAACCTTTACTAACACCCCGGTCAAGCAATATTCCTGTTTTTACGGTTGCCAAAGCTGCCAATGGGCCGGAGGGGCTTAAGATGGTTAGAAAGGCTATAGAAGAAGGCCGCCCATACGCTGTTATTTTTTTAGATATGCGGATGCCCGGATGGGATGGCCTGGAAACCGCCATTCGTATAAGAGAATATGAAAGCAAAGCAGAAATTATTTTTGTAACTGCCTTCAGTGACCGCTCTATCGAGGAGATTGTTGAAAAGGCCGGCCAGAACGTTAGCTACCATTGCAAGCCCTATGCATCAGAAGAAATTGTGCAAATGGCAAGTAAGGCTGTTAGTGATTATAATAAGCTCCGCAACTTAGAAAAACTTATCGAAGAAATTTCCTCTATCAGCTTAAATGAGTATCAACTATTAGCCCTTCTGCATAATATACTTGATCAGCTTGCAGGCAGCCTTCAGTCAGAGATGGCACTGCTTGGAAAACTGAACGAAGATTACACTTACGAAAAAATATTTTCAATAGGCCTGCTTGAAGAAACGATAAACCTTGATGCGTTGATAGAAAAAGTAAAGGCTGCTAAATTTACCAATGAACAGGTTGTGCAAATAGATGAGGTGGTAATGGTTAAAATGGATACTTATACCATTTTCGTTGCGCTAAAAAAACACGAAAGCCTGAAAACGGAAAAAATGTACCTTTTAAAATTATTTGTACAAAACGCAGCAAAGGCCATTCGTAATGCAGAGCTTAGTGAAAAGTTACTGCAAAAAGAAAAGCTTTCTGCCGTTGGCAATGCGGTTGGCATGGTAATGCACGATCTGCGGTCGCCCATTAAAAACATTGCTATTCTTACGGGTATTTTAAGAGAAGACGGTGTAAATAATAAATGGGTTGACAGTATAGATGAGTGTGCAAGACAGGCATCTGAAGTATTTGATGATTTTCTTGATTTTATTAAAGAAACTCCGGTAAAAAAACTGCCACTGCATCTTGATAAGGTTATAACAGAAGGTATAAAATTGGCTGAAACAAAGAATAGTTTTGGTAATGTAACTGTGCATAAATGCGTTCCTGCTAACATTGTAATACGGGGCGATGAGAGCAAATTAAAGAGAGCTGTGATGAATATTGTTAATAATGCTGTAGAAGCGCTGACCGATAATAAAGTTTTTAACCCATGCATTAAACTTAATGCTGAATTAAACCGAAAAGGGGATAAAGTGCTTCTTGTGATAAGTGATAACGGCCCTGGCATTCCGCCGATCATTATAAAAAGCCTTTTTGAACCCTTTGTAACAAGTAAGAAAGCAAATGGAACAGGGCTGGGGCTTGCAATTGTTAAACAGTATATTGTTGCACATGGGGGAACTATAGACGTGGAAAATAATGAAGGCGCGGTATTTAGTATCGGCCTGCCTGTTTTTGAATCATAATATAGTGTTATAGAAAAATCACATACGGGTGCTTTTGCACACTGTATCGTAATAGCCAAACAGGCAAAGTATTTTGCTGTTCAGTAAATTCTCATTCCCTAAACACCGTTTTGTTACCAATAGCCATTTTTTTGATTTGATGCAGTTTTTTGCTGGCTAAAGCCGCCGCCCAACTATTCCTTTCCCCAAATCAATATTTGTATTTTATATTGCAGGCGATCTTCCATCCAAATAATTCAACAATGAGAAAAACTTGCATACTGCTATCTGGTATTTTATGCATTACCATTTTATTGCATGCACAAAAAAAATCAACCCCCGCAATTGCACCTGCAACAACTGATGCAACAGATTCTATCTTATTCGCAAAGGTTAAATACAGGCTGATAGGGCCTTTCAGGGGTGGAAGAAGTGCGGCGGTAACTGGCAGCTATAAAAACAAGAATACTTTCTATTTTGGCTCAACCGGCGGCGGAGTTTGGAAAACAACCGATGGCGGCAGCAATTGGAAAAATATAAGCGACAAATATTTTGGCGGCTCAATAGGCGCTGTTGCGGTAGCACCCAGTGATGAGACTATCCTGTATGCCGGCGAAGGTGAAAACTCACTTCGGGGTAATGTATCTGAAGGCTTGGATGGTATCTGGCGCAGCGACGACGGTGGCAAAACATGGCGTAACCTTGGCTTAAAGGAAGGCAGGCATATTATCCGCATCATCATCCATCCTAAAAATCCCGATATTGTTTGGGTGGCTGTAATGGGGCACCTGTTTGGCCCGCAGGAGGACAGGGGTGTTTATAAAACCACTGATGGCGGCAAAACATGGAAGAAAACTTTGTATGTAAATGATCAAACCGCTTGTTCAGACCTGGTGATGGAACCAGGAAACCCGTCTGTGTTCTATGCCGGGATGTGGCATGTTAAACGCACACCCTACAGCATGGAAAGCGGCGGCGATGGAAGCGGGCTGTATAAAAGCACCGACGGCGGCGAAACATGGACAAACCTTTCTGCCAACAAAGGGTTGCCCAAAGGCACCTGGGGCATTGTGGGAGTTAGCGTGGCACCCAGCAATACCGACAAAATATTTGCCCTTGTTGAAAATGCCAATGGCGGCTTGTTCACAAGCACAGATGGCGGTACCACGTGGACACTTGTTACTGATAACCGGGATATAAGGCAACGGGCGTGGTACTACAGCAAAATTTTTGTTGACCCGAAAGATGAAAACCTGGTGTATGTGCTTAATGTAAATATGATGCGCAGTACCGACGGGGGGAAAACATTCCAGTCAATATATACACCCCACGGTGACCATCACGACCTGTGGATAGACCCTGAAGACGGTAATCGCATGATAGTTGCCGATGATGGCGGCGCGCAGATAAGCTTTGATGCCGGCGCCAACTGGAGCACCGTAGGCAACCAGCCCACTGCACAAATATACCGGGTAACCACAGACAATGCTTTTCCTTATCACATCCTCGGCGCACAGCAGGATAACTCGACGGTGCGCATTAAAAGCCGCACGTATGGAGATGCGATCACTGATGCTGACTGGACCTATACTGCTGGATTTGAAAGCGGGTACGTGGTAGCCGACCCATCCAATCCCGATATTGTTTATGGCGGCAACTATGATGGCTTTTTAGGAAGATTGAATCATAAGACCGATGAAAACCGGGTGATAAATGTATGGCCCGATAATACAACCGGTGGTGGTGCAGCCGTGCAGAAATACCGCTTCCAATGGAATTACCCCATCTTCTTCTCACCCAATAACCCAAAACGCTTATATGCTGCGGGCAACCATTTGTTTGTAACCGAAAATGAAGGCCAAAGCTGGGAAATGATAAGCCCAGACCTTACCACCAACGATACTGCAAAAGAAGCGCCAAGCGGCGGCCCCATTACAAAAGACAATACCAGCGTTGAATATTACTGCACCATTTTTACCGCAACAGAATCGCCCCTGGAAAAAGACCTGTTGTGGACAGGAAGCGATGATGGATTGATAAACATAAGTAAAGACGGCGGCAAGAATTGGGAAAATGTTACTCCCCCGCAGGCAGGCAAATTCATGATGTGGAACTGTGTTGAAACAGACCCCTTTAAAAAAGGCGCTGCCTATTTTGTTGGCACAAAGTATAAGCTGGACGATTTTACACCATACATTTTTAAAACAGAAGATTATGGCAAAAGCTGGAAATTAATAACCAACGGTATTGACAAAATGCACTTTACCCGCGCATTAAGAGCTGATAAAAAAAGGCGTGGCTTACTGTATGCCGGTACAGAGTACGGCATGTATATAAGCTATGATGATGGCGAACACTGGAAAAAATTTCAGCTTAATTTGCCGCCTGTTCCTGTAACAGATATGACCATTAAGAACAATGATCTTGTAGTTGCTACACAGGGCCGTGCTTTTTGGGTGATTGACGACCTAAGCGCGATACAGCAAAGGTCTGCCGATATACTTAACAAAAACCTGGATGTGCTTGCAGTAAATGATGCTTACCGAATGGAAGGCGGCAGCGATGCTAATACCCGCAATGCAGGGATGAACCCGCCGAACGGTGTGGTATTTAATTATTATTTGAAAGAAGTAACTGATTCATCTGACGTGGTTATCCGCATTTTTGACAAACAGAACAAGCTGATAAAAACATTCAGCAAGGACGCCAAAGAAAAAGAAGACAAGCCTGATTTTACCAAAGGCATGAACCGTTTTGTATGGGATATGCAATACCCGCCGGCAGAGAAGATTGAGGGGATGATATTATGGAATGGCAGTGTAGGCGGCCCTAAAGCAGCACCCGGTAAATATTCAGCAAGGTTTGTGTTTAACAAAGATTCGGCAGATGTACCTTTTACCATAAAGGGCGACCCCAACTATGCCATCAGCGATGAAGACTATGATAAACAGGCTGGTTTTCTGTTGCAGATAAGGGATAAGTTTTCCGAAGTTCAAAAAGCTATTAAAGATATAAGAAGCATCAGGGGCCAAATAAATGACCTTATAGCCAAATTAGATACCGCAGGCAACAAGGATATAAAACAGATGGCCGACAGTATAAACAAACAATTGAAAAATATTGAGGAGGCTTTATACCAAACCAAAGCCAAAAGCGGGCAGGATGTACTGAATTATCCCATACGCCTTAATGACCGTATTGCTGCTGTGTACAATGTGGCATCCAGTGGTTACACCGCCCCAAGCAGGCAGGCAACAGAGGCATTTGACCAATTAAGTATGCTTGCAGATGTTCAGTTAAATAAATTAAAAGCATTGATGGCAAACGAAGTGCAGGCTTTTAATAAAATGATACACGAAAAGCAGGTGCCGGTAATAGGTGTAAAAGACTAATTGACTAGGTATGGATATAAGGCTCCTGGATGTTTCTGCTGTAATTGGGTTATGTGCAGCCTGTGCGCTTACTTTTAATATTCTTTTGGGTATGATGTTAAGCACCGCTTATAAAAGGTCGACTTTATGGAAGGAGCTGCCTGATAAAATAAAAAAGCTGCACATGGTTGACGTTCATAACTGGACAGCTTATGTAGCCTTATCCTTAGTGTTCTTCCATGTTTTATTTTTACTTTTAGACAGCAGTACAAAGTTTACGCTTGCCAACGCATTGTGGCCTGTTAATGCACCACATCAAAAGCTGGAAGTCGCCTTTGGAACTATAGCGTTGTATGCGTTGATAACTGTTATCATCACCACACAAAAAGTTGTGAAAAAAAAGATGAGCTTCAGGTTATGGAAAAATATTCATCTCATCTCTTATGGCACAGCCCTATTGTTTATTATACATGGCATACTGCTTGACCCAAATCTTAAAGACCAACCTGTTGACTGGCTGGATGGCGAAAAGCTTGTACCCGAAATATGTGGGTTGATCTTGGTGGCTGCAAGTGTTATACGTTACCGGTATCATGTAAAAAGAAAATGCTGAACATATTTAACCCCGGAAAGCAAATGTACTTAACCCCAACGGGGTTAAATTTGAATAACCCCGAATGAAATTCGGGGAAAAAGAATTTAGATGCCATAGAACCCCAACGGGGTTCAATAAAAGCTTACCATTAAATCTTTTAACTAACTGACATTGGCTTTAGCTCAAGTTTCTAAAACAGGTTTCAATCTCTAAAAATTCAAATTCTTTCATAATTTATTACTTCATAATCCGTTAAAAGCAACTAAACCTTAGTTTTGACACTATGTGGATGATCTGCAAAAAAGAATGGAGGCAGTTTTTCAGCAGCCTTACGGGTTATATAGCGTTGATTATTTTTTTACTGCTCAATGGTTTGCTGTTCTTTGTATTTCCTGATACCAGCTTGCTGGATTTTGGATATGCATCCCTTGATAACTTTTTCAGGCTGGCGCCTTGGGTGCTGCTTTTTCTTGTTCCAACCATTACCATGCGCAGCCTTTCAGACGAATATAAAGCAGGCACTTTTGAGCTTTTAAAAGTAATGCCCTTAACGCCTTTTCAAATTGTTTGGGGCAAGTTCTTTGGCGCCCTGCTGGTAATATTGTTAGCTTTAATACCAACGATTATTTATGCGGTATCTATTCAGTTGCTAAGTGCTGTTGGCGGCATTGATGTTGGCAGCACCATTGGCAGCTATATAGGGCTATTCATGTTAGGCGCTGCATTCACTGCAGCGGGTATTTGCACCAGCAGCTTTACCAATAATACAGTGGTGGCCTTTATCACCAGCGCCTTTGCCTGCTTTATTTTATTCTTTGGCTTTGAAGCAGCCAGTAAATTACCGGTTTTTGCAAATGGCCCGGATTATTATATTGAAATGCTTGGCATAAATATGCACTACACCAGCATAAGTAAAGGTGTGGTTGATATAAGGGATGTGATATATTTTGCCGGGCTTATCATTGTTTTTTTACTTATCACACAAAAAAATATAGCAAAGCGATAACAGTAATAAATGAATAAAATAATTAAATATAAATATTGGTGGGTTGGCCTGGTAGTTTTGTTTGTGGGCCTCATATATATTTCAGATAACCTGCATTTTAGGATAGACTTAACTTCCGAAAAACGTTTCAGTATTAGTAGTTCTACAAGACAGCTACTGGACAATATTGATTCTACTATAACAATAAAGGTTTTTTTAAATGGTGATCTTCCATCAGATTATAAAAAGTTATCTAACGCTACACAGGATTTGCTAAAGGAATTCAGGGATATTAGTCACAATGAGATAAGATTTGAATTGGTTGTTCCAGGTCAAAATTTACCTGACACAACAAAAGCAGCCTTATATGACAGTCTTCAAAGACAAGGGCTAATTATTCACACTCAAGATGTTTCAGAAGGAAATAATAAAACCCAGGATCAATTAATCTTCCCTTATGCAGTAGTTTATTATAAAAACCAGCGTTCCTTTACGGTTGATCTGCGTAGCAGTCGCCAGGTAATTAATTTAGTGGACAACACACCTCAGGGAAATCAGCTCGCCACATTGAATTCTGCCGAAGCTCTCCTAGAGTTTAAGTTTGCAAATGCAATTGATAAACTCGTTAGAACCCATGTGCCGACTATTGTATATGCATTGGGGAACGGCGAACCCTTAAACCCAACGGTGAATGACCTTGTTGAAAATGTTCGAAACGATTACCGAATGGCAGTATTTAATTTGAAAATGGCCTATCCGGATCCAAAACTCATTGATGCCTTAATAATTGTTAAACCTACCCAGCCATTTTCAGACGAAGACAAATTGAAAATTGACCAGTACATTATGCATGGCGGCAAAGTTATTTGGTTTGTTGACAAACTATATGCTGAACTGGACAGTTTAATGAGAAGCCAGGCAGATTTTATTGCTTTCGACAGAAACCTTAACCTTGACGATATATTATTCAGATATGGTGTCAGGATAAATGGGGATCTCGTACAGGATATTAATTGTTCGAAAATCCCTATCGTGGTTGGTCAAAATCCTGATGGTAGTCCAATCATTCAACGCTATTCATGGCCCTACTACCCCTTTGTATATTCCCCTGGCGATAACCCAATATCCAAAAATTTGGATCGTGTATTGACGATTTTCCCATCAAGTATTGATACTGTCAAAACAATCGGAGTCCATAAAACTATTTTGTTGGCTTCAGATACAAATAGCCGGATAATAAGTTCTCCGTCATTAATTGCTTTGAATAGTGTCAAAGACGTTGACAATCCTCAGTTGTTTACGAGAAGTGCTATTCCTATTGCTGTTTTACTGGAAGGAAAATTCACTTCTCTTTTTGCCAACAGATTGACTCAAACAATTAAAGATTCTGTTCTCAGGGCATCCGGGCAACCGTTTGCGTCATCTGCGCAAAAAGAAACAAAACAAATTGTTGCTTCCGACGCTGACATCGTTACAAATCAAGTAAGCTCTACCACAGGCCCTATGCCAATGGGTGAACTGCCCCTGGAAAATTACCGTTTTGCAAACCGTGAGTTTTTTCTAAACTGCGTGGATTACATGGTAGGCACCAGCGGCATTTTTGCATTGCGGAACAAAGATTTTACATTGCGCCTTCTTGATAAAAAGAAAGTGGAAGACCAGAAAACCACCTGGCAACTAATAAATATTGTACTTCCTGTTATCATTATAATTTTGTTTGGATTGATGTATCAATGGAACAGAAAAAGGAAATTTGCTGCATAAACGGATTAAATTCCAAATTATAAATTCCAAAGTCCAAATAAAATTTGGCCCATTG
>Ga0206915_1104_pt1 | contig 18939 bp, 17 predicted proteins | sample Alteio_BWOrgHeat_70_FD_152945 | JGI IMG/M metagenome (GOLD analysis project Ga0206915, IMG submission 152945) | Enriched cells from forest soil in Barre Woods Harvard Forest LTER site, Petersham, Massachusetts, United States -... | ecosystem: Environmental > Terrestrial > Soil > Temperate forest >...
GTAAAATAGAAAAATAATTTATTCAGTTTGTTTGAAGCTTTCGAGGAACTAGCTATTTCTCGGGGTGACTGGATTCGAACCAGCGGCCCCTGCCTCCCGAAGGCAGTGCTCTACCAAACTGAGCTACACCCCGTATTAAAAATTTAATACGCTCTTTCTACAACAAAATTCGTTAATTCATTTAATGCTTGGCAATAAGGCGAATGCGGGATGGCGCTTAACGCTAAGCTTGCTTGTTTTGCGTGGTATTTTGCAGCGCTTGCAGTGTACTTGATGGCGCCGGTAGATTCAATGATTTCTAAAATCTCTGATAATTTTTGCGTAGAACCTGTTTTGATCGCTTCACGTAACAATGCTGCTTCACTGGTTTTGCTCTGGCGTAACGCATAAATCAGCGGCAGGGTAGGTTTGCCTTCGGCTAAATCATTACCGATATTTTTTCCCAATTGTTCAAGAGAAGCACTATAATCAAGCGCATCATCGATCAGCTGATAAGCAATACCCAGGTGATTACCATAGTGCTGCATCGCGGTTAATTGAGACGGTGTATAATTTGTTAGGGCTGTGCTGGCTTGAGAAGCGATTTCAAATAATTTAGCGGTTTTGCGTTGGATCACTTCGAAATAAGCAGCTTCGGAAATTTCAGGATCATGGCAATTGAGTAATTGCATGACTTCACCTTCTGCAATGATATTCGTTGCTTTGGCAAAAAAATTAATGATCTCTAAATTTTGTAACTTAACAATTAATTCAAATGCCCGTGAATAAAGAAAATCGCCTACTAATACACTGGCTTCATTGCCCCAAATTTTATTTGCCGTTTCTTGACCACGCCGCATCGTGGAATTGTCAACCACGTCATCATGCAAGAGAGTGGCTGTATGAACCAGCTCAATCGCAACAGCTAATTCAATATGCTGCTGTTTTTGATGATTAAATGCGCGGGCAGTTAAGAGAACAATGAGTGGCCGAATGCGTTTTCCACCACATTTGATAATATGATCGACTAAATCGTTAATAAAAGGGATGTCTGATCGTAATTCTGAACAAATAAATCGATCCGCAGCGTCTAAATCAGCTTGTACCAAAGAGCGTATAGAGTCTAACGGCATGAAATAAAAAGTCTCTCTATTTTGGTTAAAATGGGTTTGATTAAACTAATTGATATTAAAAGAAAGAATGCTAGAGGGGATAATAGCTCCCGTCAAGGTTATTATCTTAATAATTCTATAATGAAAAACGAGAATAAGGGGCATTTTGCCCTTGCACTGGGCTAGTTTTATACCCTATAATCGCAATCCTTTCATATTCTAAAATCTTAAAGAACGTTCGGAAACTGGAGTGTAAGTACATGTATGCAGTGATTCTCAGCGGGAGCAAACAGTATCGCGTAACAGAAGGCCAGACGCTTAAACTGGAAAAATTGCCTGCTGAAGTAGGCGCTACCCTTGATTTTGATCAAGTGTTATTAGTGGGTGCCGGTGAAAACGTAAAAGTAGGCAAACCTTATTTAAAAGACTGTAAAGTCGCTGCTTCGGTGGTGTCTCACGGCCGTGGCAAAAAAATTCATATTGTCAAATTTAAACGTCGCAAGCATCATCGGAAACAAATGGGGCATAGACAACACTATACTGAAGTGAAGATAACCCAAATCGTCGATGGTGCATAAATTAAGCAAAGGGTTTATTAGAGAGGGTGTGTAGCAATGGCACATAAAAAAGCGGGTGGTAGTACTCGTAATGGTAGAGATTCAAAACCGAAATATTTAGGGGTGAAACGTTACGGTGGGCAAGTCGTGAAAGCAGGTAGCATCATTGTTCGTCAGCGCGGTACCCCGTTTCATGCCGGCCGATATGTGGGTATGGGACGAGACCATACTTTATATGCATTAATAGCAGGAACAGTGGTTTTTGGCGTTAAAGGCCGATTAAATAAGCGTGTGGTCAGTATTAAGCCATTGGATGCAGAAAATACCGAGAAAACGGCTGCATAACAACTCAGCTTTGAAGTTAATTAGGGAAAGCCTCGTTCATAACGGGGCTTTTTTATTTTGTTATGAAATTTATTGATGAAGCTAAAATTCAGGTAGAGGCAGGGCACGGGGGAAATGGGTGCTGTAGTTTCTTGCGGCTTAAATTTATGCCTAACGGAGGGCCAGACGGCGGCAATGGCGGCGATGGGGGAAGTATTTATCTCCAAGCAGACGAAGGGATTAATACCTTAATTGATTATCGCTACCAGCGAAAATTTAAAGCGGAGAATGGAGAAAAAGGCCAAGGGCGAAATTGTTCAGGAAAGGCAGGGGGCGATCTCGTGTTAAGGGTTCCAGTCGGGACCCTCATTTATGATGACGATACGGATGAAGTGATTGCAGATTTAGATCAATCTTTTCAACAAGCCTGTGTGGCGAAAGGGGGGCGGCATGGGGTCGGAAATGCTCGCTTTAAAAGTAGCGTCAATCGATCACCTAGGCGTACGATACCCGGGACACCAGGGGAAAAGCGTTATTTACGATTAGAATTAAAAGTATTGGCTGATGTGGGTCTCGTGGGAATGCCGAATGCAGGTAAATCGACGTTAATTCATGCTGTGTCGGCTGCGCGACCCAAGGTAGCGGATTATCCTTTTACCACCTTGCACCCCAATTTAGGGGTGGTGCGGGTGTCACAGTATCGAAGCTTCGTGATGGCGGATATTCCCGGCTTGATTGAGGGGGCAGCAGAAGGGGCGGGATTAGGAATTCGGTTTTTAAAGCATGTGATGCGGACTCGGTTATTATTGCATATTGTGGATGTCCTGCCAGTCGATGGAAGTGATCCTGTCGAGAATGCAAAGATCATTGCACGGGAATTAAAAAAATTTAGTCCTCAATTAGCCAAGAAAGAACGTTGGTTAGTGTTTAATAAGATGGATTTATTGCCAGAAGAAGAACGGGACGCTGTTTGTCAGCAGATAGTGAAAAAACTGCGGTGGAAAGGGAATGTGTTTGCTATTTCCGGATTAAGTCATTTGGGTACAGAAGAGTTGGCTAAAAGAGCAATGGAATATCTCGATAAAATCGTCTAAAACGGTTTGCATTTAATACAAGATCAATGATGTATGGGTATGTTCACTTCCCTGTGACTGGATGGCGGCCATTCCCTGGCCACCACGACGTCGTCCTGGCCAGGGAATGGCCAGGATCCAGTGCCATGGACGGTAACAAAACGGAGTAGTTAGATGTAGGGACAAAGCAAAGCGTGTCCACCATTTAGCCATTGAGAAGAAATCCTGAGAAGAAATCCCCCTTCCTCCTACGCTTTTGGTAGGAGGAAGGGGTTAGGGGTAGGAGGTTATTCTGTTATTCCGCAGCCTTAGGGGCCTTAGCCGTTTTAGCTCGTGTCGTTTTAGTTTTTGTAACCACTGCGCCTTCCACCATTTTTTTAATTTGTGCGCTCAATCGGCTTTTATGGCGTGCAGCTTTATTCTTATGAATTAATCCTTTTCCAGCCATACGATCGATGACAGGTTGTGCAGATTTATAGTTCTCTTCAGCTGTTTTTTTATCGCCAGCTCCAATGGCAGCATACACTTTTTTAATATAGGTTCGAACCATTGAACGTAAGCTAGCATTATGCTGTCGATGTTTTTCTGCTTGACGAGCACGCTTTTTAGCGGATGCAATATTAGCCAAGGTATTCCTCCAACTTTTTATCAATAAAACATAATTTGAAAACAATAAGCCGCGTAATATGCCTGCTTATTTATAACTTGTCAAATCCCCTTTGCAATATGCTAAGATGTCTCAATTTTATAATAAGTTATGGATTTCTTCAGATTTCTATATGAGTAAACATTTGTTTAAATCTACCTCAGTGGTCGTCATCATGACGACGATCTCACGGATATTTGGTTTTATCCGCGATATGATTACGGCCCATTTGTTTGGAGCAGGTGCTGCATTTGATGCTTTTTCGGTCGCTTTTCGTATTCCGAACTTTATGCGACGCTTATTTGCAGAAGGGTCTTTTTCACAAGCATTTGTACCGATTTTATCTGAATATCAAAAAAAGAAATCCTCCACTGACATCACGACTTTTCTTGGCGCCATGGGAGGATCGCTCGCTGTCGTGCTAATGGCAGTAACGGCAGCAGGTGTGATATTTGCACCCGTCATTGTCAAATTGTTTGCTCCGGGTTTTGCAAGCGCGGGTGATCGATATGAATTAGCGGTGACTTTATTAAGAATTACGTTTCCTTATTTAATGCTAATTTCGTTAACAGCTTTTTGCGGTGCGATTTTAAATACCTATAGTCGATTTTGGGTGGCCGCGTTTACGCCGGTCTTCTTAAATATTTCGATGATCAGCGCGGCTATTTTATTATCACCTCATTTTCATCTTCCTATTGTCGGTTTAGCCTGGGGGGTATTCATCGCGGGGGTCGTCCAGTTACTTTTCCAATGGCCCTTTGTTAAGCGATTACAGTTAACAATTAAGCCTCACATTAATTTTCGTGATCCGGGGGTTCGACGGGTATTAAAATTAATGGTGCCTGCGTTATTTGGCGTTTCTGTTTCGCAGGTGAATTTATTATTAGATACGTTATTTGCGTCATTTTTAATGGTCGGTAGCGTTTCTTGGCTATACTATTCAGATCGACTGATGGAATTTCCGCTGGGCGTTTTTGGGGTCGCGATTTCCACCGTTATTTTGCCTCATTTATCTCGTCACCATGCAGCGCAAGCAAAAGACGATTTTTCGTTGACGCTGGATTGGGCATTGCGATGTGTATTGTTAGTCGGCTTTCCTGCGGCTGTCGTATTCGCTGTGATGGCGGGGCCTTTGTTAAGTACGTTATTTCAACACGGTCATTTTGACAGCACGGCTGTGATCATGACGCGAAAAAGCTTAAGCATGTTTGCGTTGGGTATTGTTCCCTTTATGTTAGTTAAAATTTTGGCTGCGGGTTTTTATGCGAAACAAGATTTACGAAGTCCGGTCAAGATTGGCATAGTCGCTATGATTGCTAATATGGTTTTTAATCTTTTGTTGATTTGGCCATTAGCACATGCCGGAATTGCTTTAGCCACTTCTTTATCAGCTGTACTGAATACCGGTTTATTATATTATTTTTTATCAAAACGAACGTTTTATATCCCTCGTGCAGGGTGGAAGGTATTTTTAATGCGCCTATTTTTTGCGAATGGCGTATTGGCTGTGTGGTTATGGATAGGTGCGGGTGACTTACAAACCTGGCTAACCCAATCTGCCGCCTGGCGTTTTAGTCATTTATTCATATTATTGATATCTGCTATCTTGGTTTATTTTATTGGCTTAGGTCTTGCGGGGCTTCGTTTAAGGCATTTGTTAATTCCAACACCTGTTGCTGCGTAGTTAAGGATTTTGATTGACTGTAGAAAAAGCGTGATTATTTACAGTTTCCTGAATCTTACGGACTGTTTCTTTAGATTTTCCTTCTGTACTAAAGAACCAGGTTCCTGAGAATGCGCGTTTTATAGGAGAAAATAGAAACGTAATTAAATTAAGTAAGGTTAATCCAACTTTTTCTAATTCGTTATATTTATCTAAGGGTTCATTTTTTAAACTAGATGATATCGCGGTATTTAAATTGTTTCTATACTGTTCTTTCCAATTATCTTTATCTAAATAATTTTCAGTCTGAGTTTTAATAGTAGTTATTTCCGTTTCAAGACTAGTAAGTACTTTATATCTCTCCTTTTCGTTAGAAGTCAAATCGCTAAACTTATCTTTCTCTTTTCGGTTTAAAAAATCTTTCATCTCTTCTTTTAATTCTAGGCATATCAATTTATGAAGTTTTTCGATTTCGAGTCGATTTTTATTGTTTAATTCCTCTCGTCTTTGTTTGTCATTAATTTCTTCGATAGTATTATAAGGAATATTGTGACGAGTAAGCTCTTTTTTTATTTCATTTTCGAAATTATCAATATTTTTTTTGTAGTGTGTCGTAATAAACTCTCGAAAAACGTCTGATAATGTTGTTTCAGTAGAAAGAGTAATATAAATTATATTTTGGAGATTGATTGGTACTCTGACGTGATACCCCTTCTTATCGAAAAAGTTACGAGCCTCATCTTGTGAAGGTCCATCGCCAGGGGGTAATATAAGCGTTATTTCGGGTCGTGATCGCATAAGCTATCTCTATGGTTCAAAAAAGGCTATTAATGCCATATTAATCTTGCTGTATGATGTAGTTCAAATTATACACAATTTTTGAGGATTCGGCTATATATTTGAACGAAAAATAGTGCTTTGCGATCCTTGCAAATTGTCAATCAAATTGACAATTTGCAAGATTTCTTATAAAACCATTATAAATCAGTAACATAATGGGCTAATCGAGTTGCAGACTTTCAGTCTGCCGCTAAGGAAAAATTGATCATGACATTCTCTATCGAAGCTTAAGCCCTGCTCCTGCTTCTCGTACGCTGGCAGTGTCGCGTGAGGAAAGCAATAAGAAACGAACGGCTTCTTTAAGTTGTTCTTCTTTTTTCTTTACACCTTCGAGCTTCGTTTCAAAATTTTTTAATTTTTCGTTGGATTGCCTGATCGCGTTTTCTATTTTTTCTTGAAGAGAAGCAATATTTTTTTCTCGCATCGATGTTTTTGAGGCGAATGTTTTATTTAATTCGTTTAATAAAGGTTTCAATAGTTTCGATTGGTGTTCATGTAAATCGAAATAGGTATTTAAATATTTTCTTTTTATGTCTTCAAAGGTGGAAAGCTCAGTGCGTAATTCTTTTATTCGGGCTCGTCGTGGATCGTCTAATGTTTCTTTTTTTGTTGGATCCAGGGGTGGAAGTTGAGCTTCGATACTACTCAATTTTTTTTCTAAGAAAAGGGGCGCTAATTGACGTTGTAATAGCGCGGTTCGCATATCCAGCGCGATGCAGCTTTTGATAGTGGGGTTATCACTCGGAATGGCAGAGATCTTTTCACTGCCTTGATAGAGACCTGTTAAGATAAAACGGGTATTTTTACCGTTTAATAGGCTTAATTGGGTGATGTCTTTTAGGGTGGTCGGCGCGTTGGACATAGGGCTACCTATTTTATTGATCTTGGCAATGTCATGGTAGTCATGGTAGGGTGGATTAGGCGCTTTTTGCCGTAATCCACCGGAAATTGGTGGATTACGATGCAAAAAGCGCATCTAATCCACCCTACCATTTTTACATTTTATATATAAATAATAGCATTTTTACAATAACCCGTGTATATGCGTATAATCAGGGTCTTTTTATAGGGTTAGCCCGTGGCGATTGAATTAATTCGTGGCTTGCATAATATTAAAGCTAAACATCAACACTGTGTCGTAACTATTGGAAATTTTGATGGTATTCATCGTGGCCATCAAGGGTTGTTCCAGCTCTTAAAAGAGCGTGCTTGTGAACAAAAAGCATCCACGTTAGTGATTACCTTTGAACCTCAACCGAATGAATATTTTTTACCCAATCAGCCTGTGCCGCGCTTAACGCGTTGGCGAGAAAAATGTTATTGGTTGGATCAGATTGGAATTGATTACTTATTAATCATTCCTTTTACCCCGATGTTTTCTAATTTAAAAGCGGAAAATTTTATTCATCTGATTTTGGTTAATTTATTACAGATTAAACAAATTATTGTGGGTCATGATTTTCATTTTGGTCATAATAGAGAAGGTAATATTGATCTCTTGAAACAACAAAAAAAGTTTACGACTGAAACTATGCCGAGCTTGAAGGTGGAAGGAGAGCGGGTCAGTAGTACTCGAATTCGGCAGGCTTTAAAAGAAGGTCATCAATCCTTGGCAGAGCGATTGCTGGGTCGTCCTTATACGATGATGGGGCGAGTCGGGCATGGTAATAAATTAGGTCGGCAATTAGGATTTCCAACAGCCAATATCGCGATGGGACGTAAGATGCCGCCGGTGCAGGGAATTTATATTGTTCGTTTGCATGGCATTGCGCCGACACCCCTTCCGGGTGTTGCCAATGTAGGAATTCGACCAACAATTGGTGGCACCCGCAGTTTACTCGAGGTACACTTATTTAATTTTGATCGTGACATTTACGGTAAACACGTGACCATCGAATTTTGCAAAAAATTGCGTGATGAAGAACGTTATGCCAACCTGGAATTATTAAAAGCCCAAATTGAAAAAGATGCTGAGACAGCGCGGGCTTATTTTGTTAAGCGCGGAGAGTTATATGAGTGAGAGTGGAATGAAAAAAGATTATAAACAGACGTTAAATTTACCCCAAACGGATTTTCCGATGAAGGCGAATTTAGCTCAACGTGAGCCTGAAATTTTAAAAAAATGGGAAGCCATTCATCTTTATCAAAAACTCCGTGAACAAGGTAAAAGCCGTCAACGATTTATTTTGCATGATGGACCTCCTTATGCGAATGGTCATATTCATATGGGTACCGCTGTCAATAAAGTATTAAAAGATATTGTGTGTAAATCAAAAACGCTCAGTGGTTTTGATGCGCCTTTTGTGCCGGGTTGGGATTGTCATGGATTACCGATCGAATTAAATGTAGAAAAAAAAATAGGTAAAGCGGGTCATAAAGTCACTGCAGCGGAATTTCGAAAAGCGTGTCGTGAATTTGCAAAAAAGCATATTGATATTCAACGCGAAGAGTTTAAGCGTTTAGGGATTCAAGGTGATTGGCAGCATCCTTATCTCACCATGGATTATCAATTTGAAGCGGATGTGATTCGCGGATTAGCGGCTATTTTGAAAAATGGGCATTTACAAAAAGGCGCTAAACCGGTTTATTGGTGTTTAGATTGTGCATCGGCCTTGGCTGAGGCGGAAGTTGAATATGCGGATAAAATTTCTCCTGCGATTGATGTGCGTTTTCGGGTGGTTGATGAGTTAGCCCTTGTGAAGGGGTTTCCCGAAAAAATAACGGGAACAGGGCCTATTTCTATTCCGATTTGGACAACGACACCTTGGACGTTGCCAGCAAACCAGGCGGTTGCATTAAATCCCCATATTGAATATGTCATCGTGCAAGTGGAGGGGGAGCAATTAGTCATTGCTGAGGCGATTCTTCCGCAAGTGATGCAACGTTATGGTATCGAAAATCATACAATTTTGGGGAGAACAACAGGAAATGCATTAGAAGGCATGCAATTGCACCATCCTTTTTATTCTCGCCACGTGCCCGTAGTATTGGGTGAGCATGTGACGATTGATACGGGAACCGGTGCTGTTCATACCTCGCCTGCGCATGGGGTAGACGATTATGAAATCGGTCAAAAATATCAGTTACCGTTAGATAATCCGGTAGGGGATGATGGTTGTTTTGTCGCATCGGTAGGCGTGGTGGCGGGACAGCATGTGACCAAAGTGACTGATATCATTCTTGCTGAATTAGTAGAAAAAAATGTGTTATTGCATCAAAGCAAAATAACGCACAGTTATCCGCATTGTTGGCGTCACAAAACACCTTTGATTTTTAGAGCAACCCCGCAATGGTTTATTAGTTTTGAAAAAAATAATTTACGTACCATGGCTTTAGCAGCAATTGAATCAGCCAATTGGATACCGGAGTGGGGTCAAAATCGAATTTATCTGATGGTAGAAAACCGTCCTGATTGGTGCATTTCCCGACAACGCGTATGGGGAACGCCAATCGCGTTATTCTTGCATCAAGAAACGGGTGAGCCGCATCCTGATAGTGCTGCATTGATGGAAAAAGTCGCGCAGTTGGTTGAAAAAGGGGGCGTTGAAGCGTGGTTTGATTTAGATATCCATACCTTTTTAGGTGAAGAAGCAAAGCATTATAAAAAATGTGTAGATATTTTAGATGTCTGGTTTGATTCGGGGTCTACTCAGCATTGTGTATTAAAAAAACGGGATGATTTAACGTTTCCGGCGGATTTATATTTGGAAGGTTCAGATCAACATCGCGGTTGGTTTCAATCGTCATTATTAAATTCGTTGGCGATCAATGGCAAAAAACCCTATCACACGGTATTGACGCATGGTTACGTCATTGATGTGGAAGGTCGTAAAATGTCGAAGTCATTAGGGAATGTCATTGCGCCAGAAAAGATTATTCAAGCCTATGGAGCGGATGTCTTGCGTTTATGGGTTGCTTCTGTGGATTACCGAGCTGAAATTAATGTTTCAGAAGAAATTCTCACCCGCACTTCAGAAATTTACCGACGTTTACGCAATACGGCACGATTTTTATTATCTAATTTAGCGGGTTTTGATCCAGAGCAACATGGTGTTCCTGCAGAAGAGATGTTGGCATTAGATCGTTGGGCGGTGGATAAAGTTCGCTTATTGCAAGAAGACATTATTAAAGCCTATGAAACCTATCAGTTTCATATTATTTATCAAAAAATTCATCATTTTTGTTCGATTGAGTTAGGCGGATTTTATTTAGATATTATTAAAGACCGCCAATATACGATGCAAACAGATAGCAAAGGCCGGCGTTCTGCGCAAACGGCGATGTTTCATATTATCGAAGCATTAGTGCGTTGGTTGGCTCCAATTTTGAGTTTTACTGCAGAAGAAATTTGGCAAACAATGCCGGGCAAACGAAATGAATCCGTTTTTCTCAATACGTGGTATACCAATTTATCCGCTTTGCCAGAAAAAACTCCCATGAGTCAATCTTATTGGGAAAAAATTCGTCAATTGCGAGATATTATTAATAAAGAATTAGAAAATCAGCGTAATGGCGGCCATATTGGTTCTGCATTAGAAGCGGAGGTGCATTTGTATTGTAACGCCGAGCTGAAGAAAGAGTTGGATTTGTTATCAGATGAATTACGTTTTGTTTTAATTACATCGGCAGCCGAAGTTCATTTAGCCAATGGTTCAATGGGTTCAATGGATATCACCCCGACCGAAATTGACGGCTTAAGCATTAAAGTCGTTCCATTGACTTATACGAAATGTGGTCGTTGTTGGCATCGACGAAAAGAAGTTGGCACAGATAAAGCACATCCAACCTTATGCAGTCGTTGCATGGAAAATGTAGAAGGAGCTGGCGAGGAGCGTCATTATGCCTAAAAGCGGTTTACGTTGGTTATGGGTGACGATCATCGTCGTCATCTTGGACCGTCTTACCAAATCTCTAGCGCAAAAATATTTAATTGCTTACACCGCTTTACCAGTATGGTCTTTTTTTAATTTGACCTTGGTTTATAACAAGGGCGCCGCGTTTAGTTTTTTAAGTTCTGCATCGGGATGGCAAGCCTGGTTGTTTGGTGGTATTGCGATTGCCGTGACAGTATTTATTTTGCAATGGCTGTATCGATTATCTTATCAAGAGCGGTGGGTTAGTATTGCGTTAACATGCATTGCGGGCGGAGCTTTAGGAAATTTAAGCGATCGAATTTTGTATGGGCATGTGATTGATTTTATCCAGCTGCATGTGGGAGAGCTTTATTGGCCGGCGTTTAATTTGGCGGATAGTGCGATTTGTTTGGGGGTTGTGATGTTAGGAGTGAGGATGGTTAAGAAAGAAGGATTTAAATAGAGTGACGACGAGGAGTATTCACAGTAAGAGTGGAGGAAGAAGAAGGAGAGGGACTAGGAGAAGGGCTAGCAGGGGAAGCAGGTGAGGAGGCTGTAGGAGATGGAGGAGAAAGAGAGCTAGAGGGAGAAATAGAAAGTGAAGATGCTATTGTTGCTGTGCTGCTGGTTTTATTGAAACTTCTTATCATTTCGATTGGACTAATGTCTGAATCGTTTGCATTGCCTTGTTTCTTTTTTAACGTATCTAATAAATCTTCATTTATGATAGGTACAAAATACGTCATCTTTCTAATTGCTTTAGCGCACTCTTGAAAATTTTTAAATTGATTGGTGTTGGTGGAAGCCTCTGTTGAATTTTTAGGAAAATCTAAACCAGGAGGAAAGGGGGTCGTGGAATGGTTTATCCATCTTAATCCGTGTGCTGCGCATACAAGCATATAAGCTTGAACTAATAAAGGGTCTAGGCCATTAATATGGATGGTTGTATAAATACCTTTCTCATCAATGGATTTTTGAATCTGCTCTTGGGCATATATTAAATAGTCTTTTGACGGAATTCGAGTTGTTTTTCCTGAGGAGTAAATTTTACTAACGCAGGATGATTCATACTGCTGATATAGTTCTTCCGTAAGAGATTTTATTTTTTCTTCATCGGGGTTTATTTTATTTTCCCTGAAAATATTTTCTTCAATATGTTTTTTAAAGCTTTCTTTATCATGGCATCTAAAGAGTTCAGTATTTTTACAAGCTTTTGCAATAATGGCGGAATTTAACGACGGTTCATACTGAGATAAAATAGAAGAAAAAATAGCTTCTCTATCAATAGAATCCGGTAATTTGATAGTGCTGATAATATATCCTTCTGCGGTCATTTTTTCTGAGTAAGATGCAAATTTCTTTTTTTCATCTTCCGTAAATTGTGTATTAGGAGAAGCATCGTTAGGTCTTATATAATTTATAGCAGATTGACCGTCGCTAAGTCTTATATTTGGATCTGAATTAGCAGGTTGAGTACCCTGTATTTCTCTTATAACTCCTTCGTGTTGAGTTGCATGTTTTCGCTTTTCAATAGTCCCGGGTAATTTTGAGTCTTTTGCCTCTTTTTCTGCAGAAGAAGTTAGAATTAATTTTCCGTCTTTGGATTTCTGATAAACACCTAAAGAACATAAAATATCGCTATCCGCCTCGCTTATTTCTATTTCGTTGGTTTTTTTATCTTTAATAGAAGGTGTATTTTTAAAATAATCTATTACTTTTCTTAGGGTATCAGTGTCTAGAGTGATGCTCTTCATAGAGGAAGAGGGTTGTTGGGGAGCTGAAGTGGCGGTTACGGTGCCTGTTGTTGACGGGGCGTTATTAGGATTAGATAATATTCTTGGTTGCGGTTGCGGTTGCGGTTGCGGTTGCGGTTGCGGTTGCGGTTGCGGTTGCGGTTGTTGCTTAGATTCTGTTGGCGACGTTGAAGTTTTCTGTTTTCCAGTAGCCTTTCGAGCGGTTTTGTGCGCTAAGTATTCTGGTGTGTGAGGAGAAGTATAAAGAATATCTAATTCATCTATATTTAGAGTGCTCATATCCCTAGAAGATGGTGTCTGTTTTTTGCTTATCAATTTTTTTATCACTGCCAATTGCATTTCTTTAATTTCTTTTTTTTCGGCAGCTTTACTTAAATCATTTATAGGATCTACTTTAAAATCAGGAAAAGTGGAACATACTTTTACTACTTCACGTATAGCATAAAATGGACAGGTTGCATTTTCTCCCTGTTCTCCATATTGAATCGTTTCTTCTTTATAATGTGTTCCTGCTATATCTTGAATATTTTTGAGGATAGCTTTGTTTTTTTCTTTATGGTTAGGAGTGATTTTTCCTTCATTTTTTGAGTCGATTAATTTAACTTCCATCTCACCTGAGAGTGGTTTAATAGTAATATCAAGAAATACAAAATGATGAGTTCCATTGTTTGTAGGGATTAAGATTCTTTTTTCTTGTTTTTCTTCAATAGCTTTCTTTTTCTTTTCATTTAATAAGGATTCTAGTTCGGATCTTTGTGGAAAGCCTTCATCATATAAAGCATCGATGTCTGACCTAACTGTGATAGATCCATGTTGTCCTTCGTAACCCTCTAGCGCTATTGCAAGGTCTTTGCTAAATAAAGGAGCATTTGCTTCTAAGTAACCTTGGCTAGAAAGGATATCAACAACAGAGGTGACCCTAGCTTTTTCTTCAATTTCCCGATCGATATCGCGCCACCTTTTAAGCAAACGGCTAATTTCTTTTTCTTCTGATCTAAAAATATTTAAGGGAAAAGGATTTTGGTTTAATAAATTTTTAATTTGCATTATCTGATTAGCAGATTCTTCAGGTTTTTTTATTAGCTCACTAAAAAATCGTTGAAATATTTGCTTAATTTCAGGAGTGTTGGTAAGTGCATTATTAAACAAAATACCTTGAGAGTTTGAAAATTTGTTAAGCAGAGCGAGAGCTATTTCTATTATGCTTTCTTTAAGTTTTTCATTATTAATAGATAGAGTGTCAATTAGTTCGTTAAGAACATAAAAACCCGCATCTACCTCGTTGTCGCGTACATCAGCCGGATTTAATAAATTCTTAAAAATTGGCATTAATAGGGGGTGCTCCTCATGTAATTTTATTATATTTAATAGTTATAATAATATAATGAATAATAACCTTATTCTTAATTATAGCATATATGGAGCATTTATTTTTCTAGATAATCCTGATAAAACGAAACAGTTACCCCTGAATTATAAGGAAAATTCTCCCCTCTGTATAATAAATACCCCTTATTTCTCTTATCTTCAAAATCCACTATCTTTTCAACAAGTTGCATCATCCTAGGATGAAACGTATAAGAGTTCTTAATTTCAATCCATTCTCGGGTATTTTTTCTATCCACAATAAGATCAATTTCTTCCCCATTGCTAGTACGGAAATAAAACAATTCCGCAAAGGTTTTGCGATGTAATTCTTTTTTTAAAATTTCACTTACTATGTAATTTTCAAAAATGCTGCCTGCCATTGGGCCTTTTTCGAAGGCTTCTTCAGAATCAATGCCTGTTAAAAAAGAAACCAAGCCGGTGTCGTAAAAATATATTTTGGGGCTTTTGACGATGCGTTTGCCAAAATTTTCATAAAAGGGGGGTAATAAAAAAATAATATACGAGGCTTCGAGTAAGGATATCCAGCGTTTGATGGTTTTGACATCGACACCCAGATCATTTGCATAGCGAGATAAATTTAACTGTTGCGATGTATTGATAGCAAGTAAATGAAGTAAGCGACGAAAATCTCGCATATCGCCTATTTGGGCAAGAGAAGCAATATCTTTTTGTAAATAGGTTTCTAAATATGCCGACATCCAGTCTTGGAAAAGGTGATAATTTTTGCTAACTAATTCGGGATAAGTGCCTTGAAAAATGCAATTTTTATCGTGTTTTTTGGGTAGTTCGGAGAATTGATAGGGAAGTAAAGATAAAAGACCAATTCTTCCCGCCAATGTTTCTGATAATCCTTTAATAAAAGAAAATTGGCTCGAACCCGTAATAATAAATTTGCCAACGGTTGATCTGTCTTGATCAACGGCTATTTTAATATAATTAAATAATTCTGGCGCTTTTTGTACTTCGTCAAAGATGACTTTATTTGCATAGGTTGCCATAAATTTTTGTGGATCTTGATAGAAAAAATTGACTATTCGATAATCATCGAAAGTGACATAGCGGTAATCTTTAAGTGTATGAAGTAACAATGTTGACTTACCAGATTGGCGGGGGCCGGTTAAGCCTGTTACCGGAAAATGATGGATATATTCAATGAGCTTTTTTTCAATTTCTCGATGTTGATAATGCATGCTAACCTTATGTAAATTTGGAGTCCAATTCCAAATTTACATAAAATTAAGTAATTTTGCAATCACTTAATTGTCATTTTTAAGAGCTATTGAAATAAAATGATTAATAAGATCACCCATTTCATAAGGATACTGATAAATCATGGCATGGCCGCCGTTTTTCCATTGGACTAATTGAGAATGAGGAATGGTATTTGCCAATATTATGCTATTGATCGGTGGAATCACACTATCGGCTTTGCCATTGAGTATCAGTACGGGTAAATGTAGTTGGGTGAGTTTGTTTGCGGTTTCATTATCATTAAACCAATCTCTAATGAGAGATTGTTGTTTGGGCATGATAGCGCCTGCATTTATTTTAGTTAGATTTTTAGGATAAAATCGATCGGCTATCAGAGAATAGGCCATTGAAGTGCGTGCTTGGGGCGGGAAAAATAATTCAATGGCTGAAAAATAAAATCCTAATTGATGTTTTGATAAATGTAGTAATTTGTTCTCTATATCGGGTGAAGGATGTACCGCTTTTTTTCCTGCGATGGAGGTGTTAATTAATATCAAAGCACCGAGCGTATCTTGATGAAGAACAGCAAGTTGTTGGGCAATCATGCCGCCCATTGAAATACCGATAACGGCTGGTTGTTTTAATTTTAACTTTTGAATCAGTTGATACGTGTCATTTGCTAAATCTTGAGGAGAATATGAATTTGATGAAACGACTGATCCACCTACGCCGCGATTATTTAAAATAATGACTTGATGCTGCATTGCGAGTTGAGCGATAAACTCACGATTCCAGCTTGATACGTCGGTTGCATAACCTGGAATTAATATGATAGGCGAGCCATGGCCTGTGCGGTAATATTCAATTTGGCCATATTTTATTTTGGCATGGTTGGGGAGTAGGTGAGTGAGCGTGTTGACGGCATACGTATGGGCAGGATATTGATACGTGCTGCAGCCGAAAATAAATAGCGCGGGGATAAGACAAATATATTTGTAGGTGATGGCTTTGCGGAAAACCCCTATAAACAACGTTTTAAAAAAAGATTTCTGTCGCATTTTCGTGAGGATTCATCAGAATCCACCCATTATGATTGTTAATGAAATCCTGGATTTCCTTCATCGAGCAACGTGACTAGCTTTTTATTAGCTCTCAAGGTGTCGATACTGTTACGATTGATAAGGTTATAGCTTATATCAAGGTAGTAACTTCGCGTTATTAGATTAGCGAATGCGTCGGCACCGCTGTCCCCAATCTGATTACCCTGAATTCTCAATTGACTTATTGTCGTATTTTTAGCAAGTGCAATAGCACCTTTATCGCTGATCATATTATCAGGGACATCCAGGCATTCAAGTTTTGTTTGTGCCAACATTGCAGCCCCTTTATCAGTGATGCGATTATCTGATAAGTCCAATACAGCAAGCCGAGTATTTTTTATCAATTCACTCACACCCACATCGCTAATTTGGTTATCAGCTAAGTATAGATCATCTACTCCTAATGTTGTTGCTAATGCTTTTACGCCTTCATCACCCAAGTGATTATTATTAAGGATTAACCATTTAATATTAATCAAGCCGGCTAGCTTTTTGCCCGCATCGGCATGTAACTCATTATCAACTAAGGATAATGTTGTGATCTCTGGATGTGTATTGACAAATTGGACTATTCTATCTAGTTCATTCGCATTCATGTAGCAGTTGTCCAAAGTGAGTGTATTTTGAGACACATGCTCTTCTAGATTTACGCAGTTATCTGCATAGGCTGCATTAAAAGCGAAAGCTAAACATATTAAACTGCTCGCAACAACATTTTTCATATAGTCCCCAAGTTTTGTATGTATTTTGAGCAGCCACCTGCGCCGCCAATTAGTCATTAAAATAACAGTCTACCTGAGATGTGGGTAAATATTCTACTAATAAATTTTAAATAAAGATTTTGATTTTATTGCTTGGATGCGGTAACAGTATTACATTTATTCGTAACGGATAGATAATGAAATAAGGAAACCATATGACTTTCTCGAGTTTTTCTCTTCAGGATGAAAAAAATACGGCTCTTGTTCCTTCCCTAAAAAAAATGGCATCCCAACAACTCGTTATACAACTGGGCACTTTAGAAGAAGTGGAAAAATATATTCAAACGTATCCTGCAGAAAGTTTATATGATGAAGTTCAAGTACTCATCGATCAATGTAAACTGTTTCTACAGTCTGTTGCTTATGGCGATCTTCAAAAAGCGGAAGCTATTCTAAAAGATCATATGGAATTTTTATCATTCTTCTTAAAATCTAAAGCAGTGGTCGTGACTTATGCAAAAGGATTTCTTAACTCAGTGAGGGTAGAAGGAACCGCATTAAGAATTGCAGCAGGGGCTGGCGATGTCGGTAGAAAGCATTGCGATATTTATTTGATGAAAGGGCCTTTTCCAATAGCAAGAACGTGTCGAAATAAATTGTTTTTATACCATGATCATCGAGACCCGGACTCTTTTTTATATAAATTAAAAAACGGGAAGATTTGTAAAATTAAAAAAAATGATTTAGGACAGCTTAGGTTTGATGCATTGAAGCAGGCGTTCGATGATCCTGATTTGCTGAGACATTCCTTAAATTTACATCCTTGGGTTTTAAATGAAATTCAGAAAAATGCTTGTCAGGATATTTTAAATATCACAGCAAGTGAAGGACATACGAATCCGTTGATGGAAAGCGAAATAGGCATGGTTGAAATGCTGGAAACGTATTTAAAAAAATTACCGGAAGGGGAACAAGAAATTACGAGACAGCTGCGCGAACAATTCCCAAAAGGATGGAAAAGAGAAGAAGAAAAAAAACATAAAAAAGATTTAATTGAATTGTTTAAGGTTGTGCATGTTATTTTTAATGCGCTGACTAACGAAGAATGTGATAAGGCAATTTATCGATTTAGATGTTATTTGGAACCTAAAGACATTATTCGAACGGGAAAGCATTGGAATATGATGTTATTAAGTGTTGCTCTCGAGATCGGCGCGAATAGTTTTCGTCGTTATGAATCGTTTTTACAGTTTAGGAAGAAAGGACATAAAAATCCTCAACAAGTTTTTACTGCTCGAGGTGAATTATTCTTTAAAAAAGTGGTAGCTCCAATTCAACGATTAGCGTCTGCATATTATGCGATGGCTCAAATACAAGGTCTATGTCATGCTTTTTTAGGCAAAGAATTCTATCGTTGCCTTCGTTTTTTCTTGAGCGAAGATCGGTATTTTCCGCTTTGTACGTCCCCTCTTCAAGGCTTGGGAGCTGATAGTTGGGCTAATTGCTGGACCGGTCGCAGATCGTCAGTCATGCATCGTTTTTTTAATCGCCGTTCTAGAGAGTCGCTTGATTTAAAATTGCTTCAGCAGTATGTAAAAGCAAGAGAGCAGGATTGGGAGAGTGTGGCCTTGCAATTGTAAAAACAATTCCAATGATCAATTAAGTCATTCAAAACAGCGCAAATTCTAATTGACAGAGTTGATTAATTTGCTGAACCAAAAAATCAAAATCTGGATTAAAGCTTAAACGGATATATT
>Ga0206915_1109_pt1 | contig 18693 bp, 12 predicted proteins | sample Alteio_BWOrgHeat_70_FD_152945 | JGI IMG/M metagenome (GOLD analysis project Ga0206915, IMG submission 152945) | Enriched cells from forest soil in Barre Woods Harvard Forest LTER site, Petersham, Massachusetts, United States -... | ecosystem: Environmental > Terrestrial > Soil > Temperate forest >...
ATTGGATATTTGGAAGATGTGCAGGAGGTATTCAAACAGCTTCATAAAGTTTGCCATAATAGAACAAAAATTATCGTCACATATTACAATTATCTGTGGGAACCCATTCTGAATTTCGGGGAAAAGATTGGATTTAAAACGTCCTCACCTAAGCAAAACTGGCTTACATTGACGGATATTAACAATTTGCTTTATGTTGCAGGGTTCGATGTATATCGTAATACGAGAAGAATGATTTTTCCAATATACATTCCTCTTTTATCGGGCTTTTTAAATAAATATATAGCAAAACTTCCCATATTCAGCTTTTTTTCAATTAATCATTACACTTTTGCCAAGCCGCTTCCTTCAGCAAATGAAAATGAATGGAAAGATAAATATTCTGTAAGTGTTGTAATTCCAGCACGTAATGAAAGTGGCAATATTGAAAATGCTATTATGCGTACACCTAAGTTTGGGAAGGAAATAGAATTGATTTTTGTGGAAGGAAATTCAACTGATGATACATGGCAAAAAATTCAGGAGATACAAAAAAAGTATTCTGCAACTCACAACATAAAAATTGCTCAGCAAAAAGGTAAGGGGAAAGCAGATGCTGTGAGGGTGGGATTTGATCTTGCAAGCAATGATATACTTATGATTCTTGATGCCGATTTGACGGTACCACCAGAAGATCTTCCGAAATTTTATGAAACTATTGCATCTGCAAAAGGTGATTTTATTAATGGATCAAGATTGGTTTACCAAATGGATAAGGCTGCTATGCGCTTTCTGAATTTGTTAGGCAATAAATTCTTCAGTTTTGCATTTACCTGGTTGCTTGAGCAAAAATTCAAAGATACTCTGTGTGGTACAAAAGTTATTTTCAAAAATGACTACCGGCACTTGGTTTCTAACAGAAGCTTTTTTGGGGAATTTGATCCTTTTGGAGATTATGACCTGATATTTGGAGCACACAAGTTGAATTTGAAAATTATAGAAATTCCTATTCGTTATAGGGAACGTACTTATGGCTCAACAAATATTTCGAGGTTTAAGCACGGCTTGATTCTTCTCAGGATGTGTTTGTTTGCGGCAAGAAAAATAAAATTCGTTTAGAGGGATAAAAATCCTCAATAGCATGAAGGTCGGTTTATTTTTCGGTTCTTTTAATCCCGTTCATATAGGTCACATGGCTATCGCCAACTATATGTTGGAATATACTGACTTAAAAAATATTTGGTTTGTTGTATCACCGCACAATCCTTTGAAAGAAAAAAAATATTTATTACCTGAGGTTCATAGATTAAGACTTGTAAGAGAAGCTATAGGCGATTTTAATAAGTTCAAAGCCAGCAATATTGAATTTAAACTTTCACAACCTTCCTATACGATTAATACCTTAACATATTTAAAAGAAAAGTATCCTCAAAATGAATTCGTATTGATATTGGGATCCGATAATCTTCGAACTTTTAATAAATGGAAAAACTACGAAGAGATATTAAGGCTATATAAAATATATGTCTATCCTCGTCCAACTGAAGATAGAGGACAATTATTTGAAAATCATTCAGAAATAAAAGTGACGGATGCTCCTTTGATGGATATTTCCTCATCTTTTATCCGCGAAGCGATAAAACAGAAAAAAGACATCAGGTACTTTTTACCGGCAAGTGTATGGAACTATATTCGAGAGATGCATTTTTACGAAAAATAAAAAAGCACTTGCTAAAAGTGCTTTTTTATAAAAACTAAAATAGTTTTTAATTCGGAGTAGCCTCTAAACCAAATTCCAGTTTTTCTCCTTCAAATGAAATAGAAGTAGGCTCTTCCTTACTATGGCCATTTTCTTTTGCAGAAACTTTCCTAGATGTTCTGCCATTTGATAAAGGAGTTGTTGCAACAACAGCAGGAACTGTTGGTTGAATGCCACTAAGCTCGAGGCGAAGCTCTTTAAGATACATCCCCAATGCAACTGCTTTTTTAGTGTTCGAAATATTATTGAATTCTATCTCGAATTCTTCGCTTCTTGAAATAAGAGACTTTACAGAAAAGTCAATTTTATTTTCAACACAATACTCCAATAAGAGAGCAATATTTTTTCTCTTCACATTAACTGATGGTGTTTCTTCATTAGATTTCATGACAACGTTTTTTTAAAGATTAAACAATAAAATAATTTCAAAAACCAAAGTAAAAATAGGGAAGAGAGACGAAATGAAGAAAGGAAACCACACTTAGATTTCAACAAGGTTGGCAATTTGTTGAAAACTTTTTTAGAATCAAATTCTATAATTGATACAAGTGTTCGTTAACGGTTGTGAAAACTTCATGAATGGCAACCCTATTTTGTTTCATATTATCGCGGTAACGAATGGTTACTTGTTCATCTTTTAAAGTATCAGGATCAATAGTTATGCAAATTGGAGTTCCGATGGCATCCTGTCTTCTATAGCGTTTACCAATAGAGTCCTTTTCTTCGTATTGACACATAAATTCCCCTTTCATTAAATTAAAAATTTCTCTTGCTTTTTCCGGTAATCCGTCTTTATTCATTAATGGCAGCACTGCTACTTTAACAGGAGCTAAAAATGGAGGAATTTTTAATACTACACGTGATGTTCCGTCTTCCAGCTTTTCTTCAGTATATGCTTGAGACAAAATAGCTAAAAACATTCTATCCAAACCAATGGAGGTTTCGACCACATAAGGAACATAACTTTGGTTGAGTTCAGGATCAAAATACTGAAGTTTTTTGCCTGAATGTTTTTCATGTGCTTTTAAATCAAAATCGGTTCGAGAGTGAATTCCTTCAAGTTCCTTGAAACCGAATGGAAATTCAAACTCGATGTCACAGGCGGCATTGGCGTAGTGTGCTAATTTAATATGGTCGTGGAAACGATAATTTGTTTCTGAAAAGCCAAATGATTTATGCCATTTCATACGAGCTTCTTTCCAATAATTGTACCATTCCATTTCCGTTCCCGGTTTCACAAAAAATTGCATTTCCATTTGTTCAAACTCACGCATACGGAAAATAAATTGTCGTGCTACAATCTCATTTCTAAAGGCTTTTCCTGTTTGTGCAATACCAAAAGGAATTTTCATCCGTCCGGTTTTTTGAATATTTAAAAAATTGACAAAAATTCCTTGAGCGGTTTCGGGACGTAAATAAATAGTATTAGCATCTTCACTTACCGAACCCATCGAAGTGGAAAACATCAGGTTAAACTGGCGAACTTCCGTCCAGTTGCGGGAACCGGATATCGGGCAAACAATTTCGCAGTCAACAATAATTTGTTTTACTTCTGCTAGGTCGTTTTTTTCCATAGCATCTTTAAAGCGTTTGTTGATACCATCTATTTTCGACTGATTTTCAAGAACTCTCGGATTGGTAGTTCGAAACTGTTGATTGTCAAACGCATCTCCGAATCGTCCTTTTGCTTTCTCAACCTCTTTTTGAATCTTCGCTTCAATCTTCGCTATATGATCTTCAATCAGCACATCAGCACGGTATCTTTTTTTAGAATCTTTATTGTCAATCAAGGGGTCGTTGAAAGCATCCACGTGACCTGAAGCTTTCCATATAGTTGGGTGCATAAAAATAGCTGTATCAATACCCACGATGTTCTCATTCATCTGCACCATCGATTTCCACCAATACTCCCGGATATTTTTTTTCAATTCAACACCATTTTGCCCGTAATCATAAACAGCACTTAAGCCATCATAAATTTCGCTCGATTGAAAAATGAACCCGTATTCTTTGGAATGGGAAATAATGTTTTTAAATAGATCTTCGTTATTCATACAGGGGGCAAAAGTAAAAAAATAATAGCGTTTCAGTTTCGATAATTAAAAAACAAATAAAATGACTATTTTTATAATCATTAATGGTACTTTATCTTAAATATAATCTTCAAAATGTTGGAAATAAAGCGCTATGGTTTTTTTCGGTTGTACTGTTCCCTTTACAAATAAATGCTCAAGTTTCCTCATCTTATTCTCCCGAAAAAATTGTGTGTGAAGAGCAAAAGGCAAGTTTGCATCTAATCAACTACAAAACCTCTGCGTTTACAAGTAATTATGATGTAAAATATCATCGAATGGAATGGCAGATAGATCCGGGCGTAAAATATATTAAAGGATCTGTAACTTCTTATTTCAAAACGATACAACAAAGCGTTAGTCAGATTAGTTTTGATTTATCAGATTCTCTTATTGTTGACTCTGTATACTATCATGGAAGTAAATTGGCTTTTAATCATGCTGGTGGGGATGTGTTGCAAATTAATTTCCCCACGTCTCTTTCATCCGGCATCCTTGATTCCGTGACAGTATACTACCAAGGTATTCCGCCAACGACCGGGTTAGGATCATTTGCACAAAGTAATCACAACGGAGTTCCAATTATCTGGACCTTATCGGAGCCTTATGGGGCAAAAGACTGGTGGCCATGCAAACAAAGTTTAAATGATAAAATAGATTCGGTTGATATAATTGTCGCCACTCCTCAAGCATATAGAGTAGCGAGTAATGGATTATTGGTTTCAGAAACGCAAAGCGGACTAAACAAAATTTATCACTGGAAAACCCGCTATCCCATTGCGGCTTATTTAGTCGCTATTGGTGTTACTAATTATGCAGTTTATTCAGATTATGTCCATACGGGAACTGATTCGTTGCAAGTATTGAATTATGTCTATCCTGAAAATGTTAACACAGTTAAAACTCAAACTCCCGATATTATTAATATAATTTCATTTTACGACAGCTTGACAATTCCATATTCTTTCAGAAAGGAAAAGTACGGTCATGCCCAGTTTGGCTGGAGTGGAGGTATGGAACACCAAACAATGAGTTTTGTCTCTGATTTTAACCATGTTTTAATTGCGCACGAATGTGCTCATCAATGGTTTGGAGATAGGGTTACCTGTGGAAGTTGGGAAGATATTTGGCTGAATGAAGGGTTTGCGACTTATTTTGAAGGGCTTACCGAAGAACGTTTTTTTTCTGCGGTTTGGAAAAGTTCTAAAGAGAATAAACTGGCAAACATAACAAGCCAGCCGGGAGGTTCAGTAAAATGTGATGATACAACAAATGTTTCAAGAATATTTGACGGTCGATTGACCTATAATAAAGGATTTTATTTATTGCATATGCTCCGGTGGAAGTTGGGAGATTCATTGTTTTTTCAATCGCTCAAGAATTATTTAAATGACACTTTGCTTGCATTCCATTATGCGAAAACGAGTGATTTAGAACATCATTTTGAAACAACAAGCGGACAAGACCTTGCCAATTTTTTTAATCAGTGGTATTATAATCAGGGGTATCCATCCTATCAAGTCCAATGGAATCAAATAGATAAAATGGTTAACCTCACTATTCGCCAAACACAGTCGGACCCGTCTGTTTCATTTTTTGAAATGCCGGTCCCAATAAAGTTTATAGGAGATGAAAAAGATACAATCATTGTTTTTAACCATACTTTTTCAGGACAATCTTTTTCTACCAATATAAATTTTCATGTAAATTCTTTAGTATTTGATCCTGATTCATGGCTCATTTCCGCTAACAACATTATTACCAATAACAGTGAAGATTACGTGGTTATTTATCCTAACCCGGTCGACAACAGTGTAAAAATATTTATATGCAATGCGTTTAATGGATTTGCGAACATTGATATTTACGATTTTTTGGGACACGATCTTGCAAAAATGAAAAGTGCAAGTAATACAATTAACATTAATACTGAATTGTTCGAAGACGGAATTTACTTAGTGAATATAAAAATCGCAAACGCAGTTACTGTAAAAAGAATGATAATTCACCACCATAATTAACCTTCTTTTATTTTTTATAGCTTTGAATGTATTCAAATACTGAATGGATTTTAATCAAATCATATCCGATTTAAAGAACAAGGTATATCATCCTGTTTACTTCTTGGCAGGTGAAGAACCTTATTTTATCGATTCAATTTCCAGTTTCATTGAAAAAAATGTACTTGATGAAATAGAGAAAGAATTTAATCAAACAATCCTTTATGGGAAAGATATCGATGTTTTAACCGTTATTGCTGCTGCAAAACGCTTCCCGATGATGTCGAATTATCAGGTGGTAATAGTAAAGGAAGCGCAAAACATTAAGAATCTTTTAGGGAAAGAAGGTACTAGTAAAGACGAAAAGAACAAGCATCCTTTTCAGGCGTACATCGAGAACCCACAAACATCTACTATTTTGGTTATTTGTTTTAAATATAAAACACTTGATAAGCGCACCAGTCTGGCAAAGGCGATTGCAAAAAATGCAGTTCTGTTCGATTCAAAAAAACTTTATGACAATCAAGTTCCTGGATGGATAAATAACTATTTGAAAAGTAGAAATTATACTATTAATCCTATGGCATCCATGTTGCTTGGGGAATATCTGGGAACTGATTTGAGTAAAGTTGTTAATGAGCTTGAAAAGCTAATGATTAACCTGCCGATTCGTTCAGAGATTACTGTTGAGCATATTCAGAATAATATTGGCATAAGTAAAGATTACAATACGTTTGAATTGCAAGCTGCTATTGGAAAAAAGGATGTTTTGAAAGCTAACAGGATTATTAATTATTTTTCTTCCAACCCAAGAGAATACCCTTTGGTGCTTACTATTACTTCTTTGTACAGCTATTTTACAAAGCTGCTATCTTACCACTTTCTTGTTGACAAATCAAAAAACAATGCGGCAGCTGTGTTGGGTGTACATCCTTTTTTTGTTGGAGATTATGAAAAAGCAGCAAAATTTTTCGGTACAGGTAAATTAAAACATATTATTTCCAACTTGCGTGAATATGATTTAAAATCAAAAGGGATTGGCAATGCAACAACAAACGAAGGGGATTTATTGAAAGAACTAATGTTTAAAATATTGCATTGATACACACATAATTCAACAATCAAATGAACCACTGGCTAGTAAAATCAGAACCTTCCACTTACTCGTGGGGAAAATTATTAAAGGATAATAAAGCCGTTTGGGACGGAGTGCGAAATTTTGCTGCTCGCAAAAATTTGCGTGGTATGAAAATCGGAGATTTGGTTTTATTTTACCACGGCAACGAAGACAAAGCAGTAATAGGAATATCTAAGGTAATAAAAGAAGCATATCAAGACCCGACAACAAAAGAAGATTGGTCAGCAGTGGATATAGCACCCCACAAAACGCTCAAAAAGCCTGTAACATTGGAGCAGATTAAAGCTGAGAAAAAACTGCAAAACGTTTACCTGGTGAGACAAGGAAGACTATCAGTAATGCCTCTCAAAAAGGAAGAGTTTGAATACATAGTTTCCTTAGGTAGTTGATATAAGTATCAAAAAGGATTGCCCTTTTATCACAAATCATATCAAAATCAAAGGGCATGTTTAGCATTTTCTGTTAATTTGATTGTAGCAAAGATCAATCTTCGTATTGGATAGGACATTTATATAACTTAACACGAAGGTTAAAATCATTTTTGGAATAAGATAGATGTCCATTTAAAAGTGAAAAAATGCCACTTATACATTTGCGTAATATTGATTTGATTTATTTGTTACATTCGAGATCTTAAAATTTCAAATGCGATTTTTCAAAATAGTTTTTATTGTTACGCTTTTTGGGTTGGCTAATAGCAGTTATTCTCAGTTTGCCAATATCAGGGGATTTGTGTACCAAAAAGAAAATGGAGAACCTGCGATATTCACTACGGTTTATTTGCAAGGAACTACACATGGTGCAGTAACTGATGTAAATGGTTATTATTCGATTTCGCAAATACCACCTGGGTCATACACATTAATGATTTCGTCACTCGGAAACGATACCATTAAAGAATTAATAAGCTTGAAGTCAGGAGATATTATTACTAAGAAGCTATTTCTAAAAAAATCTTCCATTCAACTCCAAACGGTTGAAGTTTCTGCCGAGCAAGAAGCAAAAAGATCTGAGATCAGGGTATCCGTTAATACGATTACTCCAAAAGAAATTAGCCAAATACCTTCCATTGGTGGAGATCCTGATTTAGCGCAATACCTGCAAGTAGTTCCCGGAGTTATATTTACGGGAGATCAGGGTGGACAGTTATATATAAGAGGAGGTACGCCTGTGCAAAACAAGGTATTGCTAGATGGTATGATTGTTTACAATCCTTTTCATTCTATAGGGTTATTTTCGGTATTTGATGCTGATATTATCCGGACTGCAGATGTTTATACGGGTGGTTTCGGCGCACAATATGGCGGAAGAATATCTTCCATTATGGACATTACTACAAGAGATGGAAACAAAAAAAAGATCAGCGGAAAAGTTTCTGCTAGCACTTTTGGTGCGAAGACGGTATTAGAAGGTCCATTAGGTAAAAATACGGACAGCAGCCAGGGAAGTTCATCTTTTATATTATCAGCAAAAACATCTTACCTGCCAACTACATCAAAATATCTCTATACATATGCTAATCCGAACGGACTTCCGTTCAGTTTCAATGATTTTTACGGAAAAACATCTTTCAGTTCCAACAATGGTAGCAAACTAAATTTGTTTGGGTTTGATTTCAATGACAATGTTAATTATCCTTCAATCGCTAAGATTAACTGGAAAGAATATGGTGGTGGTGGAAATTTTATATTGGTTCCTCCAAATTCCGCTGCTCTTGTTCAAGGACATTTTGCTTATTCTTCTTATGCAATACAAATGTCTGAAGCTATGAATCAACCGCAAGAAAGTGATATCAGCGGGTTTAATATGGGGTTTGATTTTACTTATTTTTTGGGCAGAAATCAGTTGGAATATGGTATAGAAACGGTTGGTTATAGAACAAATTTTCAATTTTATAATCCAGTCGACAGGTTGATACAGCAACAAGACAATTCGACCGAACTTGGGGGATACTTTCGTTTCAAAATTATCAGTAAAGACAAAAAATTAGTTATTGAACCAGGGTTTAGAGCACAGTATTACGCTTCCCTTTCTAATTTTTCTCCGGAGCCAAGACTAAGTGCAAAGTATAATTTAACAGATCGGTTTCGTTTAAAATTTGCCAGCGGTTTTTATTCACAAAACCTTATTGCCTCAAGTACTGACAGGGATGTGGTGAATCTTTTTAACGGGTTCCTTTCGGGGCCTGATAACCTTCAGCAAACTCTTACTGAACAAAATGGTTCAGTAAAACAAATAGTCCAAGATTTGCAGAAGTCTTACCATATTGTGGCTGGTTTTGAATATGATTTGTTTAAACATGTTAGTATTAATCTAGAAGGTTATTACAAAGGGTTAACTCAGATTATCAACATGAATCCATATAAATTATATGATGATAATTCCACTAATGCTTCAATACCCGATATTCAGAAAAATGATTTTATTGTTGAGGACGGCAAAGCAATGGGTGTTGATGTAGTTGTTAAATATGAGTACAAGCGTTTTTATTTTTGGACGGTCTATTCTCTGGGATATGTTACTCTGTGGGATGGTACAATGGAGTTTGCGCCGCCATATGACAGGAGAAATAATGTAAATCTCGTATCATCGTATGTATTTGGTAAAAATCTGAATTGGTCGGTGGATGCAAGGTGGAACTTAGGATCGGGATTTCCGTTTACTCCAACAGATGGATTTTATCCTCAACAACCATTTACTGGAGGAATTAATACTAATTATACGACTGCAAATGAGATACTCGGAATCAAATATGGACCTTATGATTCCGGTCGTCTACCTTATTACCATCGTTTGGATCTGTCGGTAAAAAGACGATTCGAATTTTCAGAAAGGACCTTGCTTGAAACAACTTTCAGTATAACCAATGTTTACGATCGTGAAAATATTTTTTACATTGATCGGATAACTAACTCGAGAATAAATCAACTGCCTATCATACCCAGTATAAGTGCCAGCCTTACTTTCTAAAATTTTAATTCCTCTTTTTATTTAAAATCAGCATTTTAATCATAAATTTGGTGTTATAAGGGCTTTGTAAATACTCAACATAAAATGGCCGTAACCAGACTATTCGACATCCTTGATTATTACTCCAAAACATATAACAAGCCGGATGCATTGGCTGCAAAAGAAGAGGGGAAGTGGAAAAAATACAGTACGCAGGATTTTCAAGAAATCACCAATAACATAAGTTACGGTTTTTTAAAATTAGGAATTCAGAAACAGGACAAAATAGCAATACTTGCTAATAACAGGCCTGAATGGAATTTTATTGATTTGGGAGTATTGCAAACCGGAGCAATAGATGTCCCTATATACCCAACCATCAGTGAACACGATTTGAAATTTATATTTAAAGATGCCGAAATAAAATATGTTTTTGTTTCAAGCGCAGAACTCTATAAAAAAATAAAAATTGTCTCTGCTGATATTCCCGGGATAAAAGAAATATATACTTTCAATAAAGTTGAGGGAGCGAAACATTGGTCAGAAATAGCCGAACTTGGTAGGCAAAATAAAGATGAGGCTAAACTAAGTGCAATAAAAGCTTCCATTAAAGAAACAGAGCTAGCTACTTTGCTTTATACATCAGGTACCACGGGTGACCCGAAAGGAGTGATGTTGTCGCATAAAAATATTGTAAGCAATGTGCTTAGTGTGTCTGCAATCCCACCTTTGGATGATATTGATAATACATGCAGGGCATTGAGTTTTTTACCCTTAAATCATATTTATGAGCGGATGCTTACCTATCTCTACATGTATTTGGGCGTATCGATTTATTATGCCGAAAGTATGGATGCAATTGCTGACAACTTGAAAGAAGTAAAACCTGAAATTTTTACAACTGTCCCGCTTTTGCTGGAAAGGATTTATAATAAAATTATAGCAACAGGAAATGAACTTACCGGAATAAAACGAAAACTTTTCTTTTGGTCGGTTTATTTAGGCTTACAATATGAGTACGATGGAGCCAATGGTTGGTGGTATGAGTTCAAGTTAAACGTGGCTAATAAATTGGTATTTAGTAAATGGCGTGATGGTTTGGGTGGAAATGTAAAAGCTATTGTTTCAGGTGGTGCTGCTCTGCAGGCGCGTCTCGCAAAAATATTTAATGCAGCTCGAATACCTGCTTTTGCAGGTTATGGTTTAACGGAAACTTCCCCGGTTATTGCCGTAAACAGAAATGCCCAAGGAGAAAGGATGTTCGGTACAGTAGGTCCTGTAATTCCCGGAGTAGAAGTAAAAATAGCGGAAGACGGAGAAGTTCTTTCTAAAGGTCCGCATATAATGATGGGATATTACAAACATCCCGATGCGACGGCTGAAGCAATTGATAAAGAGGGATGGTTTCATACGGGAGACATTGGAGAACTTGTCAATAATAAATTCTTGAAAATCACCGATAGGAAAAAAGAGATTTTTAAAACTTCAGGAGGAAAATACATTGCTCCATTAATGATTGAAAACAAATTAAAAGAGTCACCATTTGTTGAACAAGTAATGGTAATTGGCGATGGACAAAAATTTGCTGCTGCTTTTATTGTGCCCTCTTTTGTATACATCAAAGACTGGTATTCGAAACAAGGAAAAACATATACTTCTAATGAAGAAGCAATCAAAGACATTAATTTGATTGCACAAATCAAAGAGGATATAGAAAAAACGAATAAAACATTGGCTCATTATGAAACAATTAAAAAATTTGAACTTATGCAGAGGCCTTGGTCAATCGAAAAAGGGGAAATGACTCCAAAATTGAGTTTAAAAAGAAAAGTAATATTAGAAAACAATAAAAATTCGTTTGAAAAAATATACAGTTAAAAGCTTTAAAATGAAAAGAAGTATAAAAAAGGTTGCTGTTCTTGGGTCAGGAGTTATGGGAAGTCGTATTGCTTGCCATTTTGCAAATATTGGCGTAAATGTTTTACTGCTTGATATTGTTCCGAAAGAGGCGGGTGCCGATAAAAAGCTGAGAAATAAAATTGTAAATGATGCCTTGCAATTTGCCTTGAAATCAAATCCATCCCCGATATATAGAAAATCTTTTTCCTCAAGAATTGCGACTGGAAATTTCGAAGATAATATGAAAGATATCGCTTCATGCGACTGGATAATTGAAGTGGTAGTAGAAAGATTAGACATTAAAAAACAGGTATTCGAACAGGTTGAAAAATTCAGAAAGCCGGGAACACTTATAACATCTAATACTTCCGGAATTCCAATTCATTTAATGAATGAGGGTCGTAGTGAAGATTTTCAAAAGCATTTTTTCGGAACTCACTTCTTTAATCCTCCTCGTTATTTGAAATTGTTGGAAATTATTCCTACTCCTAAAACCTCTCAGGAAGTCATTGATTTTTTGATGGATTATGGTAATTTGTATTTAGGAAAAACAACTGTACTATGTAAAGACACTCCTGCATTTATTGCGAATAGAATTGGTGTTTTTTCCATCATGAGTTTGTTTCACTTAGTTGAAAAAATGGGATTGACAGTAGAAGAAGTTGATAAGCTAACAGGTCCTGTTTTGGGAAGACCAAAGTCGGCTACTTTCAGAACCTGTGACGTTGTTGGACTAGATACTCTTGTTCATGTTGCCAATGGTGTTTACGAAAGTTGTCCGAAGGATGAAGAAAGAGACTTGTTTAAAATTCCGGGATATATTTCTAAGATGGTTGCCAATAAGTGGCTTGGAAGTAAAACGGAACAAGGTTTTTTCAAGAAAGTAAAAGGTGCGGGTGGTAAGAGTGATATTCATGCACTTGATTTGAAAACCTTGGAATACAAACCGTCTCAAAAAATTAAATTTGCTACACTTGAAGCAACGAAACCTATAGAAAATTTGCGTGACAGGATGAAAGTATTACTTGCCGGAAAAGATAAAGCTGGCGATTTTTATCGTTCATCTTTTTTCAGTTTGTTTGCTTATGTTTCTAATCGCATTCCTGAAATTTCAGATGAGTTGTACAAAATAGATTCGGCCATGAATGCCGGATTTGGTTGGGATTTGGGGCCATTTGAAGCATGGGATGCCCTTGGTGTTGCAGAAACAGTTAAGGCAATGGAAGCTGTTGGCAATAAACCGGCTGCCTGGATTTATGATATGATAAAAGTGGGAATAAAGAGTTTTTACAAAGTTGAAAATGGCATAAAAAAATATTATGATATTGGTTCAAAATCATACAAAGCAATTCCCGGAACGGAACATTTTATTTTATTGGATAATATCCGTGCAAACAAAACTGTATGGAAAAATGCAGGTACAACCATTACCGATATTGGAGATGGTATATTGAATCTTGAGTTTCACACCAAAATGAATTCCATAGGTGGTGAAATAATTCAGGGGATTCATACTGCGATTGATATGGCCGAAAAAGATTTCCGTGGATTGGTGATTTCTAACGAAGGATCGAATTTTTCTGCCGGTGCAAACGTTGGAATGATTTTTATGATGGCTGTTGAACAAGAGTGGGACGAAGTCAACTTTGCCATCAAGGCATTTCAAAATGCAATGATGCGCGTACGTTATTCTTCTATACCTGTGGTTGTTGCACCTCATAATATGGCGCTTGGAGGTGCATGCGAGATGAGTATGCATTCTGATAAAGTTGTTGCACATGCGGAAACCTACATGGGACTGGTTGAATTTGGTGTTGGTTTGATTCCCGGAGGAGGAGGATCTAAAGAATTTGCCTTGCGTTTATCAGATGAAATTAAAGAAGGAGATATTGAGTTGAATGCTTTCAGGCACCGTTTTTTAACTATAGGCCAGGCAAAAGTTTCCACGTCAGCTCATGAGGCGTTTGACTTAGGATATTTGAGAAATGGAAGAGATTTAGTAGTTGTGTCACGAGCAAGATTGTTAGCTGAAGCAAAATCCGAAACCATTTTATTGGCAGAAGAAGGGTACACGATGCCGACTAAAAGAAAAGACATTCGAGTGCTTGGTAAGCAGGCGTTAGGATTGGCATACCTTGGTGCAGATTCAATGAAAAGCGGAAATTATATCTCGGAGCATGATCAAAAAATTTCTCAAAAACTTGCCTATGTACTTTGTGGTGGGGACTTATCAGCTCCAACTTTGGTAAGCGAAGAATATTTGTTGGATTTAGAAAGAGAAGCATTTTTAAGTCTTTGTGGTGAAAAGAAAACCTTGGAAAGAATACAAAGTATATTAACGGGAGGAAAGATTTTAAGAAATTAATTTAATCTGTCATGTTGAGTAAGGCGAGAAGTCTCAATAGAAAATTCTTTGACTCTGCTAAATATGACCTAAAAATAAAAACATGAACGCTTACATTGTAACAGCATTTCGTTCCGCAGTGGGCAAAGCCAATAGAGGTGGATTTCGTTTTACACGCCCGGATGAATTAGCAGCTGATGTCATCAGGCATCTGATGAAATCGGTTCCAACCGTCAATAAAGAGGAAGTGGATGATTTAATTGTTGGTAATGCCATGCCGGAAGCAGAACAGGGATTAAACTTCGCTCGCTTTATTTCTTTGATGGCACTGGATACGGACAAAGTTCCGGGCATGACTGTTAATCGTTATTGTTCTTCCGGATTGGAAACCATCGCTATCGCATCGGCAAAAATAAATGTCGGATTAGCGGAGTGTATAATTGCTGGTGGCGCCGAGTCCATGAGTTTGATTCCTATGGGCGGTTGGAGAATTGTACCTGATGCTGATGTCGCAAAAATTCATCCCGATTGGTATTGGGGGATGGGTTTGACTGCAGAAGCTGTTGCTAGAGAATACAAGGTTTCGCGCGAAGACCAGGATGTATTTGCTTATAATTCGCATCAAAAAGCAATTAAAGCAATTAAAGAAGGAAAATTTGTTTAAAAACTATTAACACTATCATAATAACGTCTTAAAATAGAAATTAAAAAACTTCCTTAAGTTTGATGACTCTAAAAATAGTCATCCTATGAAAAAAATTGTATCAGTAGTATCATCCATAATTCTTTTAAGCCATAATGTATTTTATGCACAATCAAACAATTCAAATTACAGAATAGTCAATAAAATTCATGTAGAGGGTGATGAAGGATGGGATTTGCTCACGATTGATGAAGCTACTAATAGATTATTTTTATCACATGGCAATATAGTACAGGTTGTCGATACAAAAAATGGAAATTTGATTGGAACCATTCCTGACACAAAGGGGGTACATGGAATTGCTATTGCTACAGATGCTAACAAAGGATACATTACAAATGGCAAAGATTCGTCAGTAACTGTATTCAACCTAAAAACATTGCTCGTTTTAAGTAAAATAAAAGTGACAGGGCGCAATCCGGATGCTATTTTATATGATGAGTTTACACACAAAATTTTTGCTTATAACGGCAAAAGTTCAAACGTTACCGTAATTGACGTAAGTTCGGATCAAGTAGTTGCTACCATCTCTCTTGATGGCAAACCTGAACTTTCAGTTACTGATGGAAAAGGGAAAGTGTATGTAAATATTGAAGATAAAAGTATGATAGACGTGATTAATTCGAATACTTTAAAAGTTGAAGGGCACTGGTCTGTTGCTCCGGGTAAAGAACCTACCGGATTGGCAATAGACAATATATCTCATCGCCTTTTCTCTGTTTGTGACAATAAATTAATGGTAATTATTGATGCAAAAGATGGACGAGTTATTACCACACTTCCAATAGGTATTGGCCCAGATGGCGCTGCGTTTGATCCTGAATTAAAGCGTATATATAGTTCTAATGGAGAGGGTACTTTAACTGTTATTCAGGAGGAAAACGAGAATACTTTTAAAGTAGTTGAAAATGTGCCGACGCAAAAAGGGGCAAAAACAATTGCGATTGATACCAAAACACATCACCTGTATTTGCCGACAGCAGAATATGGACCTGCTCCCGAACCAACTGCAGACAAGCCAAAACCTCGTCCGTCTATAAAGTCCGGCACATTTTCAATTCTTGATATTGAATTTTTGAAACAATAACTATTTCTCAATAGTTTATAAACCCAAAATTTTCTTATCCTTGGGATATTGCACAGAATAGCCGAATCGCAATTTTTTTTCTTCTCCAGATATTATCTTCAATTTCCAGCTTAGTTTTCCGGTTTCTTTATTATAAGAAGCATTGCTTGACTCGGTCAATTCAACTTTTATGTCGGCATTTGTTGAAACAGGTATCTGGTCTTCAATAATAATTTCTACTTCCTGTTTTTTCTTATTTCTTACAACCAGTTCATAAACAAAAGACTCTTTCTTGGTTGAACCGATGAATTTTCTTTCTGAAAAATCTTTCATCCGTGTGCGTTTTACAACTATATTTTTATCCCTTCCTAACGATAAGTCAAGCGTGTCATTAGTGTTTTGCACATCAATATTCGTTTTACCCACGTAAGTTCCTTCAAAGAATATATTGGCATTTCCCGAAAGCAAAACATTCTGGTCCCAGCCCATGGCTTTTGCGACCAGAAAAACATCTCCGTCAAGCTTTGGAGCACTGTAATAATTATAAGTAGAATTAAGGTTGAAGCTCTGAATATCTACAACATGTATATCTGCATCAGAAGGAATATTATATGGAATAGCAATTTCGAACTGATTACTGGTCTGTGTTTCAGTAACTGTGGTATAATCTGCAGCCGTCTGGGATGCAGAAATAGCAGCATTTTGTTCGTGGGCTATCGAATTTGTTCCTCCATCCATCATCGAAGCAGCCGGGACTGTCATTGACTTTGAACTTTTAAACGAGCGATAAACACCCGGGTCGTAGAAACTCAATAGCCAAGGATTTAAACTCGGTTTAGTTCCGCCTAAGGTTGGATTTCCAGTTGAAAGTATCAGCTTTACATCGTTCCAGTCAATACCTGTATTCTGAGTAACATTCGCTTTTGCACTTACTATAAGTGGACTATTGCTATCCGTTGATCTTATCTCGTAATAAGGTATCCAGGAAGCATTATGCACAACGTATTCTATTAAAAATTTTGCTGTGACAGATGTTTTTGCAGAAACAGTAACAATTACATCGCTGTTATTTCGGTTTCGCTTATAATTTAATTCATTTAGTTGGTTCTTGAGTTTGCTAATATCATCACTCAGTTTTTTCTGTTTAGTTTGAGCTTCCATTCTTTTGTCGGCGATATCAGCAAGCCGCGTCCTGAAAAAATCAGCTGCATCTTTCAAGTCAGTCGGATCAACTCCATTATTAGCTCCTCCTATAGATTGATTAGCCAATACCATTTTTTCTTCACTATTGAAAGCATTAACGAGGTTCTGAATTATTGCATACTTGTTTTGCACTGATTCAAGTGAATCCTCAATTGCTTTTATTTCTTTTGGTTTAGGCTGGTTATTGAGATAATCGGTTTTACGTGCCACCGATAAAATGACAAAATCCCCTTCTCCTTTCACCTGTATACTGTTTTCATCTATGTCAGCCGCAATGTTTCCAAAAATCAGTTCGGAAGTTCCGGAACCAATATTAGCCGTTGCAACATTGGTAAGTTGTGCTCCTTTCAAAAATACTTTTACCTCTTTTATTTGAGATTTTACTTTTATTGGCTGATTATCGGCATAAGCAGAGGCAATAATTGACAATGCATATATGACTGAAAGGATTCTTTTCGTATTCATTTTTCTTTTTTAGATTAAGTAACCAAATATACTGCCAAAAAAAATTAAAAGCATAACAGTGGCTCTTCAATAAAAAATACAGATATTTAATGTAACGTTATTTAAAACGAATGTGAATGAAAATTGGGATTGTTTGTTATCCAACTTTTGGTGGAAGTGGTGTAGTAGCTACAGAACTTGGTAAGGCTCTCGCACACAAAGGTCACCAAGTACATTTTATCACTTACAGTCAGCCTGTACGGTTGGACATATTTTCGGAAAACATTTTTTATCACGAAGTGCAGGTAAAAGATTATCCCCTGTTTGATTACCAACCTTATGAACTTGTTTTATCAAGTAAACTGGTTGATGTGGTGAAATATGAAAAACTCGACCTGCTTCACGTGCATTATGCAATTCCACACGCCTCGGCAGCATATATGGCCAAGCAAATACTTGCTTCACAAGGAATTCATATTCCATTCATCACTACGCTTCACGGAACAGACATCACTTTGGTGGGAAAGGATGCTTCTTTCGAGCCGGTTATTACTTTTTCTATCAATCAAAGTGATGCAGTAACGGCAGTTTCGGAAAGTTTAAAGAAGGATACATACAAATTTTTTAATGTAAAAAAAGACATCCAAGTAATTCCGAATTTTGTGTGCATCGAAGACTACGATAATATTGATTCTGCTGCGTGCCAAAAGAAAACGTATGCTCCCAATGGAGAAAAATTACTTATTCATATTTCCAACTTCCGCAAAGTAAAAAGAGTGGACGATGTTTTGCGTGTGTTTGACAAAGTGCGAAAAAAAATTCCTTCAAAATTAATCCTGGTTGGGGATGGTCCCGAACGAAACAACATTGAAAAACTTTGTCGCGAATTAGATACCTGCGGTGATATCCGCTCATTGGGGAAAATCACCAATCCTGAACATGTACTTAGTATTGCCGATTTGTTCCTACTCCCTTCTGAAACAGAAAGTTTTGGATTATCAGCATTAGAGGCTATGGCGTCTAAAGTTCCGGTTATTTCAACAAACACTGGTGGAATACCTGAAGTAAATATTCAGGGGTATTCGGGATTGTTAAGTAATGTAGGTGATGTTGAAGACATGGCTAAAAATGCTATTC
>Ga0206915_1110_pt1 | contig 18661 bp, 14 predicted proteins | sample Alteio_BWOrgHeat_70_FD_152945 | JGI IMG/M metagenome (GOLD analysis project Ga0206915, IMG submission 152945) | Enriched cells from forest soil in Barre Woods Harvard Forest LTER site, Petersham, Massachusetts, United States -... | ecosystem: Environmental > Terrestrial > Soil > Temperate forest >...
GCAGGGTTCTTTTATCGTCCTGCTGCATCCATTTTTTTACAATTTGCCAGCCTACAAATTGCCCTACAAAACCCGGCGATTCTTCGCCCAAAGCTTCAGTTTTAGGGCCATCAGCCATATAATCTTTTGTTTGCCCTGGGTCGGTAATATAAAGCAGGTCGTTCTGCACAAAATAATTCCATATTAATGCTTCATGGCCATAACAACCGTCAAGTTGCTTTTGGGTGTAGCCTGTTTTTAAACTGTCTGCAGTTTCGGGTAAAAACTGATCGAGCAGATATAGCCGTTTGCCAGCCTCAATCATTTGGTAAATAAGCGGCTGATTATTGTTTTTGGGTGGATAGATATCTGTTATAATATTTTTTATACAATCAACCGGAATATAGTCAGCTTCAAACCTTCTTGACTGGTACTGGGGATACACATCGGCAATATAATCAGTATTGTATGCCGGGTAATTTTTGCCAAGATACAATTGCAGGCCAACCGCAAAGCCGCTGGCGGTAAGCACATTGCTATAACCTTCCAGCGGGCCAATAAATGTTATAAGGTTTTTTGGTGTTTGGTAATTGGGGAAATAATACTTAACAAACTGCAAGGCGTGTTTAACATCAGCTGTTGTTTTGTAAAAAGTAGGGTATTTTAATGCAACACTGTCAAACACCGGTGTGTAATCGTGTATGAACAGTTTTATTTTTTCCAGTGCGCTGTCTTTATTGGGCGGTACAGCCAGCAGGTTGTACAAATAATCATTAACAAATACCGGGTACCTTTTTTGCAGGTTGTCAAGCGAGGCTTCAATATGGTTGGTATCTAAGCTAAAAAAAATTTTATCAAACCGCTGCTCATTCAGTTCAACCTGTATGCCTGAAACATTGGGTATGTTTCTTTTTGTTGTACAGGAGTATGCTACAGCCAGTATGCTTAAAACAAGTGCCATTTTTTTCATACCGCAAATAACGGTAAACAACTGAAATGATTTTGTTAAGTACCACGATTTTAGCCTGATTTTTCTGATGTACCTGATGATGTGGTTTCCAGCAATGAAAAGGTTTCTTCCAGTTCCAGTTTAAAAAAGAAGCCTTTCCTGCCGCATCAACTAGGCGAGCAGGTATCGCGGTTTCAAGGTCAACTCAAATACTTCCCAACTATCGGCACTCTTCTTCCCACGCCAAATGCTTTGGGGGATACGCGTATAATAGGGCAAAACTGGTTGCGCTTGTATTCGTTGGTATTTACCAGCTTTAAAACACGGTCAACCAAGGCGCAATCATAGCCAAGGGCCTTTATTTCAGCTGGCCCCAAACGCCTTTCTATATAGTGATATAGTATTTTATCCAGGATGCCATAATCGGGCAGGCTATCGCTGTCTTTTTGATCTGGCCTCAGTTCTGCGCTTGGCGCTTTGTGAATGATGTTTGAAGGTATAACTTCCCCGTTGCGGTTAATATAGTTTGCGAGCGCATATACCTGAAGTTTATAGCAGTCGCCTAAAACGCCCAACCCTCCTGCCATGTCCCCATACAATGTGCCATAGCCTGTTGCCAGCTCGCTTTTATTAGATGTGTTAAGCAATATATACCCAAACTTATTGGCAATAGCCATTAATAAATTACCCCTGGTGCGGCTTTGCACATTTTCTTCTGCCAATGAAAAGGGCTGATCCTTAAAAATGGGCCTTAATGTGCTGAGAAAAGACTGGTAAATATCATCTATGCGGATCATATCATATGGGTTGCCCAGCTTTTTGCTTAACTGCACCGCGTCGTTTACGGAATGTTCTGTTGAGTATGGCGAGGGCATTAATATTGCCCTTACATTATCCTTGCCTAAAGCATCGCAGGCAAGGGCAAGCGTTACAGCAGAATCAATACCGCCCGATGAGCCTAATATGGCTTTACTAAAACCCATCTTGGTAAAATAATCCCTTATCCCCAAAATAAGCGCCTGGTATATTTGATGAGTGTTAAGGTTTTCATCCAGGTGCGCCGGGTCCCAATGCTTTGCAAATACATGGGCTGCGGCTTCAATAATGGGTGCATCAATGGTACCGTCATCATTTAACACGGCACCCTCTATAGCTTCTTTAAAGCTGGGTAATTGTTTGCAAAGGTTACCACGCTTATCAAATATCAGCGAAGCGCCGTCAAATACAACCTCTGTTTGGCTGCCAATGGCATTACAGTAAAACATAGGCAGCTTATACTTTAGCACATTGGCTTTTACAATAGCTTTACGGTCTTCATCGTGCATATAATCAAAAGGCGAAGCACTAAGGTTTACCATTAAATCGGGCTGCTGCTTAATCAGTTCATCCATGGGGCAGATACGGTATAGCAGGTTATCTTCTATATTCCATATATCCTCGCAAATGGTAACAGCGAGCTTTTTGCCTTTAAACTCCACAATATTCCAATAGTAGGATGGCTCAAAGTACCTGTATTCATCAAATACATCGTAGGTAGGCAAAAGCGTTTTGTGTATCTCTGCCTTAATCTCTTTCTCATATAAGAAAAAGGCCGCGTTAAACAGGCGTTTGCCCTGCGGGGCCTTATTGTGTGCGGGTGAGCCAACCAATACGCCTATGGTATCGGCATGCTGTTTTATTGTATCGATGCTTTGGTAGCACTTATTAATAAAATCGTTAAACTCTACAAAATCCCTGCCCGGGTAACCGCTTACGCACATTTCGCTGAATACCACTAAATCTGCACCCTGCTTTTTAGCCTTCTGTATGCCCTGTATTATCTTTTGTGTATTACTTTCAAAATTACCGATGTGATAATTTTGCTGCGCCAAAACTATTTTCATGGTGCAAATTTCGCATATTTTTATTTAATGGGTAAAAAGAGGGGTTTCCTATCTTTCCTTCATTTCGAATAGAGAAGGAATAAAGTAAATGAGAATTTTTGCGTTCATCAATCTTAATCGCCCCGAAACCTGTTTTTTTATACATTCACCCAAATTTTGTTACATGAAGAAGGTGCTTTTATTTGTTTCGTTGGTTATTTCTGCAGTTGGTTTTGGCCAAAGCAAAGTAAATTTTGGCATTGATGGCTCAGTTGCGGGTATAAAAGATACCGTGGATAAAGTATTTATAAGCTATCGTGTAAATGATGCGAGGATAACCGACAGCAGCGTTATTAAAAATGGCAAATTTTCATTTAGCGGGTCAGTAGCAGAGCCTGTTAAGGCAATGTTGTATATAAAATATGCTACTAATAACCCAGCGCTTAAATCTCTTGACCAGGACAGGGATATGGTGAATGTTTTTATACAGCCTGAGTCAAAAGTAGCACTGACTTGTTTAAGGGATAGCTTTGTGAATGCGGTGGTGAAGGGTGGTGCGATGAACATAGAGCAGCAAAAAGTAGAGGCCGGCGAAAAAAAGTTCAATGTGCAGTTTGGGCCTTTGTACAAGGCTTATTCTGAAGCCCGTAAAAACAAAGACAAACTTTTAGCTGACAGCCTGGAAAGAAAGATTGATGACCTTGACAGCACCGAAACAGAAGATGTGTATGGCACCTATATAAAAGCGCACCCAACCTCACCCATTGCACTATTTGTTTTGCAGCAATATGCCGGGTATATGATAAACGCCGATAAAATAGGCCCTATGTATGATAAGCTGCCTGTGGTGCAAAAAAATTATGCTGAAGGGAAAAAGTTTAAAGCGCAAATAGATATTGCAGCAAAAACAGGTATTGGCAAGCCCGCAATGGGCTTTGTTCAAAACGATACATTAGGCAACCCTGTTAGCTTAGCCTCTTTCAAGGGTAAATATGTACTGCTCGATTTTTGGGCAAGCTGGTGCGGCCCATGCAGAAGGGAAAACCCTAACGTAGTAGTTGCGTTTAATAAATACAAGGATAAAGGTTTTACCATTCTAAGTGTTTCTTTAGATCAGCCCGGCGCAAAGGACAAATGGCTAAAGGCAATTCATGATGATAACCTTACCTGGACTCACGTTTCTGACCTTAAATTTTGGGATAACGAGGTGGCAAAAGAATATGGCATACAAGCAATACCACAAAATTTTTTGATAGACCCAACAGGAAAGATAATAGGGAAAGATTTGCGCGGAGAGGACCTGGAGAAAAAACTTGCAGGGATTTTTACGAATTAGGGAGTGTATCCTAAGTAAAAGGGAATGTTATTTTTAGAGATGGCATTCTCTTTTTTTTATTTGCGAACGCGCCAGGGAATGTTTCGCACCTACGGCGCTCATTGATAATATTCGTGTTTTTTGCTACTAACATTTCGCTCCTATGGAACTATGTCAGCGGTTATTTCTCATTCTAAATAATCAGCCTCAGAGGCGAAATGTTAGTAATATTTATATCTTTTTGCTACTAACATTTCGCTCCTATGGAGCTATGCCAGCGGTTATTTCTCATTCTAAATCATCAGCCTCAGAGAGGCGAAACGTTAGTAGTAGCAGAAAGATAAACAACCATCACCCTAAGCCCCGTTAGGGGCGACACTATGTCAATGCGTTTTTATTGTCTTATTCAAAAGCGTATAAAAAAATCACGCAATAGGTGGGAATAAATATCCTTATCAAGCCGCATACATCTTCTGCAGCATCTTAGCCTGCTCTTCTGTAATATCGCTTATCATATAAAACTGGTCGGTAATGGTTTTAAGGTCTGAGAGTGTTTTTCTTACAGAAATATCAGTATCATTGTTTCCTTCAACCAATTCTTTTTTTCTTTCAACCAGTAATTGCTGCACCCTTGAATTTATCGCAATATTCTGGCCTTTAATTTCTTTATGTAATACTTCTTCATTTTCCAGTACCGAAAGCGCTTTTGTAAAATTTAGTTGTACTTCTTCTGCGAGCGGCTCAAATTCTTTTGAAACGTATTGCTGGTTTGTACGCTGTGCATAATAAGACAGAGAAGCAATATATGATGTAAGGGTATGGCTTGTTACAACAAACTGGTGAAACAGATCAAGCCTGGGTTGCCTGCTTTTTGGTTCAGAAATCATGCGCTGAAAATTATCGCTCAGGTTAGCCAACGCGACAAAAGCTTCTTTTCTTGCCAGCTTAAAATCCGTAACATTCACTTTGCCATACAAAAAATTTTCTGCAACAATCTTAAAGTAATTTCTGTTTGCTTCAAGTGCATCTTTTATGTACCCGGTTATTTGCTCGTGTTCCCAGGCAGGCAATACGAAGGTTGATACAATAAACGCTATAAACGAGCCTATCAATGTATCAATCACCCTGTCCTCTAATGCAATATGCAGGCTTTTCGGGCTTAAAATGCTAAGGCTTAAAAGTACATATACCGTAATAGCGGCAACACCTGTAAAATAATTAAGACGCAAAAAACTGTAAGCTACTATCATGGCCAGCACCATTACCGCAAAAATTACATCAGTATTATTCGTGAGGTATAATATGAGGAAACCAATAGCTCCGCCGGTAAATGTGCCCAACAGACGGCTTATGTTTCGCTGCTTTGTAATGCTGTAAGCAGGCTTCATTATGGTAATAATGGTAAGCAGTATCCAATAGCCATGGCCTAAAGGAAAGAACATAGAAATTGTGTAGCCAATAATAAGCGCAAGTGTTATGCGTATTGCATGGCGGAAATGGCTGGAATGAAAGGAAAGGTTCTCAATAAGTATCCTGGGATCTAATTCCTGGTGGCTAATGAATTTATCAAGGTCAACCTCCCTTTTATATTGCTTGCTTACCTTACGGTCGTAAGTGGTATAAATATGCAGCCGTTTTATACGCTCAGCAATATCCTGTATGCTGTATAGTATTTGCCTCAGGGGTATAAATTTTTCAAGTGTTTCGGGCGATAATTTTTGTCTTCGCAATGTGAAGAATGCTTCTGTAACCTGCTGTATCATTTCATCTATATCACGCCCCGGCTTTGAGGGAAACCCCGCCTGCACCGCAATGCCAATTTCATGCAGTTCACCCGCAAGCACTTCAATTGTTTGATTATATTTTTCCAGTATGCCCGACCCATCAAAATCTTTGTGCAGTTGCGTATAGTTCTGCTGCGAGGTAATAATACGTTCAAAAAGATCTATCAGGTCAAGGAACATTAGCATTAAAACCCTGCCTTTCCTGGTAGATTCTGTTACAATTTGCCTTGTTTTAAAAAGAAGTTCCCTTAAATGTTCGTGCTGCTGTTGAATGTTTATTTGATGGCGTATGAGTGAATCATATAAAACATTCATATCTGCATTTGATTTGTAGAAATCTGCTTTTGTTTGCAGGTATTCTGCTGTTTCAATAATGCATTCGCCCATTAATTGCTGTATAAGCTTGTAGGGCCTTAATACACTTTGTGCAAGCGCAAGCAATGTATAAAACAACCCGCCCGCGGAAAATAATAAGGCGGTTCTTAAAATATTTGCGCTGCCCAAATGACTGTCAATATTAAAAATAAAAACCAGCAGGGCAATTAATCCGATTGAATTTATACGGCTGCCATATACCCCTATTAATGAAAAGAACATCCCAAACAAAATAATTTCCGTAAGTATGAGAGCGGGATAGTTACGTGATATGCCGGCAACCAATACCATTGCAAAATTAATGGCTACGCTTGCAAATAAACTGTTTTTGCGGTGCAAAACAGGGCCGGGGCTATCTGTGAGGCCGGTACACAGGGCGCCCAACGGCAATGCAGTAGTTGCAACTAAAATGTTAAAGTGATATAAAATCAAGGCAGGGATAATTACGCTGATTGTAAGGATAAGGCCCATGCTTAGGTACTGACCTGTAATAAATTTTCTAAATGCCCTGCTATAGTCCATAATGCAAACTTATTAACGTTTTTTTTGGAATTTTTATCCATTTTTTGGAATGATATATGGCAATAAGTGACGACGATTTAGATGTAACATTAAAAAAGCGTTGAGAATATCTTAAAGAATAAATAAAACTGGTCTATTTATACCGTTATAAGTTTTATTTAAGGTTGCTTTAAATATTACCGCGAAATAAGTGGCATAATATTGTATGCAAATAATATAAAGAGCTTATCATGGAAAGAGAATTATTACTCGCAGTAAAAAGTAACGAATACAGTAACAGAAAAATTAATGTTGAAATAAACACCATTAAAAGATTATTGCCATTCATTGAGTCGTTTTCAGCATTTTTATTAAATACAGAAGTGCTGGATCTGTCTAAACATACAATGGTAACAAAGACCAGCAGACTGAAAAGTATATTTGAGGAAGGTACAGATACAAGATCTTATTATTTTGTTATTTGCAAGAACTAATATCCATTTTTTTGGGCATTAACCTTTACCCTTTCTGCCTGCTAAAAACCTGTTACGCCTAACCTGTTCTACCGGTACATGCTGAATTTTGCTCTCCAGCCATCCAGTTATATCAAGGTACATAAACGAACGTGTTTCAAGAGGGTTTCCTTTGTACTTTTCCAGCCTGTCTTTTAAAGATTTGAATGCAGGTATCACTTTACCAGGCGCGAGCGAGAATGATTTGCGTATAAACCTGAATATCTCTTCTTCCACCACACTTAGGTTTTTCATCTTAGCCATAAAACGGTAAACCGATTTTATAAGATATTCAAGTATGGAATAATTGCCCAGTTCGTAATGCGCAATTAAATGCAGCAACCGGGCATAACATTGCAGGTCGGTTCTAAGGTCAACTTTCCAGTTGATGATCTTGTTTAAATATTCTATCGCTTTTTCATTGTTGCCGCTGCCAAAATACAGGCAGGCTATCTTGTAATAAAAAACGAGAATGCGGTGCCTGTCAAGGTTAAGCCTGTATTCCTCCAGCTTTTTTTCAATCAGGGGCACAAGCTTTAAACCCATTGTAAATGTACCGTCAAGAAAATGTTTATTTATCCTGGCGATATTCAGGTAAACAAACGTTTGTATGCGTGTATTCGCATTCATGTTGGCATTTTCCGAACCGGCAAATTTTTCAAACTGCTTTAAAGCTTCTTCAAACTTATCAAAATTGTTAAGATCAAAATGCGCACTCAGCAAATTATGCATCGCCTTTATATATTGTCCCGGTTCAACCTTTTTCATAAAAGGTTCCTGTTCAAATATATCTACCCATTTTTGGGTATAGCGGTAATACATTAAGAGGTCCTGCAAAATAAATCCGTACCAGCAGTACGATTGGTACAGGTACATTTTTTCATAAAACTTCATTTCATGAATATTGTACTGCGGCAGGTTAGCGTCAAAAAACATTTTAACTGCCGTTACTTCTTTTTCATCCCTTGCATGTCCCATTTTTATGTACCAGCTATACAATTGCAGGGAGAGGTTGGATAATTTACTTAATAAACTAAGATGCGTATTTACTTCATCTGCTTCATGTGAAAGCAATTCTGCCCTGTTCTCCAGGCTTCGTGTAATATGCAGCGCCTCTATCTTTTTCTCAAATATCAACGCCTGCATCTGGAAGGTAAGCTGGTTATTGGCGTTTGCCAGTTGCTTTATTTTATCAAGGGTTTTAAGGCTTTGCATGTATAACCCTTTATTGTATAATATACGCGCATACGCCATTTGTTCATTCAATAAAATATCAATATTCTCATCGTTTTTTGATTGCCTGAGGCTGGACAAAAGCTGCCTGTACAAGTGCGCTTTCATGTTTGAAAGCTGTTGCTTTTTAATACTTTTGTTTTTCTTTAACAAAGCCTCTTCATCATACTCCTTCATATTGTCCAAAGCATCAAATAAGCGTATAACTTTAAGGTCGTCGCTGCCCGCAGAACGCTTAAGATATAGCTTAAACATCCTTTTTTCGCTCTTATCGAGCGATCTTACCAGTTGAAACAACTCGTCTGTTGACCTGTTGGGCATCGTAGTTTTTATTTTATAAAAGCCTTGCTGTGCCTGTGTTACAGCTTGTTAAAGGCTGTTTGTAAGGTGTAAAATACATTGTATTTTGATAATAACATACAAATATCACATTGTATATTTGAATGATGCAGGCTGCTTAAATAATAAGGCAGGCAAGTCAAAATTAAGCAGTCTGCTCTTTTTCATTTCTAAAAATATACTATGCCAGGAAAAAAGATAGATATTTTTGACACTACTTTACGGGATGGAGAACAGGTACCCGGTTGCAAGTTAAACACCAAAGAAAAAATAGAATTAGCGCTTGCCCTTGAAGATCTTGGCGTTGATATTATTGAAGCAGGCTTTCCCATTTCCAGCCCCGGCGACTTTTCTTCTGTACGCGAAATAACCAAAGTAATTAAAAGGGCTTCAGTTTGCGGTTTAAGCCGTGCCGTTCAAAAAGATATTGAAGTAGCAGCAGATGCGCTAAAATATGCAGTAAGGCCAAGGATACATACCGGTATTGGCACTTCCGATTTTCATATAAAATCAAAGTTTAACTCAAACAGGGAGGAGATACTGCTGCGTGCGGTGCAATCCGTAAAATGGGCTAAGAATTTTGTGGATGATGTAGAGTTTTACGCAGAGGACGCCGGCCGGACTGACAACCATTATCTTGCCCAGGTAATTGAAGCTGTTATTGCAGCAGGGGCAACGGTAGTAAATATCCCTGACACAACAGGTTATTGCCTGCCACACCAGTATGGTGAAAAGATAGCTTACCTTGTAAACCATGTTTCTAATATAGATAGAGCTACGATCTCTTGCCATTGCCATAACGATCTTGGGTTGGCTACTGCCAACTCAATAGCCGGGATCATTAGTGGTGCAGGCCAAATAGAATGCACTATTAATGGCCTTGGCGAAAGGGCGGGCAATACATCGCTGGAGGAAGTAGTGATGGTTATTAAGCAGCATCAACAAACACTCGGCTTTTATACCAATATTAAAACAAGGCAATTAAACCCGGTAAGCCAGTTGGTGAGCGATATTATGCGCATGCCGGTGCAGCCCAACAAGGCTATTGTAGGTGGTAATGCTTTTGCACACTCTTCTGGTATTCACCAGGATGGCTTTTTAAAGGATTCGCTTACTTACGAAATAATCAATCCTGAAGAAGTTGGCGCTGGTGAGTCTAAAATTGTTTTAACAGCACGCAGCGGCAGAAGTGCGCTTGCACACAGGTTTAGAAAATTAGGGCATGAGTTTACGCGCAATGATATTGATGTGCTGTATGAAAGATTTTTGCTTGTTGCTGATAAAAAGAAAGAAGTGAATGATGAAGACCTGCATGAGCTTGCGAAGCAATACCACGAAGAAACGGTAGAAGCCCACATCCCCCGTCCGTACCGGCACGGGCGGGCCTAAAGGGGTGAAGCAAATTGCGAAGTACAATGCTAATACAAAAGATTATTTAGTAAAAAATATTCTCTCCTTACAATGAACGAGTTTAAAAAAAATAATAACGCTGTAAACCCCTCTTTAGGGGATGTGGACTCCACTCTTTTCGATAAGATCTGGAACAAGCATGCGATAAAGCAAATTGAAGGCGGGCCTTCAGTTATTTATGTTGATAAACATTTTATTCATGAAGTAACCAGCCCGCAGGCATTTAGAGGGCTTGAAAAAAGAGGGCTAAAGGTATTTCGCCCAAAACAGGTGGTAGCCACCGCCGATCATAACGTTCCTACGATAAACCAACACCTGCCGATAAAAGAAGAATTAAGCCGCATACAGGTACAAACACTGAAAGAGAACTGTGAAAAGTTTGGTATTGAATTGTATGGCCTGGGCCATCCTTACCAGGGCATTGTGCATGTTATAGGCCCTGAGCTTGGTTTAACCCAACCGGGAATGACGATTGTTTGCGGGGATAGCCACACATCAACACACGGTGCATTTGGTACTATGGCCTTTGGTATTGGTACAAGTGAGGTGGAAATGGTTTTGGCAACACAATGCTTAATGCAAAGCAAGCCAAAGCTGATGCGTATAAACGTAGAAAGTAAATTGAATAAGGGGGTTGTATCAAAAGATATTATCCTCTACATCATTTCATTGATCTCAGCCAGCGGTGCTACCGGTTATGCAGTGGAGTATGCGGGTTCTGCTATCCGTAACCTGTCGATGGAGGGGAGGATGACCATTTGCAATATGAGCATTGAAATGGGTGCCCGTTGCGGGTTGATCGCTCCCGACGAAACAACCTTTACTTATATAAAAGGCAGGGAGTTTGCGCCGGCAGGCGAACTGTGGGACAAGGCACTTGCAGAATGGAAAACTTTATACAGTGATGCTAATGCGGTATTTGATAAAGAGATAAATATTAACGCAGCAGATATTGAGCCAATGATAACCTACGGCACTAATCCCGGCATGGGCGTAGGCGTTACCGGGCATGTGCCGGCCTTGAATGAAGTGGATGAAAAAGAAAAACCATCTTTTGAGAAATCACTTCATTATATGGGGCTGAATGCAGGCGAAAATATCAAAGGCAAAAAAGTTGACTATGTATTTATAGGCAGTTGTACAAACAGCCGCATTGAAGACTTGCGGATGGTTGCCTCGTTTGTAAAGGGCAAACATAAAGCCAATGGAGTAGAAGTATGGATAGTGCCCGGCAGCAAGCAGGTAGAACAACAAGCCATAAATGAGGGTATTGATAAAATATTTGAGGAGGCGGGTTTTATGCTTCGCCAGCCAGGCTGCAGTGCATGCCTGGGAATGAATGAAGATAAAATTCCGGCAGGCAAATATTGTATATCTACCAGCAACAGAAATTTTGAAGGAAGGCAGGGGCCTAATGCCAGAACGTTTCTTGCCAGCCCGCTGACAGCAGCGGCTGCGGCAATTACAGGCGAGGTTTGTGATGTAAGGGAGATGATGCCATAGTTCGCCCCTATCCCCTAAAGGGGAAAAGAAGCGAATATTATACAAACTGGAAACCTATAATGAGCGAAATAAAGAAGTTAAATGTTGCTACTTAAGTCCCATTGGGGATTTAGGGCTTTTAAAACACCCCTTTAGGGGATGGGGGTCAATATGCCAGATATAAAATGGGACGCGAAATTGTATGATGATAAGCACAGCTTTGTTTCAAAGTATGGCGAGGATCTGATTGGCTGGCTTCACCCGCAAAATGAGGAACGGGTATTGGATTTGGGTTGCGGAACGGGCCAGTTGACGAACGAGATCAATAACTATGGCGCGGAGGTAACAGGGATTGACAATTCGCCGGAGATGGTAGCTAAGGCAAAGGCAGGTTACCCCGGTATTACGTTTGAAGTTATGGACGCAACCAATTTTTCTTATGAGAAAAAATTTGACGCGGTATTTTCAAATGCGGTTTTACACTGGATAACCGAGCCCGCCAAAGTAATAGCCTGTGTATATGATGTGCTGCAACATGGTGGCAGGTTTGTTTTGGAAATGGGCGGCAAACATAATGTGCAAAATATCAGCAACGCGTTAAAAATTGCGATGATTGACGAAGGGGTGACAGATAAGATAACAAACGATTTCTGGTACTTCCCTTCTGTTAGCGAATATACAGGCTTACTGGAAAAACAGGGATTTACAGTTAAACAGGTTTTATATTTTGAAAGAGAAACGGCACTGGTTGGTGAAGATGGAATGGCGGACTGGATAAAAATGTTTGGCTCATTCTTTTTCAGGCTTTTAAGCCCTGACCAGGCACAAAGAATTATTGAAAAGACAGTTGCGGAGTTAAGAAGCACCAATTACAGGGATGGAATATGGTATGCCGATTATGTGCGGTTAAGGGTTAAAGCGGTTAAGTAACATTCAAAAACAGGCATTATATAAAATATTAATCACAGGGTATGACTGAATCTTCGGCTGAAAAAACGTTTACGCTAAAAAGCAGGGACGTTGGCGGCCAGGCGACAAACAAACAGGTGTTTAATGGCTTTGGCCACGCAGGTGAAAACATATCCCCGGAACTATCGTGGGAAAATGTTCCCGGAGGCACAAAGAGTTTTGCCATAACTATACACGACCCCGATGCGCCCACGGGCAGCGGTTTTTGGCATTGGGTTGTCTTTAATATACCCGCCGATATAACGGGATTAGATTCTGGCGCCGGCGATATTTCAAAAGGGCTAATGCCGCAAGGGGCTGTGCAGAGCCTTACCGATTTTGGCCAGCCTGGTTATGGTGGACCATGTCCTCCGCAAGGCCACGGCTGGCACACTTATATGATAACCGTATTTGCGCTGGGTGTTGCAACGCTTGACGGCCTGGATAAAAATTCGATGCCGGCTTTGGTGGGATTTAATATTCATTTTAACACAATAGCCAAGGCGTCAATCGTGATGTATTACAAGGGATAAGCTGCCTCATCCTTTAAACGGAGACGGCATGATAGGTTATATTTTTTACGAAGCGAATTAACTAATACGAAAAATAAATTCCCCTTTAGGGGTAGGGTTTATGAGCAAGCAAATAAATATTATACATTCTACTGTAGTTCCGGTTAATATTGAGAATATTGATACGGATCAAATAATTCCTGCGCGCTTTTTAAAAGCAACTACCAGGGATGGATTTGGTAAAAACCTTTTCCGCGATTGGCGTTATGAAAATGACGACGAAAATAAGCCTAAGGATTTTATACTGAACAAGCCTTTGTACAGTGGTAAAATACTGGTAGCGGCTAAGAATTTTGGATGCGGCTCTTCGCGTGAGCATGCTGCATGGGCGATAAAAGATTACGGGTTTGATGTTGTGGTGAGCAGCTTTTTTGCAGATATTTTTAAAAACAATGCACTTAATAATTTCCTTTTGCCTGTGGTGGTAAGTGACGCTTTTTTGCAGGAAATATTCGCTGCTGTAGAAAAAGACCCCACAACGGAACTTGAAGTAAACCTTGAGAAGCAGTATATAAAAATTGTAAGCACCGGCAAACAGGAAAGTTTTGATATAAATAATTATAAAAAAACCTGCCTGCTTAACGGTTATGATGATATTGACTATTTATTAAGCATGAAGCAGGAAATTGAGGAATTTGAAAAGGCGTAATGCCACAGGGCAAAGAAGTAAAGAAATTTATTAAATGATCAATGAAGCCAAAAATATCAATAAGCTTGCAAATGCCTCTTTAGCATCGGGGGGCTTCATTTCTAATGTATCCCTTCAGTTGCAGGGCCAGTTGCTGCTGGATGATATTTCTTTTGCCATTCAACAGGGCCAGCATATTGCTGTTACAGGTATGTCTGGCAGTGGTAAAACCTTGTTGGCAAAAGTGCTAGCAGGCAAGTTATTTCACTACGGGACTGTTGAATATTCCATTAAAAACTCCCGGATAACTTTTGTAGAACAACATTATTATTTTAAAAACCTTTCTAACACTTCAGAGTTTTATTATCAGCAGCGTTATAATAGTTTTGAGAGCGATAATACATTGACCGTATTGGAAGAATTACACCAGTTAACGGATGATGAAATAAAAATAGATGGCTTATTAAGCCAGCTTCAGTTGCAGCATAGGAAAGATGCTGCTTTATTGCAACTCTCCAGCGGTGAACATAAACGCTTTCAATTAATAAAGGCTTTTTTGCAGGATGCTGATATTTTAATTATCGATAACCCTTTTACAGGCCTTGATGTAAAAAGCCGCGAGCAGTTGCATACTCTTATTAATGAAAAAGCTGCAGACGGTGTAGCTGTTATTTTAGTTACCGATATTCACCAACTTCCTGAATGTATAACACACATCGCACTTCTCGAAAATGGAAAGCTAAAAGTTTTTGAAGAAAAAAATGTTTTCCTGGCACACCATATTCACCACTTAAACCCACATACTTCATTTGGCGGCGACATACCATTCCGGCAGATGAACAGCGATTTTGATATCGCTGTAAAAATGGAAAATGTTCGGGTTGCCTACCAACAAAAAGTGATCATTGAAAATATGAACTGGCAGGTCAACAGTGGCGAAAAATGGCTGTTAAGGGGCGCGAATGGTGCGGGTAAATCAACGCTGTTAAGCCTGGTTACAGGTGACCACCCGCAAGCATACGCTAATAAAATAGTTTTATTTGACAGGAAAAGGGGCACAGGCGAAAGTATTTGGGATATTAAACGAAAGATAGGGTATGTGTCACCTGAATTGCATTGGTATTTTGATACAAATATTACATGCTATAATACTATAGCATCTGGTTTTTTTGATACAATCGGGTTATATAAAAAATTAACCCCGGAACAGGACAACATATTACGGCAATGGTTGGGTTTTTTGCGATTATCTCATGTGCAACAAAAGCCCCTTGCGACAATTTCGACGAGCCAACAGCGTTTGATTTTGCTGGCAAGAGCTTTAGTAAAAAATCCGCCATTGCTTGTTTTTGATGAGCCCTGCCAGGGCCTTGATGAAGAACAGGTGCAAAATTTTGTTGCCTTAACCGATGTATTGTGTACAAGATTGAATAAGACATTGATATATGTTAGCCATTATGAACAGGAAATACCAAAATGTATTACAAATGTTTTGGAATTGCTGGTGGATGGTTACCAAATAAGTGCAGTTAGTAAAGCAGTGATAGCTGCTTAGCGAACCTTAAAAAAACAAACTATTCTTAAAAGGATAGAGGTGTTATGGAAAAGAATATAACGGTAATATTGGGCGATGGCATAGGGCCTGAAGTTACACGCCAGTCAATTAAAGTATTAGAGGCAGTGGGGCATCAATATGGCCATACATTTAATTATACCTATTGCCTGATGGGGGCAGATGCCATTGACAAAACCGGCAACCCCTTGCCTGATGAAACAATTGAGAGTTGTTTAAATAGCGATGCGGTATTGTTTGGCGCAATAGGGCATCCCAAATATGATAATGACCCTACAGCGAAAGTAAGGCCCGAGCAAGGGCTGCTTAAATTGCGTAAAAGCCTGCAGTTGTTTGCCAATATACGCCCGATAACTACATACCCATCGTTGCAGCATTTATCGCCGCTTAAAGCGAAACAAATGGAAGGGGTTGATTTTATTATATTTCGCGAGCTGACAGGTGGAATTTATTTTGGTAAGAAGGAGTTGAGTGAGGACAAAACCCGGGCAAGTGACGATTGCGTTTATACCCGTCCCGAAATTGAAAGAATAGCACACCTTGCTTTTAAATATGCACAACAGAGAAAAAGGAAATTGACATTGGTTGATAAAGCCAATGTATTGGAAACATCGCGCTTATGGCGAAAAGTAGTTCAGGAAATAGCGGGGCAATATAACGATGTATTAGTTGACTACATGTTTGTTGATAATGCCGCCATGCAGATTATACTTAACCCTAAACAGTTTGACGTAATACTTACGGAAAATATGTTTGGTGATATTATCAGTGACGAGGCAAGTGTATTAAGTGGTTCGCTGGGATTATTGCCATCTGCTTCTATAGGAACCGGAACTGCATTGTTTGAGCCCATTCATGGCTCATACCCGCAGGCAGCAGGCAAGGACATTGCCAATCCGTTGGGCTCCATTTTATCTACAGCCATGATGCTCGATTATTTAGGAATGCCGAACGAAGCTGCACACGTGCGTGATGGTGTTAACTGGACCTTGCAGAACAGTTTTGTAACAAAAGATATTGACAGCATAAATTTTTATTTCACTTCCACTATCGGGGAGCTGATAGCAGATTTTGTAAGCAACAAAATAACCGGCGAAGTGAATAAGGGAAATATAGAGTTGAGAAAATCGACGATCATATGACCACGATTTTGACCTGATTTTTCTGATTGCCCTGAACGCTTATTGAATATGGAGTACAAGTATAGTGAAATAACGGAGAAAATAATTAAAGCATGCATGACAGTACATGGTGCATTGGGTAATGGCTTCCAGGAAATTATTTGTCAGAGAGCTTTGGCAATAGAGTTTGAATTGATGGGGATTGATTTTAAAAAGGAAGCCAGTGTGCAAATCTATTATCGCGATAAATTAATTGGTGACCGAAGGGTTGATTTTTTAGTTGAAGGAAAAATAACAGTTGAAATAAAGGCTTTAAGTAAGTTAGAAAATAGCCACCTCAACCAGGGGCTTAATTATTTGGAGGCTTATAATTTTGAGGTAGGTATGTTAATAAATTTTGGTGCGGGCAGCCTTGAGTGGAAAAGGTTATTTAATAAAAAGTATAAGCCGTTGCCGGGGGCTTAGCCTGATTATAAGTAAAAGGCCCGTCAGGGCAATCAGAAAAATCAGGTCAAAATCGTGGTCAGATCTTTGCAGTTTGAACAGGCTTTCATATATTCGTAGTATATAAAGCCGCTATGCTTAGAAACAGGATAAATAATATTGTAAACAATATCACAATAGTTGTGGTAGTCGTTGTCATTATTATTCCTGCCCTGCATGGAGGTATAAGTTAGTTATAACAATAAACAAATTATAGCAAACCCGCCTCCACAGAGAGGCGGGTTTTTTATTACTCATTTATTATGTGGATATGCCCAAAATGCGGACGTAGCTTTAAAAAAGCTGAGCAAATACACGGATGTAAGCTTGTTGATAAGGAAAGCTTTTTTATAAAGCGGCCGCCATTATTGAAAGGATTATTTGAGGAAATAGAGGCAATAGTCAAAACTTTTGGCAGGTACAGGGAAGAAGCAGTTGCGCCGGATGTGATTTTTTTTAAAACAAAAAGTACCTTCCTGGCAGTAAAGGTTAAGAAGAGCCACCTGGAGATTGAGTTTTTTTTAGATCACCTGGAAGATGTGCCGCCTGTTGCAAAATTTTTACAAACATCCAAACACAGGGTGGTGCATATTGTAAAGGTTGACGGTGAGAAAGATATAGATGAACAGTTAAAGAAATGGATGAAACAATCATACGAGTTGATAAATAAAAGTTGAATAATAAACAATCTGTTGAAGTGTGCGACGCAACAAATTTTTAGTAAAGAACAAAAGCCGGAATAATAAACACAAAGATTTAATCATGAACCAGCAAAATGGCAGTAATCAAGTTTCAAATCCCCCTTCAGGGGATAGGGGTATGGCGGAACTTAACAAGTACAGTAAAACGTTAACACAGGATCCAACGCAACCTGCGGCGCAGGCAATGTATTATGCTATAGGCTTTACTGAAGAAGATTTTAATAAAGCACAAGTGGGCATTGCAAGTATGGGCTGGGATGGCAACCCCTGTAATATGCACCTGAACGATCTTGCGACAGATGTGAAAAAAAGCGTTAATGCAACAGAAGGTTTGCTTGGTTTGCGTTTTTATACCATCGGTGTAAGTGATGGTATAAGCATGGGTACTGACGGTATGCGTTTTAGCCTGGTTAGCCGCGACCTGATCGCTGACAGTATTGAAACAAACGCCGGTGGCCAATATTATGATGCCTTAATTACAATACCCGGCTGTGATAAAAATATGCCCGGCTCTATTATGGCTATGGGCAGGCTTAACCGCCCTTCTATTATGTTATATGGCGGTACCATAGCCCCCGGGCATTACAACGGCCAGGACCTGAATATTGTCTCGGCTTTTGAAGCGCTTGGCCAGAAGATCGCAGGTAACCTGGATGAAGCTGATTTTAAAAATATTGTTCGCCACTCTTGTCCCGGTGCTGGCGCCTGTGGAGGCATGTACACGGCAAATACGATGGCCAGTGCCATTGAAGCGCTTGGTATGAGCCTGCCTAATTCATCATCTAACCCGGCATTGAGCGAAGACAAACAAAAAGAATGTGCTGCGATTGGCAAGGCAATAAAATTGTTATTGGAAAAAGATATTAAGCCCAGGGACATTATGACACGTAAAGC
>Ga0206915_1107_pt1 | contig 18585 bp, 15 predicted proteins | sample Alteio_BWOrgHeat_70_FD_152945 | JGI IMG/M metagenome (GOLD analysis project Ga0206915, IMG submission 152945) | Enriched cells from forest soil in Barre Woods Harvard Forest LTER site, Petersham, Massachusetts, United States -... | ecosystem: Environmental > Terrestrial > Soil > Temperate forest >...
GTTTTTCCTTTTTAGATTTTTGATATAACTCACCGATATTTATCCCGCCAAATATTTCTATTCCTGTATCTATTCTTGATTCTACGAAACCTTGCACAGTAATAAAATGTGTTTCAAAAAATATTGTTTTACCATCAAAAAACATTAACATTCCTTTTTCATAAACTTTGTTTTGTTGCGAATAGCTTAGGTAGGCTAACATTAAAAATAATGTAAGCATCGAAAATTGTTTCATCATCTTATATTTATTATATCTGTTAGAACTATCAACTCTAAAATCTAAAATAAATTCAGAACTTTTTTCGCTCTTGTTGCTTCCTCTGGCTCGCCTTAGCATGAAGATAAAACAAAAACTACAGCCACTAAACCGCAGGCAATGCAGAGCGATAACAGCTTTCAATTTCACTTTGCTACCGGGAGCAGGGTGCACAAACAATTTTATCTGTTATTTCTAAAAGCCCCTTTTGGGGCGGCATATTAGTAGCAAAATAGATCGATATTATCCCAAAGCCCCGCCGCGGCGGGGCGACATCTTAACATCTGATTTTACCAACAATTATTAATCATAAAATTCAAAAAGATACCTGTTGTCATATTTAATTTCAAATGCGTTTAGAAAATCAATATATTCTTTTTTGAATGTTTTCTTTTTGTGATGATGAGGTTGATTTAGAATGTAGTCAACCACTTTTTTTGCCTGCGATTTTGAATAGGAGAATGCGCCAAACCCTTCCTGCCATTCAAATGAGTTCAAAGTGGGAAACCTTTCTTTTATCCAGCCCGAAGAACCCGCTTTTATGTCGCGCGTTATATCAGAAACGGCAATACTTGGTTGAAGGCTTATAAAAGCATGTGTATGGTCCGGCATGCAATAAATAGCATACAATTTTTGTTTCCTGGCGGATATAATCCCTGCGATATATTTTTCTGTTTCTTCCCTTATTTCTTCTTTAATAAAATGTTTGCGCCCTTTTACAGCGAATATGATTTGTACATATAATTGGGAATAGGTGTTGGGCATATCAGATAGAATTAATATGATTTTATAACATGTCGCCCCGCCGGGGCTTAGGGAATATTTTATATTGTTTTGCTGCTACTAATATATCGCTCCTGACGGAGCTTAGGAAATATTTTATATTGTTTGCTGCTACTAATATGTCGCCCCGCCGGGGCTTAGGGAATATTTTATATTGTTTGCTGCTACTAATATATCGCTCCTGACGGGGCTAAAAAAAATCTTATCCGCCGGAGTCTCACTACAAAGGATTTTGCGGCGTTGGCATGCCCGCCCCGGATGATCTCAACGCCTCACGCCTGTTTCTCCGGCAGCACTACATGAAATTCAGCGCCTTCGCCTTCAATTGAGGTGGCGTATATTTTGCCGCCATGGTTATTAACTATTTTGCGGCATAAAGAAAGGCCTATGCCGGTGCCCGGGTAGCTGTGCCGGTCGTTTAACCGCTGAAAGATCACAAATATTTGTTCTGCATATTCATTTTCAAAACCAATCCCGTTGTCTTTAAATATTAATTCATAGTACGTTTCATTTTCTTTTAAAGCGCCATAGTTTCTTACTTCTTCATTTGTTAAGGCTTTAGAAGAGATTGTTATACGGGGCGGGGTATCTTCTTTTGAAAATTTAAGGGCATTGCTTATAAGGTTATGAAAAAGCTGTTCCATTTGTAACGGTATTGCTTCAATTACCGGTAACCCGCTGCATTTGATAGCCCCTTTTTTTTGACTTAAGATCAGCTCAAAATCGTTTAATACATTTTTGTATATTTTATTAAGATCGGTTTTAACAAATGGGTCGCCGTTGCGGGATATTCTTGAAAAATCAAGCAGGTCGTCAATCAGCAGGGCCATGCGTTGGGTTGATGTAGAAATTTTCTCTACATATTTTTGGTCTGTTTCGGGCAATTGGCCTTTGTTGGCCAACAGCCTTTCTGAGAATGTCATTATCTTTCGCAATGGCTCCTGCAGGTCGTGGCTGGCAACATAGGCAAACTGCTGTAATTCGCTGTTGCTGCGTTCCAGTTCTTTATTTAATTGCTGCAGGTCATGCGTTCTTTGATCAACTTTTTGTTCCAGTTCCTCCTGTGTCACCTTCTTATCATGTATTTCAGTGCATGTACCTACAAAACCTGTAAACTTGCCTTCCGGCGTAAAAGTAGGTTTGCCAATAGCCAGCACCCACCTGTAAACGCCATCATTACGCCTCAGGTGGTATTCAACCTGGAATGATGTCTTTGTTTCAAAAGCTTTATTGTAAGCGGAAAGATATTTGTTCCTGTCTTCAGGATGAATGCCGGTTATCCAGCCATCCCCTTTCTCTTCATCAAAGCTGCGGCCTGTATAATTAAGCCAGGTAACATTAAAGAAAGTACGGAGTTTATCCGCGCCGGATGTCCATATCATAACAGGCGCATTGTCGGCCATATTTCTAAACCATTCCTCCCGTTCCATTATTAATTTTTCCGCTTTTCTGTGCTCGGTAATATCTTCAATGGCAAGCAACACCAGTTCACTGTGGTGGCTTTTTTGTGCTATCTTCCGCGCATTCAGCACCATGCTCTTTTTGCCTATTTCCGGAAAATCATGTTCTACTTCAAACCCGGTAAACTGGGTATTATAACGTAACACTTTGTGAAGCACCTCCCTTAATTTGGGCATGTCCCATTGCCGGTTACCTAATTCGTATAATAATTCACCCCGGGTATGTTCTTCTTTAACTTTAAATGTTTTATAAAACGCATTATTGGCCATTATTACCCGCAGGTCTTTATCTAAAACCAATACAGCCTCCTGTATGGTTTCAAAAATGGCTTCCGAATATTCCTGCGCTTCTAAAAGTTGTTCGTTGCGTACCTGCAGTTCACCATTAATGGTCATTAACTCCTCGTTGGTTGATTCAACTTCTTCTTTCGAGGTTTCAAGCTCTTCGTTAATGCTTTGCAATTCTTCGTTGCTTGAAATGATCTCTTCATTGGCCGACTGCAGTTCTTCTTTGCCTACTTCCTGTTCTTCTATGATTGACCGCATATCATCGCGTGCGGTATTCAATTCCTCCCTTAGTTTATTAACTATTTCGTCCTTTGAAAAGGCGGTTTTTGTATCGTGTACAGGCTCGTGCAGCTCTTCAAAAATTACCAGGAAAAGTTTTTCATCATTTTCTGATGTTATGGGTATCGCCTCCACAGAAACATGATGAACCTTATCTTTTATTTTAAATTCCAACCCTTCTTTTTTTGCCGGTTTCGCCGTCCTGGTTGCTTTGTGAATGGTATTGCGTAATTCAAAAACAATTTCCGCGCGCGCCATTTTCATCAGGTTAAAACTGGCCTTACCCGGGGAGGGCTCCAGGAACAGGCTTGTAGATCCCCTGAACTGCAAAATTTCCATTTCACTATTTATCACTACGCTGCCGGGAATGTATTTTGCCTGTAGTATAGTATCAACCGTTTTGTCAAGGCTGGCTACTTCTATATATGGTTTAGTATTTATTTTTTTTGCCCCGGTAAATTCTATTTTTTCTACAGACGGTAAACGGTAATTCATTTCCAGGAGGGCCTTTGCCGACGAATCGGATTTTTTGACATACACTTTAAATTTTTTGTCAACTTGCGAAAAAAGCTGTCCCGACGAACCGGTGGTTTCTGATTTGCCAAGCACCATATAACCGGCAGGGTTTAAAGCATAATAAAAAGTAGCGATGATCTTTTTTTGCAGATCAGTATCTAAGTAAATAAACAGGTTGCAGCAGCTTACCATGTCAAGCCGGGAAAAAGGCGGGTCTTTAAAAATATTATGCTGCGCAAATATGCATACATCGCGTAAGTGTTTATTTACCCGGTACTTACCGTCTGTTTTTATAAAAAATTTATTTAACCGGCTTTCAGGCATGTCCGCAACGTCGTGCGCGGAATAAATGCCGAGCCTTGCCTTCGCGATAGCTATTTCGCTAAGATCGGTAGCAAATATTTGTATGGCTATATTATTCTTATTACCTTCTAATAATTCCACTAATATAATAGCGAGTGAGTAAGCTTCCTCACCGCTTGAACAGGCAGGCACCCATATACGCACAGGGTCATTTTGGTTTTTTGCGGCGATTATGCATGGAAATATTATTTTTTTCAAAAAATCCATTGCCTCCGGGTCCCTGAAAAAACAAGTAACGTTTATCAGCAGGTCCTGGTAAAGAACAGTTACTTCCCCGGTATGCTTTTTCAGGTATTGGTAATAATCAGCCAGGGTTTCTATTTTATATAAAACCATCCGCCGCAAAATGCGGCGTTTAATGGTGGCCATTTTATAATGGGAAAAATCTACCCCAACTGATTTTTTTAATACCTGCAGAATATTCACCAGGTTTTCATCAGAATCAGTTATTACACCTTCGTTATCCTGCATTTCAGAGAACACGTCTGCCTGTTTGCTTATCCTTTCCAGTTCTTTCGCTATTTCAGCAGGGGGCAGTACAACATCAACTACCCCCTCCGCGATAGCTGATTTGGGCATTCCGTTAAATTTAGCTGAATCATCCTGGGCGAATGTAATGCCGCCCGCCGTTTTTATGGCCCTTAGCCCTGCTGTACCATCATTGGCATTGCCGGATAATACAATACCTATCGCCCCTTCTTTATGTTTTTCTGCAAGTGAAATAAAGAATTTGTCTATAGGCATATGAACGGCAGGCTTTGGCTCACGTGGGTTTAAAGTAAGCACGCCGTCTATAGCAACCATGTCTTTATTGGGAGGGATGATGTATAAATGGTTACGCTCCATACGCATCATGTTTTCTGCCTCCACCACTTTCATTTTGGTTGATTTGGCCAGGATGCCGGAAAGAATACTTTCATGGGTTGGGTCAAGGTGTTGTACATAAACATAACCTAAGCCTGTATCAGGCGCCAGGTTCATCAATAACTCCTTTACAGCCTCAAGGCCGCCTGCAGAAGCGCCAATAGCTACAATAGGAAAACCCTGCGCCGGTCTTTGATCTTTGCCGGCAGAAGCCGGAACCTTTTTGTTCATATTTCCATTTGTAGGTATCAGCGTAGTTGTTTTTATTTCACCGAAAATAAAATATGATCGATCTGTTTAATTTAAAAAAATGTTAAGTTTGCCGCCTAACCATTTTAGGCGAAAACATCATGCCAAATGCAACACGCATATTGTTAGTGGATGATGACCTGGATGACAGAGAATTGTTTAACGAGGCAGTAAAGGAAATTGACCGTTCCATTGAGCTTACTTTTGCCATGAATGGTGAATCTGCACTAAAGTTATTAAATCAAAATGAAACCCCTCCCGATTATATTTTCCTTGACCTTAACATGCCCAAAATGGATGGCAAACAGTTTTTAAAACTGTTGAAAACAAACGGACGCTTTCAGCCTGTTCCTGTGATCATTTATTCAACATCAAAGCTGGATGTTGACATTGAAGAAACAAAAAGATCCGGGGCGATTCATTTTATTACAAAGCCAATCAGTTTTTCAATCTTAATTGATTCAATCAGGTTTGTGCTTTCAAAAAAATGGCAGCTTTCCCGGGCCAGTTCCTGACAGCCATCTTATTTATTAATAACCCATTTTACATTTAAATAAACCTGGAATAAGTAATTAAATATAAGCAGTTATAAGCAGTGCTATCTTTTCTTTAACCTGTTATGCAGTTTACCTTCTTTGGTTTCTTTTTTATTATGGGTAACTCCATTTTTTTTAATATCCTGTTCTTCGCCTTCACGGCTGTCAAGGGTATCTTTATTTTCCGGCCGCCGGTGCTTGCCTGAATAATCGTGCTGCGCCGGTATGTTGTTCTGATCATTATTTGGTTTCATCATCATTATTTTTTGCCTGCGGCCTTTCATTTTTTTTATTAAAGTCATCATATTCATCTTGCCGGTTGGTATGTTCATCTACGTCTATTAAGTTATTTAAATGAGGACCATGCTCCCCGCTTTTACTCCTGTCATTATCTATTAAATTTGGTGAGGCAGGATCATCCCTTTCTTCTTTTTCAGTATTTGTGCCCATGTAAAAAGACCTTCAAGAATTTTGCCAGAATTAGTCTCTTCCTGCAAACATAGAAACACCAACCTAAACGTACCCAATACAACTGGCGTAAGAATTGTGAAGAAAATGTAAACCCACACCAACAAATGAATCTAATTGACCTGTTACTTATACTCGTTATCGTCTTTTCTGCCTTTAGCGGGTGGCACAAGGGCTTTATTTTGGCTTCTATGGACCTGATAACCTGGGTTGGCAGCCTTATAGGCAGTTTTTTGTTTTACCCCTATTTGAGCATATTGATAGTAAAGATAATCCCATCATTAGGCGTATGGATTGACCCGATTGCATTTTTTATCGCCCTGCTTATTATACATTTTCTCTTTGGCCTGCTTTTCAATGCGATGCTTACCGTAACACCTGTGTGGGCACATGGAAGCTTTATAAATAAATTTTTGGGCATCGTGCCGGGTTTTATAAGCGGGCTTATTACGGCAACAATTATTGCTCTGCTCTTAATGGCTATGCCTTTATGGGATGGCTTGTCAAACCAAACAAAAAATAGTGTTATCGCCGGCAGGCTTGCTTTGCCCGCGGAATGGCTGGAAGAAAAATTATCTCCCGTATTTAATGAAGCGATAAAAAAAACCATTGCAAGGTTAACGATAGAGCCGGGATCGAAAGAAACGGTAAAGCTGCCTTTTACAACAACCCATGTAACTGTACGTGAAAATCTTGAACAGCGAATGTTGCAAATGGTAAATGAAGAACGCGCCAATGCAGGGTTAAAACCATTACAGTACGACCCTGAATTAACAGAAGTAGCACGGGCACACTCAAGGGATATGTTTGCGCGGGGCTATTTTTCGCACTATACACCGGAAGGGGAAGACCCTTTTGAAAGGATGAAAAAGGCGAACATCCATTTTTTATCAGCCGGCGAAAACCTTGCCATGGCGCAAACGCTTGGCATAGCGCACAGTGGTTTGATGCACTCGCCCGGCCATCGCGCCAATATTCTCAGCCCGGCATTCGGCAGGGTAGGCATTGGCATTATAGATGGCGGTATTTACGGGCTGATGATATCGCAGGAATTTAGAAATTAATGTGAGTTCGGTTAATAAATACCGTGAGTAATCCTGAAAGGATTGAATTTGAATAGCCCCGTATGAAATACGGGGTAAATAATAAAAAGGTGAGTTAAACCCTGACAGGGTTTAATATTTTACTCCATAATATTTCTTTGTACTCTCTCAGTGGTAAAAAAGAAATTAAAAACCACGAAGAACACAAAGAAAATACAACACAAAGAACACGGAGTTATCCTGGTTGTTATATGTGGATAGTCAATTGCAATCAATTGCTCACAAATGCAATGTATTTACTGTCCGGCGACCATGAAGGTGCATTTAATGTTCCCTGGCCGCCATATAAATAAGCCATTGCCTTAGGCGCACCGGGCTGTGACAGAGCCATAAGGCGTATCATTACCGGTTTATACTGCGGGTGTGCATCAGGATTGATAGTTAAAGGAAAAGAAAGAAAAACCATCCATTTGCCATCAGGCGATATATGAGGGAACCAGTTATGGTATTCATCAAAGGTCAATTGTTCTTTGCCCGAACCATCGGGTTTCATCCGCCATATCTGCATAGTGCCGGAAACATTCGCGTTATAATAAATATACTTTCCATCGGGTGAATATTCGGGGCCGTCAACATGGCCGCTGGTATTGAAAGTGAGAGGGGTTTCTTTACTGTCAGCAATGGAAACTTTATATAGGTTAAATATTTTACTGCCATTGCGCTGGGCAACAATAAGCACTTCTTTACCATTAGGGTTCCATCCGTGCAGGTAAGACGGGGTGGATGCTGTTATTAACTTAGGTTCACCGCCTGTTAAAGGCAAAACATATACTGCAGAGCCACCACCCGGCACCCCTTGCCTGCTGCTGCTTACAGCCAGCATTTTGCCATCAAAGGAAATAGCATGGTCGTTATTGTTTTTGCTTACGGAACCCGTGCTAAGCTTTTCAGGTGTACCTCCATCAGTTGAAATGGTGTACAAATACCCGCCTTCATTAAACAAGAGTTTTTTCCCGTCCGGCATCCAGTTAGGCGCTTCAAAACGGCCGGGTGATTCATGAATTATCCTGCGGTTACCATTGGAAATATCTAATATCTCAAGATGGCTTCCCAATACTTCTTTTATGGGAGGAACTACTACATGCGGGTTGGAGGTGTACTCATTTACTATTGGGCTGTCAATACGTACATTCCAAACTTTTGCATGTGCCAAAGTATTTGAATCATGGGCGCATATATAAATACCCACCAATACATCATCCTTCATGTCTTCAAGTACATGTGAACCAACAAACTGAAGTGGTTCGCCGGGATGGGCTATCCACATACTTAAATTTTTTCCCCTGCGCTGCATTTGTATTGTTTGGCCACCCTTTTTTGAAAAAAATATTTCGTCTTCCGGGTCTCTCATAAACATGCCCCTGTAAGGCCTCCACTGTAGAACAGTAAGCCCGTCTATGTGTTTGCATGCATTCATGCTGGCAGCGCCTTCGTCGGTTGACTCTCTTATCATCCACCCAATCTTACGGTGTCCCACTGCTCCGGCAGTATCGCCTGTGAATTCAAAATCTGCGGTAACAATAAAATCACCTTTCATTTTTTTATAGGCAAATTGAAATTCATCCCTGTTGAACCATATATTAGACCCCCCGCCCGCGATATTATACACCTGGGAAGATTCATCATAACTCGTAGAACCCTGAATTTTTGGGTTACCAATATCAGTGTGGTCATCAAATATTCCAACGGGGTGTTGCGCAAAACTGTCTGTACATACCATTGCGGCTAAGGAGAAAAAAATAAACCTTATTACATTTAAACCTTTCTTCTGATTATGGATGATAACTTCTTTTTTCATTTGTTGAACGTTTTTTATTAACCGTAACCAAAAAATATTATTGAGGGTCATCACGCCGGCAGATACACAGTTATAACTTAAACATATCATTTAGTGCTTTATAAGACAATGTTTCAGTCACGAAAGTAAAACTACCTTTTTCGTGTATCTCCCGTGCTGCATTAAGAAACGATCCATAAGCCACACGTGCAGGGGCCGAGCCAAGGCTTATTCTTTTTACGCCTAACGCCGCAAGCCCAGCCACTGTTAAGTTAGCCTGGTCAAATCCAATCAAAACATTCACAGGCCTGGGTGCTACCGCCCTAACAACTGCATCTATTTCCTCCGTTGTTTTCAAACCCGGCGCATATAATACATCTGCACCCGCATCCGCAAATGCTTCAAGGCGGCGGATGGTATCTTTAAGATCAATCCTGCCATAAATAAGGTTCTCAGCCCTCGCAGTAAGTGTAAACGGAAAAGGAAGGCTGCGTGCAGCTTTTACTGCCGCTTTAATGCGCGCAACTGAAAGGTCGAATGGATAAATGGGTTCTTCCGGGCGCCCTGTTGCATCCTCTATTGAGCCACCCACAAGGCCTGCCTGTGCTGCAAGCATGATGGTTTCGGCGCAAGTTTCTGGGTCATCACCATAACCGTTTTCCAGGTCTGCTGAAACTGGTAAGTTCGTTGCCGCAATAATGGCGCGGGCATTTTCCAATGTTTCTTCGCGGGTAACTGCACCTTCACCGTCTGGCTTTCCTAACGAAAATGCAAGCCCCGCGCTGGTTGTGGCGAGCGCTTCAAATCCTAAACTTTCAAGTATTCTTGCAGAGCCCGCGTCCCACGGGTTGGGCATAATAAAAATGCCTTCGCGCTCATGAAGTATTTTAAATGCATTTGCTTTTAATTCTTGTGAGTTATTCACCGGTTCAATTTTTATGAGACATTGAAGGAAATATTTTTCAGTTGCCTTTAGCTAAGCTAACAAATCCCGCTTGAACAGAGGACAAATGCCGCAATTTCACATTTTTATTACATGCGTGTACGAAAGGTAGTACACTGTAACAACTTTCTGATATAAACCTATCTTTATAACCTTGAATACAGCGGGTGCCCGTCCGAATGGCCAACTGAGCGGGCACTGCCAACACACAAGGTAATGGGAAGGATACTCTGCCAAGGAGGGAAAAACTGACAATGTATGAAATACTTAATTTTTGCAATTTTTATTCTTTTTAAATCAGATTTTGGCTATGCCCAGATACCTTTGGAAGGTAAAGAATCTACCAAAACGGAAATTGGATTTATATATTATACTAATAAGGACTATCCAACATTTGTTCCAGAAAAAGCTGAAAAGAAAGAATTAAGTTATAATGATTTTTCTACTGATAGCTTAAATTTTGGATATCAATTATCAAGAGAAGGAGGATTCTATTATTTGAAAGATTTTGAGAAATGCGGACAAAAATATAAACTATACAACTTTTGGAATGACAGTGTTTTCCTAACAATTATTCCAGTTAAAATTATTTATACTGTTTGGGCATACGCTTTCCGAGAGGATCAAATGAAAGAATTAAGGCATATTGAAAAATTTAAATTTTTCGATAAATGGGTTGAGATTGAAGCTGTTGGAGGGATGCCAATAAATGTGACTTCACTAAAACCTCTTTGTGATTCTAATATTATTAAACAAAAGATAATATATTAAAAGCATTGAAGAACTTTTCAGAAGCGCAACTCACCAATTTCTTTCGTCACAGAGTAAAACTTATTATCACCCCTTTCACCACAGAGTTTATACTCCGGTGCTATGCCAATTACCTATATTGCAAAAAACCTTTAAATAGAACCCGCTAAATGTTGTTTAATATTTTCTTTGTAAATTTCCTCTTTGTAAACCACAACCACTACGATAACAACAAAACAACACCTAACACAAAAAACAAACCATGGAAAAAATAAATGAAGAAGTCTATAAAAAAATAGACAATAACTTCTACAATACCGATGGAGACATTTGGTGGAAAGCGGATACCGTTTTACACTTGCTAAAAACTTCAGTTAATCCCTGGTGGGTTGCCTTTTCCGACAGCATTATTAAAAAACTTGGTATAGACCCCAAAGGCAAATATGCCCTTGAAGTCGGTTCTGGCGGAGGTATATTGACTGAAGAAATTTGTAAAATGGGATTTATCACTACCGGTATCGAGCCCGCTGACCAATCAATTCAAACCGCGTCAAGCCATGCAAAAGCAAATGGGCTAAGTATTAAATATGATAAAGGAACCGGGGAAAACCTTCCTTATGCAGACGGTTCATTCGACTGCGTTTTTTGTTGCGACGTTTTAGAACATGTGCAGGATCTGCCACGGGTGATAGCTGAAATTTCAAGAGTGCTTAAACCCAATGGTGTTTTTTTCTACGATACACTTAACAGGACATTTATCAGCAAATTAGTAGCTATTAAAATATGGCAGGAATGGAAACGCTGGGCATTCATGCCACCAAACCTGCATGTGTGGCAAATGTTCATTAAACCAAAAGAAATAAAAGAACTTTTGCAAAAAAACGGTTTTGACTGGAAAGAACATGAAGGGTCGTCCCCCAACGTCTCTATTCCAAAGATGCTGGGTTACCTGAGAAAAAGAACAAAAGGCGAATGGACCTTTGCTGACCTGGGCAAAAAATTTTGGTTGGTTAAAAGCAAGGATATGAACATTCTGTATGCAGGGTATGCTATAAAAAAATAAATGTGGTCAATCTGTATCCTCCTGCGAGCTAGACAGGTGGTATTGTTTTTCTTTGCTCTAACGTAAAGCTTGCGACCACCCCCTTGATTTCCTACATTCTATCTCCAAGCGATGTGAGATAGCAACGCCGCCCGGCAGGCTGTTCGGACGGGCGCTCTGCAACATGGTAGTAATACAGTTTAATGAAGATATAAAGCTCGCCAAACTATTAATATATATCAGCTTTAAAACAGGGCATACCGCAGCGTCCCCGGCCAAAACACAATAGACATGCGGGGAAGGGAATTAGGTAACAATGCCACGACATATAAATTAAATATCAATGCCAGGTGCTTAATCCTCCCAATCCCATAAATCTTTTCTAAATCTGCGTCAAGTTTATTTGTTTATTACTAAATAATTTAGTAAATTGTAGGTCGTTATTTAAACAAAAATGGAAAGGATGGGCGCATACATTCGGGGCACCGCTTACAGCAAAGCGCTTCATTTTATTATGCTTGCTGCGGGAATATGAAAACAAAAAAAATATGCTTATTTGTACGGTTGTGTACGGATTGAATAACGAGCAAGGAACAAGGAATTTCGAATGTTGAAGGGAAGAGATGAATAACGAACAAGGAGCAAGGAATCCTGAACAGGGAATGAAAGAATAGAAGAAAACCATTTTTTCAGAAAACTATCCGTACAAAAACGTTGTCATTGGCGTGCCATTGTACGGACTAAATAACCAGCAAAGGAATGAATCTTGAATTTTGAAGGAAGGAAAAGAAATTGATTGGTTGCCAGGTTTTCAATTCGTGTGATTCGTAAAATTCGCTCTAATTCGTGGGTGAAATTTTTTTTAATTCGTGGTTGTAAAAATTTGTGTCATGTCGCCGTAAAAACATAATATCCACTGCCGCATTTTCGTAATGGTAGTGAAAAAAACACCCTTCACGCGTAACATTTTGTAACGTACCCCGGTACCTGGCTTGTTATTGCCATAACTGAGAGAAAGAAAAAAAAATAAAATTCCAAAGGTCAAAAAAATACAAAAAGAACTTCTGGAAAATGAAATTCGCATAGTAAAAAGGCTTCTTCGCAAAGTCCCTCTCTGCGAGGAGAGGGATTTAGGGTGAGGCCGACTCAAAAAAACACCCTTCATACGTAACATTTTGTAACGTACCCCGGTATCTGGCTTGTTATTGCCATAACTGAAAGAAAGAAAGCACCAAAAAAAAATTCCAAACCCCGGGATTTCGGGGCAAAAAAATACAAAAAGAACTTCTGGAAAATGAAATTCGCATAATAAAAAGGCTTCTTCGCAAAGTCTCCCTCTGTGGGAGGGAGATTTAGAGGGAGGCCATTATTTCCTCAATGTATAAATAGTTCTTGTACCTGCATCTACACCAAAACTATTTTCAGTAAGTTTAAAAGAATTATCAGTAACGTTTGATACTACAATATTGTGTATGCCATAAATACCTGTTTGGGTACAAATAATAGTGCTGTCAGGTGTTAAGCTTTTATATACGGTGGTATCGTATTCCAGTGTGTGGGTTTGGGAATTAACTGAAAAATAAACCTCACCTTTCACACTAAGGTCTATGTAGTCGCTGGAAGTGCCTGTGTAAATATTTTCACCTGTAATACCCATCGGGTAAACGATTGATTGTATATCGGCACTTATTACGGGGTATTTATCTGTTATAATATCAGGTATCCCTCTTAAAGTAGAAATACTTTTTTTACAGGAGGCGCCGGCAAGCGCAACAAAAACAAATAATGCTAAATAAACAATGCTTTTCGGTTTCGTCACTATCGTAGTTTCATCAATTGACTTTGCTGTTTACAAAAACGTTGCACAGCATAAAATTATTATTCTATTCCACTGGCTTTACAGTATAACAGATACATGCTTTCCGCGACTGCCTGTAAATAAAAAGGTATGGCAAATCTCAGGCATTCACTGCCTCTTATATATTTCCCCGTCATCATATTATCCATATTTCGTATTTTGGCGCATGATCAAACGGCTGCCAATCTTTCTGCTTGCTATTGCAATCACCTCAAAAGTATTTTCGCAGGATGCCGATTTTTTCAAACCCGATTCAATAAGAAAAGAAATAATAGCGGTACCAATTTCTACTTTTTTACGCATCGATGGTACTATGAATGAGCCTGAATGGAAAATGGCCAAACCAAGCCCGCGCTTTATCCAGGTTGAGCCGCACCAGGGGCAGCCTTCTAACTTTCAAACAGATATTAAAGTGCTTTACAATAACCGTTATTTATATGTAGGGATATTTGCGCATGATCCTCTTGGAAGAAAGGCCATAAGGGCTACAGATTTCATGCGTGACTTTGATTATTTACGGCACGACCTTGTAGCGCTATCTATAGATGGTTTTAACGATAAGAGAAACGCGATGTCGTTTGCTACAAATGCGTATGGTGTGCAACGGGACTTGCTGGCATTTGATGATCTGTATTATGATATAGACTGGGATGGGCTTTGGCGCGTGCGCACTGTAAGAACTGATTCGGGGTGGTCTGCTGAAATAGCCATACCGTGGCAAACACTGCGGTACCCCAAAACAGCTGACTCAATCCAAAACTGGGGTTTTAATGTTTACCGTAACAGGAGGCTCACCAACGAAATATCGGCATTTTCACCTTTCCCCCGCGTATTCAGTTCTTTGCGGATGGACTATGCAGGCGTATTAAAAAACCTGCAGCCACCGCCACCACAAACCAACATTCGCATACAGCCCTATTTTCTAACGTCGTACGATCATTATAAAGGATATGGGCCGGGCATAAAAACAGAAGCAACCAATTACAAAGTGGGTGGCGAAGTAAAATGGGTTGTTAACCCGAATGCGGTTTTGGACCTTACAACCAATACCGATTTTGCACAGGCCGACGCAGATTTGCAGGTAAATAATATTACGCAGTTCTCGGTGTTCTTCCCCGAAAAAAGGCAGTTCTTTTTGGAGAACGCATCACTTTTTGGCGTGGGCATTCAGCAGGAATCGGATGGCTCCGGCGGTAGTATGCGCTACCAGCCGTTTTTCAGCAGGACCATTGGGCTTGACAGCAGCGGAAACCCTATTCCCATTGATGTTGGGGGCAGGTTTGTTTATCGTTCATCAAAACTCAATTATGGCATCATCGCCATGCGCCAGCGCGGTGACAGCACCAACCCTGCCACCAATTTTTTTGTTGGAAGGATATCAGAAAACTTTGGGAACCAAAACCGCATTGGGGCACTTGTATCCATAAAGAATACACCAAATGGGTCAAATATTGAGAGCACCATCGACGGGTTCTTTCGCCTTGGCGAATCACATTCACTTAATACGATGGTAACGCATTCCGTTAATACCAATACGGGCAAGCAGGGCGTAGCGGGCGTTGCACAATATTATTATTCAACCAACCATTATAAAATATGGTGGACACAATCCGTGGTAACCAAAGATTTTGACCCTGAAATGGGGTTTGTTTCACGCACAGATGTTATAGGCACCACCCCGGGTATGAACTGGTATTACCGGGGCTCGCTACTGCCCTTTAAAAAAATACTCCGTGCGCTTGAACCCGGCTTTCTTCCCGAATTTTATTACCAGGCCTCAACAGGCAAGTTCATCGAGAGAGACCTCTGGTTTTTTCCTATATGGTTTAACTTTCAGAGTGGTGCTTATTTAGGTGCCGGCATCGTGCCATCGTTTCAAAGGCTTACACAACCCTTTCAGCCCCTGGGCGTAACCATACCTGTGGGTGATTACAATTTTAACCGGCAGGAAATTTGGCTAAGCAGCGATCCATCAAAAATTCTTAACCTTGTTGGCATATATACCTGGGGTACTTACTTTGACGGCAAGTTAAACTCGGCCGATTCAAAATTGCAGTTTGCGCCTATTCCGTATATTTCTGTAACAACTGAATTTAGCCGCAACCATTTTATGGGTGTTGGTACGCCAAAGAATAATTCCTATGTTGACTTGTATATCATCACTGGGCGTTTTGCACTAAACCCCCGTGTGCAATTGGTGGCTTTCTACCAAAGAAATTCGTTCAATAATTCGCAGAATTATAATATCCGCCTCGCCTGGGAGTATGAGCCGTTATCTAACATTTATTTCATCTACAACCATGGCGGTTTTACCGGCTTGCAGGCTGGTACCCAAACAGAAGACCATGTGATATTTAAGGTTAGTTATTTGAAGCAGTTTTAGGGTATATACCTGATAACAGGTAAATTTGTACAGATAAATGAATGTTATGTACACAGAAGCAAGAAAAATACATTTAATTGAAGAACTTTTGAAAGTTGATAATGATGCTACTTTGACTGAACTGGAAACAGTTATAAAAAAAGCAAAAAAAGGTAAAAATAAAAAAGCGAGTATTTATGACTTTGTTGGAGTAATAAGCACAAAGAATGCAGACAAAATGAGGAAGGCGATTGAAGAAACCAGCGAAATAATACATGAAGATGACTGGAAATAATTATTTATTTGAGACCGTTTAAAATTTTGTTTAAAAATACACTTTGGCTAAAGCCAATGTCGGCGGTTTTATATAACCCCAGCTTTAAAGCTGGGGTTAATTGAAGAAGGTGCGAACGGCTTTAGCCAAAGTACATTTCGCCGGCAATATTATTTTCTTGTATAATGCTTATGATGCCCTTGTAAACTTCTGTCTTTAAAAAATTCTTATGGTCACTTTAGAACAACCAAAAACAACTGTTTCCCAGCGATTACTGTCACTGGATTTTTTGCGTGGGTTTATTATGGTATTGCTTGCCATAGAATCCACGGGTTTATATGGTTATTTATACGATCATACAAAGGGCGAGCCCATTAATAATTTGTTCATTCAATTTGAGCACCATCCCTGGAATGGGCTTCATTTCTGGGATCTTGTGCAGCCTTCTTTTATGTTTATGGCAGGAGTTTCCCTAGCCTTTTCACTGAACAAACAATGGACGAATGGCGTAACATGGAACCAGTCATTTAAAAAAATATTGAAGCGTTGTTTCTGGCTATTCTTTTGGGGAGTATTGGATTATGCGGTTCGCCCCGGGGGCTTATCATTTGAATTATGGGATGTGCTTACGCAACTGTCATTCACAACCCTTGTAGCCTTTCTTATTTTTAGATGGAGCAATATTGCGCAGATAGGTGTTTGTATTGGGCTGTTACTCCTAACAGAAGTTTTATACCGGTTTACACATGTGCCCGGCTTTGACCAGCCCTTTACCGACCAACATAATTTCGGTAATTATATAGACACCTTGCTGATGAATAAAATTAACCCCGGTGGTTGGGTGGCTATCAATTGTATTCCAACAGCGGTACATACTATTGCAGGGGCATTGGCCGGAAAATTATTGTTAAGCCAAAAGAAAAAGATCAATCCATTGATCATTTGGGGGTTGATATGCCTTGTTGTTGGTTATAGTTTAGATTTTGCAGGCGTAACGCCTATCATCAAAAGAATAGCCACCAGCTCTTTTACTATTGCCTCATTAGGGTATTGTTTATGGTTCCTTGCCCTTAGTTATTGGTGGATTGATATTAAAGGCCATCGCAAACACCTGCAATTCTTTACCATCGTAGGCATGAATTCCCTTTTCATTTACCTCTTTTTTGAGATAGTGGGGGACAGGTGGTTCACCGGTTATATATCCAGCATAGCCAACGGCGTTACAGGCTGGTTTCATACACCCGAACTACTGCAAATGTTTATCGCTGCGGCATGTGTTTTCGGATTGGAGTGGTACCTGTGCTATTTTCTTTATAGGCACAAGATATTTTTTAAGTTATAGAAACACTCTAATAAGAAGGCCCGCGAAAATTCTTGTTTCGCGGGCCCTATTTGTAACAATGTGCTTGCAATATTATTGTAGCACCAACTCTATTACCGGTATCTCATAATTTGGTTTTTTCTCCGGCAGGGTTACAATAAGGTCGTTTGAATTATCGCCAGACTCTTTATACAGCAATTCAGAATCATCATGCAAAAACTGGGCGTATTTTATTTTGCCTTTGTAGCCCGGCAATGTTAGTTTGCCATTCGGGTACTCAAGCAAATGAACGTATAATCTTTTTGTGGTTGGGCTATAGGTAAGTAAAGTATTTTCCGGCGTTTTAAATTCACCAGGTGCATAGGTGCATCCATAAATTGATCTATTGTTGGCATGCATCCAGTAGGCAAGGCTGTCTAATGCATTGGTTGCGCGATAATCAAATTCGCCGCGCGCGGTAGGGCCAACATTTAAAATAAGGTTACCGCCATTGCTTACTGATGTAATTAACAGCTCAAGCAGTTGCCTATGCGTTTTCCAGGTATTTTCATCGCGGTAATAACCCCATGAGCCAGAAAAAGTCTGGCATGTTTCCCAGGTTTTGCCTTTATATTTAGCCAACTCGGCCGTGCTAACCTGTTCGGGCGTTTCAAAGTCATACCCGTCTGAATATTCATTAAGATCTAACCTATTGTCAATAATAATACCCGGCTGCAACTGGCGTATCATTTTTATTAATTCAATTGATCCCCAATCATCTTTCCCTTTGCCATGCCCGTGATAACCGGGATAAGAAAAGTCAAGCCACAAAATATCAATCTTGCCATAGTTGGTCAGTAGTTCCCTTACCTGGTTTTTCAGGTACTCACGGTATTTAGCTATATCACGGCCTTTATTGATGCGTACATAAGTAGCCGAATCAATATTATCTGATGGGCGCAACGGGTGCAACTCATCAATGGGAAAATCAGGATGGTGCCAGTCAATAAGGGAATAGTAAAAACCTATCTTTATTCCTTCTGCTCTAAAAGCATCAACATATTCCCTTACTAAATCCCTTTTAGCTCCGGTGTTGGTTGCCTTATAGTCCGTG
>Ga0206915_1113_pt2 | contig 18344 bp, 14 predicted proteins | sample Alteio_BWOrgHeat_70_FD_152945 | JGI IMG/M metagenome (GOLD analysis project Ga0206915, IMG submission 152945) | Enriched cells from forest soil in Barre Woods Harvard Forest LTER site, Petersham, Massachusetts, United States -... | ecosystem: Environmental > Terrestrial > Soil > Temperate forest >...
ATCACGATCTTTTAACTCTCGCCACCTTAAAACAAATCGATACCCTTACCAAAATACACGCAACGCTTTTGCCAAATCTAGCTGGAGTGGAGAAAATGCGATATTGTGGTACTATTGCAGCGTTTGAATTGCCTGTTAAAAGTGATTATGGTTCTGAATTAAGCCGACGGTTGCGAGATTATTTTTTAGCCAAAGGTTTAATTGTTCGACCAGTGGGAAATGTCATTTATTTTCTTCCTCCTTTTTGCATAACGGGCGACGAGTTAGGGCAAGCTTATAAGAATGTCATGCAGGGACTCAATGAAATTTTTAATTATGAGGTAGCTTATGCGAGCTGATATGCCATCAATGGAAACCATACCTTCTTCTATTTTTTCTTCTCCCGAATGGACAGTCGATCAAGTGATCGCTCTCTATGAATTACCTTTTCCTGATTTAATGTATCAAGCACAAACCGTCCATAAAACGCATTTTCCTGTTGCGAAGATGCAATTGAGTACTTTATTAAATATTAAAGTAGGAGGTTGTCCTGAAGATTGTCATTATTGTCCCCAAGCAGCACGTTACCATACAGGTGTACAAGCAAAAAAATTATTAGGTGCCGAAGAAGTCAGAAAGCAGGCCATGGCTGCAAAAGAAGCAGGAGCCACGCGATTTTGTATGGGGGCGGCGTGGCGAGAGTTAAAAGATCGTGATGTGCCTAAAATTGCTGAATTAATTCAAACGGTCAAATCATTAGGAATGGAATCCTGTGTGACATTAGGGATGTTAACGGATCAACAAGCGCAGGCACTCAAAGAAGCAGGATTAGATTATTATAATCACAATCTGGATACTTCCGCAGACTATTATGAAGAAATTATTACGACCCGAACGTATCAAGATCGATTAGATACCTTACAGAATGTTCGAGAAGCGGGCCTTCATGTGTGTAGTGGTGGAATTATTGGGATGGGTGAAAGTCGCCAAGATCGCGCTGGCATGTTAGTTACCTTAGCCAATCTTCAACCTCAACCAGAAAGTGTACCGATTAATAATTTAGTCGCTGTCGAAGGAACACCGTTAGCGAATACGACCCCCATTGATCCATTTGAATTTATCCGAACGATTGCGATTGCGCGAATTTTAATGCCAAAAGCACGGGTACGTTTGTCAGCTGGACGAACACAGATGTCGGATGAATGGCAGGCATTGTGCTTTTTGGCGGGAGCGAATTCGATTTTTTATGGGGAAAAATTATTAACAACGGAGAATCCGGAGATTGCAAAGGATCAAGCGTTATTGAATCGACTGGGGATAGAGGTTGAAAATTTATCTTGTTCTAATGAAGAGGTTGAGATTTGATAGGTGAAATGGTGGGCACGCGTTGCTTTGCCCACCCTACATTTTTATGTTCACTTCCCTGTGACTGGATGGTAACAAACGTGGTAGTTAAATGTAGCAACTGTAGAAATTTCATGGTCTCGGTTTTTTCTGTTCATGATCATCATTCATAACGAAAGGAAGAGAAAAGGTTGTGCTATTGAAAAATACCTGTTTGTTTGATTTCATTCGAGGACGTTGTGCTAGCGTCTTGATGTGACTTGCTAGTTGAATTAGTGTATTAGCATCGCAGGCTATATTTGTAAAAGATGGATCGTCTGTGTAGCCGCAGAGTTCATGAAAAAGTTTGTCTATTTTTTTCTGATCTTTATCTTTTGAGTTCAATTCAGTACGTAATGATATTTCAAGGTATGGGCGGATAATTTGATAATGTATTTCTGCTTGCTCAAAAATGGAGATCGTTGGTTCATTTGATTTTCTGTTTGTAGCTTGCGTTAATCCAATTTCTGTTAGTAGAGTATTAATAAAATCTTCACTCATATTTTTTTCATGTTTCGCTAATTCATATATTATTCCAATGATTGTATCTCTATATAACGGGTGAGAATTTTGGAGAGTAATCCAGCCGTCTCCACCTGTGCCCGTTTTCATAAGAAGATGGCTCTTTATTAATTTCTGGCTGGTATCTTCATCTGTTCGGATGACGCAAGATTTGAAGAGGGGAATGGAAGCATTTCCGCCTATAGAAATACTCATCACCTTAGGATCATCAGCTAAATTATAATATTTAACAGAGTTTTCATCGTCTCCTATTGGATTGAAAATAGAATAATCACCGATTCTTTTCCAATTTGATTGTTCTTCTTTTTGAATAGTGGTGCGTGATCTGCTCATGGTCGTGCTCCTCATTTATGAAGTTATCATATCAGTTTAATTAGGGTTATGGAATTGAGAAAAGAGTTCGTATTGTCATTTTCAGGTGGCTGGATGGTGTTTGGTCCTCTACGTGGGTCTGATTGCTTCGTGTACATGAAATGGTGGGCACGCTTTGCTTTGCCCACCATTTTTACCACTCGCATTGTTATGCATTGATTTATTGATAAGGTATTTTTTAATACGAGATGCATAATGTATGCGTCTATTCACTTCCCTGTGACTGGATGGTGGCCACTCCCTGGCCACCACGACGTCGTCCTGGCCAGGGAATGGCCAGGATCCAGTGCCAGGGATGGTAACAAAAGGGGTATCAACTGCCCTTGAAGCTTAATTTTCAAGACAGTTGCTACCTCCATTATTTGCTTGATAACCATCCCATGTTAAGTTTTTTATGTTTCTGAGCGCAATCGCGTAAATAAAGGTTAATAAGTGTCTGATAGGGGATACCATTATCGTCGGAGAGCCGCTTGAAATAATTGATTATTTCAAAATCAATTCTGATAGTAACTTGTTTTTTTAGCCCTGTAATATAAGGGTTTTTCTTTCCTTTTGAAAAATCATATTCTTTTTTCATATACCCCCACTTTGATATTGAATAGATTCTTTCTTCATTTTTTGCACAGTTTTTTTATTGGAAAAGATCTGAATGTGTTCCTGTTCTTTCAAAGATAATTTCTCCATTGCCTGGCTTATAAATTAACAACCAGTCTGGTTCAAGATGGCATTCTCGACGAGAAGCATAATTTCCTGTTAGGGAATGATCAAAATAGTTGTGAGGTAATTTTTTGCCTGTTAACAAAAATTCTATCGCTTTATAGAGCTTATTAAGATCTTTGCCACGCTTTCGCGCTAGCTTTACATCTTTCTCAAAACGTTTTGTTGTAACTGCGTTTAGCACATTATTTTTCTAATTTTTTAAACATTTCTTTCGCATTTTTGTAACGGATTAAGTTTTTGCCTTTATCCGTTGCTTGAAATGTTTTTAGAGTGATTTTATTGGGAACTTTTATTTCAAAAGGGATACCATTATATAATTTTATTTGCCTAAGAAACAGCTCAATTGCTTCGGAAACAGATAATCCTAGCTTATCTAAAACATGTTCTACGTCTAATTTCAATTTGGGTTCAATCCGTGCTCTTACAGTGGCGGTTTTCATACATTACCTCTGTATTTATTGTAGCTACATTGAGCTACAATAGCAAGCAGGTCATTGTTTTCCTAATTGCTCTACTTCTTCTATCAATTGCTTAAAGAGGTCTTCTAAAGCGTGATACAATTCTTTTACTTTATCCCAATTTTCTTGTAGCACATTATCTTCTGCTTCCAAAGCCAAGGTATGCATTTTCATAATGCCACAATTGCCACTGGAACCTTTTAAGCGGTGTAATAATTCTTTTGCGAAAGTGGTATTTTTGTCTTCAAGGGCGGGAGCAATGTCTTTTAATAAATCGGAGGTAGAGGTAATAAAGTTTTGCATTAATCCCTTGATGGCTTCTGGATCATCACCAAAAATGGATTCTAATCTTTCCATATCAATTAATGATTGAAGAGTCGTGGGGAGAGAGGTGTCTTCCACTAGAGTGGGGCCGGTTGAAGAAGGGTTTTTTAAATTTAACCAGCGTTCAATTGTTTCGGCTAATATTTTAATATTAATCGGTTTTGCAATGTAATCACTCATTCCAATGCTGATACATTTTTCTCTATCCCCTTTTCTCGCATGTGCAGTCATGGCAATAATCGGAATAGGGTGAGCAATCTTTTTTTCTTTTTCAAGACGACGGATTTCTTGAGTGGCGGTATAACCATCCATTTCGGGCATTTGGCAATCCATTAAAATAATATCATAAGCGACTTTTTTGATGGCTTGTAATGCATCTATTCCATTGGAAGCAATATCAACACGGTAACCTAATTTATTTAACATTCTTATTGCCACTTGTTGATTGATGGCATTATCTTCGACTAAGAGCAATCGAACAGGATAATCTAAATTGGGAGAAGAAGGTAAAGAAGAGTGAGTCGCGCTAGAAAGTTTTTCGTGGGGTTTAATATCTTTTAATACGGCAACGATAGAATCAAACAATTTACCATGGCGAAGGGGTTTAGTGAGACTTAATGAAATACCCAGTTGGTGTAATTCATTTGGATTAAATGTAGCGCCTAAAGACGATAATAAAATAACAGGTGTATCGGCTATTTCTTTGAGTTCATGCATGACTTGAATAAATTCAAATCCATTCATGCCTGGCATGATATAGTCAACTAAGACTAAGGCATACCGTGAATTTTGTGATACTGCTTTTTTTAACATCGAAAGTGCTTCTGCTGCATTTGAAGCAATATCACAACGCATTTGCCACGAATTAATTTGACGCTTCACAATATCTCGATTGATCGCATTATCATCCACGCATAAAATACGATAACCTTTTAAATCGGCAGGTAAAGAGAATTCAACTTTTGGAGTTGGTAAAGAGGCTTCTTCTAAAGGTAAACTAAACCAAAATCGGCTGCCGCGCCCTGGCATACTTTCAACATCGAGAGTGCCACCCATCATTTCAATTAAACGTTTTGATATCGCCAACCCTAAACCTGTTCCACCGTATTTACGCGAGGTGGAAATATCGCCTTGGGAAAAAGGTAAAAAGAGACGATTGCGAACTTCATTGGTAATTCCAATACCGGTATCAGAAATTTCAAATAATAACGTGGCAAGCGCTTCTTCTTTTTGTAATAAAGTAATTTTAACGCTAATCTCACCTTTTTCTGTAAATTTTGCGGCATTACTTAACAAATTATGCAATACTTGCCGAATTCGCGAGGGGTCACCGTTGACCCATTCAGGCACATTGGCTTCAATAAAGGCACCGATGGCTAATCCTTTTTTATGGACTTGCGCTGCGGTGACTTCAACCACATCGTCTATGAGTGAGGTGATACTAAAATTAACGGTTTCCAACTCCATGTGGCCTGATTCAATTTTGGAGAAATCTAAAATGTCATTAATCACCGTTAATAAAGCTTCGCCGGAAATGCGAATAGTTTCCACATATTCACGTTGGTCTAACGATAAAGAGGTATCCAGCAATAAACTGGTCATACCAATGACCCCATTTAATGGTGTACGAATTTCATGACTCATCGCAGCTAAAAATGCACTTTTCGCATTATTGGCTTCTTCTGCTTGAGTCGCTAATTTCTCGGCTATTTCTTTTGCGTGTCGTAATTCTTCTTCCGCTTGTTTATGTCGAGAGACATCCCAACAGACACCTGCCATCCGGATGGGTTGATTATTTTCATTGCGATAGACTTTTCCTCGAGTGGCTAAATAACGAACGGACGTATTTTTATAATAAATTCGAAATTCGCAATCCAGTTCACTGCCTGTTTCAAGTGAATTCTTAATTTCTTCTTCAACATGTTGACGGTCGTCTGGATAAATTAACGTAATAAATGATTCAAAATAACCTGAAAAACTACCGGGTCGAATGCCAAATAAATGATGAATGTATTCATCCCATACAATTTTATCGTCAGGAATTTCCCAGGTCCACGTGCCAGCACCTGCGGATTGTAAAGCCATACTTAAGCGCTCTTCACGTTCACGTAAGATGGCATGAATCCGATTTATTTCAGAGACGTCTGTTGAAATATTACAAATCGCATAAGGTACGCCATTTGTATTGAATAAAGGAAATTTATTGGAAACATACAAATGAGTTTCTTTGTCATGATTAATTAATTCTTCCGTTGCAACGGGCATTCGGGATTGCAAAACTTGCGAATGGGTGACAGTTAATTTATCGGCTAATGATTTTGGAAAAATTTCATAAATTTTACGGCCAATAATTTCTGATTCACTCAAATGAAAAGTCCGTTGAAATTGTTTATTAATTAATAAAAAACGACCTTCTATATCATTGATACAAATCACTGCACTGGTATGGTCAAGAATGGCTTGTAATTGATGTTGGCTTTGTCTTAAATCGCTTTCTGCTTGCTGGCGCCCTAGATCTAATTTATTGACTAAATAAGCATGAAATAATACTAATAATGCAAAGAGTAACGTAATTCCCATAATTAACAGAGAAACACCCAACTCTTCAGAGCCATAAATACCGCCTGCACGGCCAGCAATTTCAAAATAACCGAGCAAAATAGGTAAGATGACGATAGGAGGTAAAAGACGGCGAGCTAACATACCACCGCTGGTTTCACTGACAATTAATGAAGCCATCCCATCACGAGGACGTACAAAGAGTACACCTAAAGCTAAAAGAATAAACGTTATAATAACCGGAGTACCTAAAGGAACATCATGAGCACGGCTAATACCAAAGATAACGGAAAGACTTCTAATTTGATAAATATGACTTAAGAATTCAAAAAAGGAAATGGATAAGACAATTAAAATATAAAGTTGATGTGCACGGTAGGTAATGACTTTGCTATCCAAAAAGAACAAAGTAAAACCCAGCAAAGCAAAATTAATGGCAGCAAACGGCGGCATCCGTCCTAGAGGTGCAAACCCCCCAACGTCTGTTAAAGGGGCTTTAAATAAGCCTTGGTCAATACCTAAATCAATATGAAAAAAATATTGAAATAATGTTAAAAATGAAAATAAGAAAATAAGTGCGGCACAAATTTCCCCGAGTGCATAGCGATAATCCGCGGTTTTTTCAGAGCGAACCCACAAAGCTATCCCGGCTAAAATAAAGCATAAGGCCGTATTAGGCTGAAAAGCAATAATTATCACTGTCACAGAATAAGGTAACCAAAAATAAAATATCCAACCAAATAAAACAGCAGAGCCTATCAAGATGGAAAAAGCACTAATTGTTTTTGCAAATTTGATTGGCCAACGAGGAATCTGCGAAGAATCGGGACGAGGGTAGGGTCTTCATAGAGGATTACCTTTTTGTTAATGTTCCCATCGGCAAATGAATGCTCACATGGATTTTCTCTTTCTGGGCAGGCTCGATTTGCACGGTTCCGCCTAATTGATCAATGGTATTTTTTAATAATTCGGGTGCAAGAAATAATTCTTTAATTCGTTCTTGTACAAGCGCTTCCATATCAGTGGCATAGCGCGCTAATTTTTGATTTTGTTCAGTTAACGTATTTTCATAACCAATAATTCGTGCACCGACAGAGAGACGGCTTTTTAGTTCCGCCATATTGAAAGGCTTAGATAAAAATTCATCGGCACCGGCTTCTAAACTTTTAATAATATTACCGGTACCGGCGACTTGAGTGAGTAAAATAATATAAGGGTGAAAATGAGGTTGTGAACGGATCTTTTTTGCGAGCTCAATTCCATCTAATTTAGGCATGAGCCAATCGAGAATCAGTAAGGAAGGAGGAGAAGGTTGCTGTAGTATTTCCCAGGCATCTTCGCCATTACTTGCTTCGATGACGGTATATCCCCATTGTGCTATTGCAGCACGCAGCAACATTCGAGTAGGAGGATCATCATCTGCTACTAATACTTTTATCGTATTATTCTGTGCCATTTTACTACCTTGTATCATGACATGTTTCCCTACTTTTTTTATTTTACCACTGAATGGTTAATGATGGGGGGGAAATATTTAAAGAAAAAATTAATTTAGGGTAAAATACGTGTTTAAAGAAGGATCGATAGCATCGTCTCATGACCCCTAAAGGAAAAAAATCAACCGTTCTTAATCAAGCTCAGCTTTGGTATCAAAAAGCGCAGCAATATGATATTGAAGCCATGTATGAATATGGCCATTGCGCAGAAGAAGGCAAAGGAATTGACAAAAATGTAGAAAACGCTATTTATTGGTACAATAAAGCCATTGCATTAGAAAAAAAAGCGTCTTCTTCTCAACTCCCCTTTGTGATGCATGCGATGGTTGCACTCGGTAAACTCTATTATGGAGGGGAAGAGGGGATTGAAAAAAATATTGATTTATCAATTAAATTTTTTTCTCGCGCAGCGATAACCTATGACTGTTCTGAAGCTTTCTTTTTGCTGGGTGTCGTATTTTCTAATCAAGCTAAACATCAAACCGATCCAAAAAAACGCCAACAATTGCTATGCTTAGGATTGAAAAACCTCAGGATGGCAGCTGATAAAGGATATATCCCAGCGTGTATGGTGTTAGGGAATGTTTATGAAAAAGGGGTGGAAGAAGTCCTCGAAAAAGATGTGCAGCAAGCAAAGCTTTTTTATAAAATAGCCTTAATAAAAGGCCATTCTGAGGCATTTAATAATCTTCTTTTGCTTTTTAAGGAAGAAAATGATCAAGAGCAGCTATTCTCTTTTTTAGAGTTAGCTGCTGGAATAGGTTTTTCAGAAGCACTTCATGAATTACAAGAAGCCGCAACGCAAAGCCATTTTTTTGCAAAGTTTTATTTAGCAAAATACTATACCAAAGTTGCAGAATCGACCCTTTTCAGTGATAAATTAACTTATTTTAAAAAAGCATTTGATTTATTTGGGGAAATTCTGACACCTCAGCCTGAGTCAACCGATAAAATAATAGCGTTACAAGAAGAAGCAATGGGCTACGTCGATAAACTTTTTAAAATACTTGAAATAGATTATAAAAATTTAACTCATGACCCTGAACAGAAACAAATAAATAAGAAAAAGAAAAAGAAAAAAAAGAAACAGGATAAAACGATGCCTCTGGCTTCTCCCGAAATGTCTCAAACTATCCCATTAATTCAAGAGATTAAAGAAAACGAAAAAGAAACCGCTGATATTTCAAACGATTGCAAACCCTCTTCCCCTCCTCTGCAATCGCTTGAAATGATTCAGAAACCGCCTTCCTCATTGTCGAAACTATTTTTGCATAAATCGGCAAAACGGATTATTCCTTGGCATGAAATTAAAGAACCACCCCTGAAAGAGATTAATATAGCCCGTCAGTTACCGCCAGAAGCCTTGAATTGTTTAAAGAAGTTGGAACAACATCATTATCTGGGTTATGGACATGGTGGATGGTCTCTTAACATATTAATGAACAAAGCCTATGATGGTGATATTGATATTGTGACCACAGCGCCAATAGCGATGCTGAAAAAGCTCTTCCCTGAAGGAAAGATCCATCACTATCTGACTAATTTATATCGCTTTTTTACTAAAACCCAAAAACCTGTGGATATTTACTATAGCAAGGAATTAATCACGTCGTTAGAAGCGGATGCTAAGACCGGCGATTTCACTGTCAACAAGATATACTATAATGTTAACGGGGACGTATTTGATCCCTTGCATCGCGCTTATTTGCATATGCAAAATAAAATTGCAGAATCAATTCTGCCGCTCCATCAGGGTTTTTCTGGCCAAAATTCAATTCGTTTAATCAAATATGTCTCTTTATTGGCTAGAAATTTTCAAGGGGCGCATACACCGAGCCAGATTAACCCCTTTTTAAGAGAACTTCATTCTGTCCCTCTTTCGCAAATTCACTGTTTGATGAGTAAACATTTGTCTAGAAATTATGCTATTAAATTTATTGATGTTTTTAATCAATTCGGATTATTTTATTCTCTTTTTCATTATGATCTTAATCAACGATTAGATTTAAAAGTCCTTATTATTCAAAAAGCTTTAGAGCAGATGGTTTATCAAGCCCAAGGGATTCCGGTGGGAAAAAACTATCTGATTGATTATATAAACGATTTACCTCATTGCTCAAATGCCTATCTTTATTCCCCCTTGGCTCAAATAAGATAAAAATTTATTCTTTTTTGACGATATAAATCTCTTATTTGTCAATGAGAAGAATTGTGTTTTATCTCTCCATATTCTTGAAACTTCACCTACACTTAAAGTAAGTCTTCCACCCTTGACATTATATAACTGATCGGTTCTAGCTTGTGGAGTTTGCATGCAAAATCGTCATCGATACAAGCAGAAAAGAATAATAAAAAAATTATTTAAACTGCTCGTCCTAGCTGGAATAGTGAGCATGACTATTCCGACCGCTATGTCCAGTCCAGTGCTGAATTCTATTGCCGCAGGCCAAGCCAGTGTCACTCAATCAGGCACGTTAACTCAAATCAATCAAACCAGCAATCAAACCATTCTGAATTGGAAAAGTTTTAATATTGGGGCGAATGAACAAGTCCAGTTTGTGCAACCCGTTGGTGGTATTGCCTTAAATCGTATTGATCCGACTCAAGGGGTCTCGCAAATATTTGGCCAACTCAGTGCGACAGGTAAAATCATTTTAATTAATCAAGCCGGAATTTATTTTGCGCCAGGCTCTTCTGTCAATGTGGGTAGCATCATTGCTTCAACGAGCAATATTTCAGACGCCAACTTTTTGGCAGGAAAGTTCATTTTTGATCAATCTTCATCATCTTATTCGGGTGCCATTATTAATCAAGGAAGAATCATCGCAGCAGAACATGGGTTAGTAGCGTTATTAGGTAATAACATCGTGAATGGGGGGTTTATTCAAGCCAATTTAGGTAGCATTATTTTAGCGTCAGGTAGTCAATTTACGATTAATTTCTCTGGCGATCAATTACTGAATTTTACCGTTGATGCAGAAGCATTAACCACAGGCACGAATATTGATTCAACTCCCTTAAAAGAGGGTGTAGCGAATACCGGTACATTGCGAGCGGATGGAGGAACGATTCTTGTGTCCGCTGAAGCAGCAGAGGGTATCGTCAACGAGGCCATCAATATGCAAGGCGTTGCACAAGCGCAATCGGTCGCTGAACAAGATGGCGAAATTATTCTTTCAGCAGAGACAGGATTTGTGAATGTGGCGGGAGTTTTAGATGCATCAGGAAAAATGCTCGGCTTGTCAGGGGGAACCGTTAAAGTATTAGGTCAAACGGTGAATATCGCCTCCCCGACGACGATCGATGTCAGTGGTGATGTGGGAGGCGGTGAAATTTTAATTGGCGGTAATTATCAAGGAAAGGGACCTGAATTTAATGCATTAAACACTACTGTTCAATCTAACGTAAACTTATTAGCCGATGCGATGAGCAGTGGAAATGGCGGAAAAATTATTGTTTGGTCGAATGGTGTCACTGACTATGCGGGTACGCTGAGTGCGCGAGGTGGTGCAATCAGTGGAGATGGTGGACAGGCAGAAGTCTCAGGTAAAGGCACGTTAACTTTTACAGGGTATGTTAATTTAAGTTCTCCCTTTGGCCGTACGGGTAATTTATTACTTGACCCTGAAAACGTGACCATTCAAAGCAATAGTGGTACGAATGTCAATGAAAGTTTAAGTAGTGGAACGTATACCCCGAATGGTGATAATGCCATTATTGATGTCACTAACTTAGTGACCGCACTCGCGTCAAGTAATGTTACTGTGACAACCGGTTCTACGGGATCTCAAAATGGTGATATTACTGTCGCGAGTGCTATTTCGTGGAGTTCAGGTAATACCTTAACACTGACTGCGGCAAATAATATTTATTTAAATGCAAATATTACAGCAACAAATGGGGGTTTAACATTAAGCGCAGTCAATAACAGTCAAAGTATTACCTCCGGTTCAGAAGGCGCTCCAAGTAGTACAGGCGTCACAGCAGCGATCAATGTGAATGTGTTTACGTTATCACAAGGCCAGTGGTATCAAATTAATAATCCTTTACCGACCTTTAGCGCAACGAATTTTCAAGTCAATGTACCGACGCGCACGTCGGGTAATAACAGTCAGATTTTTAGCAATGTCCAATTTCTTCGAGCCTTAAGTGGGAATGGCACAAGTGGTACACCTTATTTGATTCAAGATGTGTATGGGTTGCAAGGCATTGGTACCAGTGCAACTCTCACAGCAGCTGATTATCAACTCGCTGGCAATATCAATGCAAGCGGTACGTCATCATGGAATAGTGGTTTAGGATTTGCACCCATCGGATTTGATGGATTAGGGGATGCTATTACGTATTCATTTAACGGAATTTTTAATGGAGCAAATTATACCATTAGTAATTTATATATCAATCGACCTAGCACCATTAATAATGGGTTATTCGGTTTTACCAGCGGAAGTCCTCTTATTGAAAATTTGGGTGTCATCAATGCAAACATAACGGCGGGTGGAAGAGATGGTATTTTGGTAGGCGGTTTTGGAGGAACTGCAGCTATTATTAATAATGTTTATACGACAGGGACGCTGAACTCTCCTAATAATGCAGGCGGATTAATAGGAATTGGGGCGGGTGGGTATCAAATTGTGAATTCTTATTCATCTGCGGCTGTGATTGGAAATAGTACGGTGCTGGGTGGTTTAGCCGGTGATCTTAGAGTGAGCAGTATCAGCGGGGGCATTGCTGTGATAGATTCTTATAGTAATGGCTCTGTGAATGGGGGATCGACGGCAACCAATGTCGGTGGATTCGCGGGAAGTATTGAAGGAACCGTTGTTAACTCTTATAGTTCAGACACGGTGACTGTCTCGAGTACAGGTAATTCAATCGGTGGATTCGTGGGTCTTCTCTCAGGTGGTACCCTGACAAATGTTCTTTCAACGGGTTTTGTGAATGCACCCAATGGTATCAATGGATTTGAAGGGGGTTTGGTCGGAAGTAAGAGCAGTAGCACGATTACCAATAGTTATTGGGATACGACGACGTCTGGACAACCGGCGAGTCAAGGTGGTACAGGTTTAACCGATAGCCAAATGATGCAACAATCCTCTTTTGCGTTTACTAACTTTTTTGTTGTTGGGACTGACAATGCAGCGACTATTTTAGCAAGCCCGACGACGACGTCACATGTCTGGTATATGGCAGGTTATCCTCATCTCATTACCGAAAATAGTTCGACAATTTCGACATTGACTCAATTGCAAATGATTAATATTAACTTAGCAGGGACCTATACCTTAGCGAATAATATTACGGCAACCAGTACATCAGCATGGAATAACAACACGGGATTTACCCCCATTGGGACAACAGCGAATCCTTTTACGGGTTCATTCAATGGCCAAACCTATGACATTAATGGTTTGACCATCACGCCTTCTTCTGCAACCAGTAATATCGGCTTATTTGGTGTCACCAGTTCAGCTGCAACCGTTCAAAATGTAGGTTTGAGTAATACGAGTATTACGGATACCGGGGGCTCTTCAGTCGGTGGCTTAGTTGGCATGAACCAGGGTACCCTCACGAATTCCTATGTCAGTGGAATCATTAATACAGGTTCAACCAGTGGAAGTGGAACAGGCGGGTTGGTCGGGCAAAATACCAGTACAGGAATTATCAATAATTCATATAGTAACAGCACAGTGACAGGTTTTAATAATGTCGGTGGCTTAGTGGGTAGCAACGCGGGTTCCATTACGTATGCCTATAGCCAGGGGACGGTCACGGGCGGTTCGTTAGCCGGTGGGTTAGTTGGGAATAATACCGGAACGATTAATACCACGTACAGTGCGACGGCTATGACAGGTTCCGGTACATTAGGAGGATTAGTGGGCTCAGGCTCCTCGTCTAATGTAACGAATAGTTTTTGGGATATGGGCGTTTCCGGTATTTCTTCGAGTACGACAGGAGGAACAGGCGAATCAACAGCTCAAATGGAAACTCAAAGTACATATACGGGATTTACCTTTGATACCTTGACGACGACACCCGTTTCTACGGCGGGTCATTGGGTCATCGTCGCAGGTAATACATTTGGTTATCCTCATTTAGCAATGGAAAATACCTTAGGTATTAGCACGATTGAACAATTGCAATTAATGATCCGTAATGTCAATACGAGTTATTCATTAGCGACAACGATCAATGCTGCTGTAACCAGTGGTTGGAATAGTGGTGCAGGTTTTATTCCAATTGGCACAAGCAGTACCCCATATAGTGCGACGTTTAATGGCCAAGGATTTACGATTAGTAATTTATTTATTAATACGGGTTCATCTGCAACAAATACAGGCTTATTTGGGTATACATCGGGTGCAACCATTGAAAATATAGGTTTAACGAGTGCGAATATCACAGGGGGTACGGATGTTGGTGGCATGATAGGACAAAGTACGAATAACAGTCTTTTGACGAATTCGTATGTTCGGGCAGTGTAACAGGGAATACCGCTGTTGGGGGATTAATTGGATTAAATAATGCGACAATAACGACGTCTTATGACACGGACAGTGTCAATGCACCTTTAGGCAGTAGTGGCACAACCAATTTTGGCGGTTTAGTAGGACAACAAAGTAGTAGCGGTACGATCAGTAATTCTTATAGTTGGGGTAACGTCGGTTATTTTGTCGGAACGAGCAATGCAAGTAATAGCAGTAATGTGGGTGGTTTAGTCGGTAGTAATGCAGGTTCTATCACGACTTCTTATAGTACAGGCGTTGTCACAGGGAGTACGACGTTAAAAGGATTAGTGGCAGTGAATACAGGCACAGTCACGAATAGTTATTGGGATACCACAACATCCGGTCAATCGACCAGTGCGGCAGGTACGGGCTTAACCGATACCCAAATGATGAATGGAAGCAATTTTTCATTTACTTTTTATAGTTCAAGTGGCAATTGGATCATGGCAGGCTATCCCCATTTGACCATGGAAAATACCACAAGCATTACCAATGCTGTCCAATTGCAATTGATTGCAGTGAATTTAACAGGCTCCTATACCTTAGCAAATAATATCGGTGCGACAGCAACGAGCAGCTGGAACAATGGCACCGGTTTTTCACCGATCGGGGATTTTGTGGGTAACTTTAATGGACAGAATTTTACGATTACGAATCTTTATATTAATCAATCGTCAACTAACGACGTTGGATTATTTGGCATGGTTGCCGGTGCGACTATCCAAAATGTGGGTTTGGTGAATCCACAGATAACAGGGAATATTGCTGTAGGAAGTTTGATTGGTTCCATTAATGGATATACTAGCTTAGTAACGACGATCAATAATGTTTATACATTAGGGGGTACAGTAACAGGTTCTTCCAGTGTGGGTGGACTTCTTGGGGCGAATAATTTTCCTATAACGACCCTCAGCAATTTTGCTTTAACGAATGCTTACAATAGTGCGTCTGTCGTGGGTAACAGTGGTTCAGGGACTAACATCGGCGGAATTATTGGAACGAATTCGGGAACGGGAGGCGGGAGTATTTCTCAAGCTTTTAATTCGGGTAGTGTCACGGCTCCTACAGGAGCAAGTAATATAGGCGGGATTGTCGGTGGCGGAAGAAATACCTTAACCAATGTTTACAATATTGGAACCATTACAGGCGGTAGTAAGGTGGGCGGTATTATGGGCTCCTCTACCAACCTGACCCTTACAGATGCCTATAACGCAGGTTTTATCCAAGGTTCTTCGAATGTCGTGCGATCATTGGTAGTGGAACGATTACGTCTATGACCAATACGTATTGGGATAGTAATGTATCCGGTACGATCACAGCTGGGACGACGAGTGCAACGGCTGTGACGACAGCGCAATTACAATCAGCGCTTCCCACGGGTTTTTCTGCGGGTATATGGGGGATTATTGCAGATGATGGAACCAATCCGAATGGGTCTTATCCTTATCTTTTAGCATTTAATTCCAGTGTGCCTCGTGTTATTTCAGGGTTTATTCCAAATGCGCCGACCAGTTCGATTGGATTAAATGGGCAAACGATTCAACTGGCTTATAATGGTAGTAATATCAGTACGGTTACCACCGGTAATGACGGATTTTATTATTTCCAATTAACGAATGGGACACTGCCTGATAGTAGTGCCTTTTTAGTGTATTTAAATAATGCGACAGAAAAAGCGAATGCGGTGGTGAGTGCACCCACCAGTGGTGGAAGTGTCACATTATTAGATTTAGCGAATAATACACTCCAAGTTGGAGTAACCAATTCAGGTACATTATCGAATACGTTATTAGGTACAGCCAAAGGGAGCTTAAGCTCAACCGATATTTTATATTCCGTTTCGAGTGGCAATTTAACCTTAGGTAATGCAACCAATTCCACGGTTCAATTTGCAACGAGCAGCACTACAACCTATAACATCGATGGAAACATCAGCTATACCTCAGGTGGTGTGGGAAATATTACGTTTGCCGGTCCTATTAATTTAACAGCCAATAGTACGGTGACCGCGGGTAGCAATGGAAGTAATACATTTGCTTCTACCATTAACGGAGGTTTTGGATTAACACTCAGTGCAGCCGGTGGCAATACGTTAAGTGGTGTTGTAGGAGGGAGTACGCCGCTCACCAGTTTGACTTTAAGCGGTGGAGGTACGGATTCGATTAATGGAAATATCACCACCTCAGGTAATCAAGTTTATAATGATGTGATTGCATTAGGTTCTAGCGCAATAACGTTTTCTTCCTCAGGCGGTAATATCACGCTAGGTGGCGCACTGAGTTGGTCTGGCAGTAATACGTTAGCTCTTGCAGCGTCTGCGGGGAACATTAATCTGAATTCGAGCATTACTGCAACCAGTGGAACATTGCAATTAACGGCACAAAATGCAACTTCGAGTATTACACCAAATTCGTCAGCAGCGATTAACTTAGCGAATTTTATTTTATCCCAAGGCCAATGGTATCAAGTGGGTAGCGGTAGTTTACCCACGTTTGCGATATCAACGCATTTTTCTATCGTTTCAGGCGCGCAATTTATTCGTGCGATCAATGGTGCGGGTACGAGTCTTTCTCCTTATCAATTAATCGATATTTTTGGCGTACAAGGCATCGGATCGACGAGTACAACATTAGCTGATTATTATCAATTAAATAATGCAATTAATGCAGCGGTCACGAGTAATTGGACGAATGGGTTTGTTCCTATTGGAAGTAGCACGACACCGTTTACAGGTACGTTTAACGGTCAAAATAGTCAAATTGATTCAATCAGTAATGTAGTTATTAATAACAGTGGTACGAATGTCGGATTCTTTGGCTATGCCAATAATGCCACGATCAGCAATATGGGATTAACCAATTTGACGATTACAGGAAGTGGAACCAATGTTGGTGGATTAGTGGGGCAAGTTGCAGGTAGTACAACCCTGACCAGCTCTTATACGTCAGGCAGTGTCGCGGGTAATACGGTAGTGGGAGGTTTAGTCGGGCTCAACGCAGGTTCGATTTCAAATGCCTATAGCACAGCTACTGGTATTCACCGTACCGCTGTTCGTACCGACTAATCCACCGATCGTCGCACCACTGCCCGCAACAGATCCAATACCATAATACGTGTTCGTTAACGTACCGCTATTATTTCCCACTAAGCCACCGACATTAGTACTCGTTCCCGGTGTAGCTGTACTGACGATATAGCCAACGTTACCCATGCTATAAGAGTTACTAATCGTGCTACTATTACTTCCGACTAACCCGCCTAAGTTCGTGGTGGCAGAACTACTTGGCACACTGACAATGGCATTACTATAAGAAGTACTAATAGGACTACTATTTAATCCGACCAAACCACCCACTGCGGTAGAACCGACAACCGTACCACTGCCCACATAAGCACCTGAAATACTACCGGAGCTTCCCGTATTTTGCCCAACTAACCCACCGACGTTCGTACCACCGGTAATGCTCACACTGTATAAGCCAATATTTTGAAGCGTGGCATTATTCGTAACCCCAAATAAACCTATGTTGGTGCCTGAAGAATTATGAATGGTTAAATTACTGATGGCATCATTGGCCCCATTAAAAGTACCGGTAAATTGAGTCGTACTATTGCCAAGTGGAATAAAGCCTAAGCCGCCATTCCAATTAGTCGTATCGGTTGCATCGATATTATTCGCTAAGGTATACGTCCCTGCTAAATTCACAGCGATTAATTGCAATTGTGCAAGCGTCGTAATTGTAGATGTATTTTCAATGATTAAATGCGGATAACCTGCCATCAACCAACTACCGCTGGGATTTCCATTGGGATCATAAAAAGAAAAACCGACTAAGTTACTGCCTTGTTTCATTTGTAAATCAGTCAATCCTGTTCCAGCGGCACTACTACTGGTAATCCCCGTATCCCAATAACTATTGGTGACTGTTCCTGTATTCACCGCCACCAAGCCACCCGGTGTATTGCTTGCCGTCACAGGACTGATACTATAGGCAAGAGAGATGGTTCCACCGTTGTTATTC
>Ga0206915_1077_pt1 | contig 18304 bp, 17 predicted proteins | sample Alteio_BWOrgHeat_70_FD_152945 | JGI IMG/M metagenome (GOLD analysis project Ga0206915, IMG submission 152945) | Enriched cells from forest soil in Barre Woods Harvard Forest LTER site, Petersham, Massachusetts, United States -... | ecosystem: Environmental > Terrestrial > Soil > Temperate forest >...
TAATTTCTACCGCGCTCGCCCTCTACTTCAACGTCCTTGTACTTATCACTCAACTCTTCGAGAAGGTTTCGCCGCTTAAAGCCCTGGCACCGACCCAGACGGAGGCCCCATTCAAGTTGACTCAGCTGGTCGTCATGGCGTTTTTCATCCTTATAACCACACTTGCGTTCAAAAGGTTTCGCAGCTAAGGCACGCCCACCGTTGTAATTCGAAGCCCAAATGGTCAACTCGGCGCGTCAAGTAGACCGTGGCCGGCCGGCGACAGAACCACATCGCTGGTACTGCCGGCATCCACACGGGAGGCGCTCTATGCCGCCCTTCATCCAACCATACTTATGACTGATCTATGCGGAGTGCTCCAGGTCCTCGTCGTTCATCCTGAGAAGTGAACCACCATTTCGGGAGGCAGACACCATGACGGATTACCCTATGCTGCTGGTGTTGGCGTGGGTTCTGTCCGCCCTAGGTCAATCCGTCACTGAAAGCTCTCGTCCCGCGCCGAACCCAGATTCGACTGGCCGGGCTGGATATCACACCCCCCTCGCGCGGGAGCCTGACGATCTGAGACAGGAGCTCGACGCGGACGCAGCGGCATTGTCAAGAGTGCCGGCGGATCCGCTAATCCAGCCTGATCCGTTGGCCGTGCTCTTCAAGCCGGTGGACCATGCTAGCGCCTGGGTAGCTAATGCTGGGCGCTTGAAGTTGGGGAGCACCTACACCTTTCTCACACAGTACGCAACGAAGTCCCCACCCGGCGAGAAGCATAAGCGTCAGGACCAAACCAGTGGACGTCTGGACTTTACAGCGGCTTGGGATGCGTACGACCGCGGGAGCACTGCGGGATCGATCAGCCTCCTCGTGCGCTCGGGGACCAATATCGGCATAAGCCGGCAGTTCAATCTGAGCGACAGTCTCGGTTCGGGACTCTACTTGAACTGCCTACAGGGTGGGGGGCCGCAAGAACCGATCACGGTGAATGTGCTGTACTGGCGGCAGGATATCTTCCGCAAAAGAATCTCTTTTACGCGGGCAAGATTCACCCCAACGAATACGTGAGCCTGAGCATGTTCAACAACGACGAGCGGGCGCAATTTCTCAATGGGGCCAACGACGGGAACCTAGCGATTGCCTCCGACGGAGTCTATGCTGGAGGGGCTGCAATGGAACTCCAGGCAACCGCACATCTATATGTTCATGCAATCGCTGTGGATACGGAGGGCGCACAGCAGAGAAACATCGAAAGCCTAGTGGAGCGGAAGTATATGGAGGGTGTCGAGGTCGGCTGGTTCTCAGGTTCGCCCGGGGAACAGTATCGGAATTACCGCGTCGGGTTCTGGCGTGACGACACCAGGACACAAGGCAGCGGTCACGGTGGTGGGTTGGCTTTTGAGCATGAATTTGGCAACGGCTGGGCACCGTTTGGGCGATATGCCTTCGCCACCGAGACAGGTACTTCCATCAAGCAGGTGGAAGAATTGGGTGTGGCTCAGGTTCGCCCTTTCGGCCGCCATGGAGATAGCTTCGGGGCGGCATTCAACTACACAGTTCCCACCGCGGCGGGGAAACATCACGAAAGCGTTTTTGAGACGTTTTACCGGCTTCGGTTAACCAAGAGTGTGGACTTGGGCCCGGATCTAGAGTTGTCAATTCATCCGACTTACGCCAGCAAAGCGTACACAACCGCCATTCTTGGCGCGAGGTTGCGATTCATTTTCTAAGGCATCCAGGTAGACGATCGCCTTTGAGTGGAGTTTATCGCTCCGTGATTATGGACGTGGCACCGTCCACGACTTGTCCTACCTGGGTTGCCTGCGGGTTGGAACTATGGTCCGGTGCACTACCTGTCGACGAAGCCCATGAGAGTCGGCCCTGGCTTCTGTTGATCTCGTCCACGGCGCTCGAGAAAAGTCGGTCCTGCATTGCCGTACGGTTGGTGTATTGCACTATGTAGCTGAGGGTCAGTTCCAAATACCCGTTCTTCACGTTCAAGTTCACGGTAGGTATCAGACTCACGTTTTCTATGCGGAAATTCTCTGTGATTGTCTTCCAGAAGCGCTCCGCCTCCTCAATGTAGCTGAGCACCGCTTCATTGGCAATCCGTAGCAGCATCTGCTTTGCCATTACGTGATCGCTGTCAGGAGTTAGAGAAAGTCGAATCTCATCCCAAACAAACCGGAATCCCTGGGAATAGTTGAAGACGTTCCCCTTCAGCGCTGCGCTGTTTGGAATCCTGACAACGCGCCCGTTATACAAGTCGTTGTTGACCCAAATCCCAGTCTCAACCAAGGTGGTTCTCATGAACGAAACATCGATCACGTCGCCTCTCGTGTCGCCGATCTGTACCCTGTCGCCGACCCGGTAGAGATTCGACCAAGCAATGGCAAACCACCCCGCAATACTGGCTATTAAGTCCTGTAATGCGACAACGAGGCCAGCGCCAGCGACGCCCAAAGCAAAGCTGACCTGGCCCAGGCGATCTTCAAAAAGGATCGTTATGAAGACGACCCCTGCAATATATCCGGCAAAAACTACGAACTTGCGGACACGGTAACGCACGTCGCGCTCATGAAAGTGTTGAGGCAATCTTCGCTCAAGCAAGCGGAACGTCGAGTGAATGAGAAGAATGCCCAGAGCAGCACATACCAGCTTTCCTAAAGGGGACAGGGACGCAGCGCGTTGTATTAGCTGATTCATGAAGGGCCATTTGTTAAGGAGTCACTCCGAGGAGGGGGTGATTTTTAGTCTTGGCGGAGCAGGTCGATCCCGTAACCATCAGGCTGCTCGAAATCCATTCCTACCCAGGGCATTCCCTTCGCAACACCAGCATGCCACGGGAGGGTTGCAGCTTTCAGAATGTGCAACGAGATGCAGCTTCGCTAGCCTCCACCAAGGCGTTGCGAGAGATTGATCCGTTGCCCATTCATCTTCGCGATTCGCGACTCCAATAAGGAGACAAGGACTCCCTTCGCGTGCGTAATGTGCAAGGTTCATGCCAATCTTCATAGCCCATCTGTGGGCGCACGCTATTGACAATACGGCACATACATAGCCCCCGAGCGGTTCGCAATGCTCTGACTTCTAATTTGGCGTGGTAAGGGGCTGGCAATTGCGAGTACATTGGCATTTCCTTTCGCGGTCGACAGTACCCACAGTGCTTAACTACTGATCAACCTTGATCTTGAATGCCGTCGCTTTTGGCTGGCTTCTCTGAAGGAATGCTGGGTCAGTTAGCGCCTGCTCAATATCCAAGGCGAGGTCGAGGTGTGCAGGCAAAGGTTCTCCAAAATGGTGGGCGACTCGCGTTCCGCTGCCCCTGCGTTGGCCACTGCAGCAGGGTCTTCTGGCTGGAGGCGACGAATTCGCGTCTCCATTACCTCCCACTCGTGCATCAATGTGATTTGCTGAACCTGGCTCTCACGTTTATACCTTTGACTCTCTGAAGACGCGCGATTTGCTTTTCCGCCGCCGACCCCTGAAGACGAGTTTGCGTGAAACTCCGCCGCCTCTGGAATCCTTTCCTACGCCGTTGCGATTCTGCGCGGTGCTTTGTTTTCTGCGTCACGCTCCATGCCTTTAGAGCTATTGCGCTGCGTGTCTCATGGACTGTGAAGAGATCGTTTACCGAACCTGCCGACGAAAGTGTCGTTTGCAAAATCAATCCCCTGACAGAATCGTCCAACTTTGTTGCAGGTGATATGCCATACGGGGGCGCTCATGGGGGTCACGGCAAGTGATTGAATCCGAGGGAAATACTTCCAGTACAAGTCTTGGAGAGCTTCACCTGCCAGCAGGCCCAGGTGGACAATTGGGCCCTTGCGTATCCGTTGCCAGCACTGCAAGCGACCTTCGGCTCCTCCGACGACCGAACGAGATTCATGTCTCGCCGAATTGGCCCGTCCAACTGCTGTGGCTCGTTTATATGTCAGTCAAGTGAAGGGCGAACTCACGGTCAAAATCCAGAAAACTGAGCTGGCGAACCCGAAGCCGCAAGGGCCAGGAATTGGCTACGGTGCCAGTTCAAGTGCCTGACAGCTGGCACTTGACCGAAACACAAGCAACAAGCAACAACGCGATTTGACGGCTTGTTTCCCGATGGCCATTTCTATCTGTACCTTACGGGGCCTGTCTGAATGGCCGTTGATTTGCAGCCCTCTCAAATAGCGCGAACACAGCCGGCATGGTTTTCGCCAGTTGCTTTCGCTTGAGTTTATTGAGGAGGTCATAGTCATGGCGCGCCTAGGAAACCAGGGAGATAAGTGGCGAATTCTATTCCATGAACGGCGTGCAGAGCTTTCGGCTGTCGCTGAGACACTCTTGTTTCGGAAGATATCAACCGAGGGGATCCTCGACACTGCATTGATGGCTCTGGAAGGCTCTTTGTTCCACGAAGTGTTTGGACCGATTTCTGCGCTCCGCGCCGTGGTGAAGGCTGCCATTGCGTCCGGCTGCGAGGTCCGAAACTCCCAGTTTCAAGTCGTGTCGGCAAATTCGATGACGGATGGACTCTTGGGGGGCCTGCCTACCGGTACACTCCCGTGGTTCGAACATGCAGCATATTTTCTGCGCGAGGTCTTGCACTATTCGCGCAGGGACACTGCCCTTCTTCTCGGAATAAGCGACTTGAACGTGGACGAGCTGAACAGATTCGCAAGGAGGAGGATGGGAGTTCCGATTGATTCACAGACCCCGAACGTTAACTCGACTCGCGCCGTGAGATCGGGGCATTCTATGGCGTTTGCCGCTTACGAATAGTCCAGGAGAGTCTAGTGAGACCGCCGGATAATCTTGTTTGGAGATCTTCGCTTACGAGGAGGGCAAGGCACTCTCTGCGCACTCTATTTATCTGTGTTTTCGCCGCTCTTCCCGCTGCAGCCCAACAGATCGATTCGCATGGCCCGCAACCAGAAAGAGGAAGCAACTTGTCGACCCCTGAGCTACCACGGGGAAATATAAGCGGAACTGTCTTCGATGTGAACAATGATATTGTTCCCGGCGCGGCCGTAACTCTTGAGGGCCCACATCAGGGGGACAGCCGCGCAGTAGCGGCGAACGACAAAGGGGCTTTTGAATTCGACGGAGTCAAACCAGGCGCCTCATACCACTTAACCATTCGCGCTGACGGTTTCGTAAGCTGGACCTCGCCAACTGTCATAGTCAACCCAGGCCAGTTTGTCTTCCTGTCCGACTGCAAACTCGAGATCTCAGGGGGAGTGAGTTCTGTGACTGTATATTCTTCGTCGGAGCAAATCGCAGCAGAGCAAGTCAAAATCGAGGAAGAGCAGCGGGTTCTGGGGATAATTCCCAATTTTTACGTGGTCTACGGTCACAATCCGGCGCCACTCACAAAAACGCTCAAATTCAAGCTCGCCCTAAAGGCCTCAACCGATCCTGTCATCTTTCTCGGCGCAACAACGCTCGCCGCCATCAACCAAGCGGCAGACCGTCCCGATTATGCTCAGGGAACGAAGGGTTACGGACAGCGATTAGGCGCAGCCTATGCCAACGTTTTCACAAATCTCATGATCGGGGGCGCGATACTTCCTTCCCTTCTCCATCAGGACCCTCGATACTTCTATCAGGGCACAGGGACAAGGAGGTCTCGCGTTCTGCACGCCATTTCCAGCCCATTCGTCTGCAAAGGTGATAACGGGAAGTGGCAGCTGAATTACTCGAGCATAGGCGGCGATTTAACTACAGGTGCCATTTCGAATATCTATTATCCCGCAACGAGCCGCGGTCCGGAGCTTGTGTTCGAAGGAACTCTTATCAGCACCGGGGGCCGCATGGTGAACGGCCTCATTCAGGAATTTTTCCTTCGCAGGTTCACGCAGAGCGCCAAAAATTGAGCCTAAGCCTTGCGGTTACGCATTTGCCCGGAGAAGAGTGAATCGGCCGGCGATTGCCATGTTTGTTCGCGTGGAGAACTGGTTCGCCCTGGAGGAAGGAAGGTGGAAACTGCGAGCCGTATAATAGCTAGCCAGTAGGCGGAAATGGCCGATTCAACTTCAGACAATAAGGTATGAAAGAGTTCTCACCGTTCCGGCTGGACCTAGTCAACCAATGCTTGTGGCGCCATAGCGGCGAAGCTGCGGAGCAACGTATCCTGTTGCCCCCAAGAGCGTTTGCGATGCTCTGCTACCTTGTTGAGCACGCCGGGCAGTTGGTGACGCAGAATGAGTTTTTGGAAGCTTTGTGGGCCGGAACCTTCGTCCAGCCTGAAGTGCTGAAGAGTCACGTTCGCGATATCCGCATCGCGCTCGCCGACGATCCAAAGAGTCCTCGATTCATTGAGACATTGCCGCGCCGCGGCTACCGATTCATTGCCCCTGTAACCGGCGAATTCCGGAGGGCGGACCTGGGTTTTGACTCCCCGGCCACCACACTGGTCGGTCGGGAAGGCGACTTGCGCAGGCTTCGAGAATCTTTTCAAAAAACACTCGCGGGCGAGCGGCAGATCGTTTTTTTAACCGGCGAGCCAGGAATCGGGAAGACCTCGCTCGTCGACGAATTCGTGCGCCAACTTGCGGCAGGTATACGGCCGATCCGCATGGGCCGCGGACAATGTGTAGAAGGATATGGTGGCAAGGAAGCATACTACCCCATGCTCGAGGCGTTGGGACAGTTGTGCCGTACAGCTGATGGAGCATCAATCCCCCAGATCCTCGCGGTTCAAGCGCCAACCTGGCTGGTGCAGTTTCCTGCATTCGTGAAGCGGGATCAGCGTGAAACGCTGCAGCGCGAGATTCTGGGCGCCACGCGCGAGCGTATGCTGCGCGAGATAGGCGAGGCTCTAGAAGTAATCGCAGCCGAAAGCCCGCTCCTGCTGGTTCTTGAGGATTTGCACTGGGTTGATCACTCGACAGTCGATCTGATTTCTGCACTGGCCCGCCGTCGCCGGTCGGCCAAACTGATGCTCATCGGTACATATCGGCCTGTAGATGTCACGCTTTCTGATCACCCTCTGAAGGCACTCAAACAGGAACTGCTCGTTCATCGCTTATGCTACGAGATCCCATTGGAGCCGCTCGAAGAAGTACAGGTGGCCGAATATCTCGGGACTGGATCTGGCGATGGAGCCGTGCCTGCGGGCTTGGCTGGATTGATCTATCAACATTCCGAAGGCAATCCCCTGTTCATGGTTACAGCGGTGGCACACCTGGTCCAGCGAGGGTTAATATCGCGCGAGAGCGGAAACTGGAAACTCAACGTGCCGCGCGAGAGCGTTGATCTGGAGGTACCGGGAAGCCTAGGCCAGATGATCGAAGCCCAAATCGACCGCCTGAGTGCTGAGGAGCAACGGGTACTTGAGGCGGCGAGCCTGGAGAGCTTAGGCCGCTCCCGATTCGCGGTCGCCGGAAGAGCCGCTGCTGGAGGCCTGGAACAAGAAGCATTTGGAGACGTGTGTGAAGCCCTTTCCCGGCGTCATTGCATTCTTCGCTCGGCCGACCCTGTAAGGCTTCGAGACGGGACGTTTTCCGCATGCTACGAATTTGTTCATGCTCTCTACCGGGAGGTGTGCTACCGGCGAATTGCCCCGGGACTCAGAGCTAAACTCCATCGGCGGCTTGGTGAGTGGGCTGAGGCAAAACTGGACAAGCTAGACGAGTCCGCGTCCTGGCTGGCGGGTCACTTCGAGCAGGGCGGCGATTGGTTTCGCGCTATCCAATATCTCAAACTTGCAGCCGGCACCGCTGGCCGGCGGCTTGCCCCGCTGCAGGCAGCACTCATCCTTGAGCACGCCCTAGAATTGGCGGCTAGATTGCCCGAGGTCGATCGTTCCGCAAGCGAGATTGAGATTCTCGAGAAACTCGGCGCGATCTATGTTGTGTTGTTCGACAAGCGGGCCATTCAGATCTATCGGGCAATGGCTGACCGGGCGGCCCGAAATGGTCTCGTCGACGTTGAGGTCCGTGCGATGCTTGCGATGGCGCTACCCCAGGCATGGGAGAGTACGAAGGGGTACTTCGATACCATAAGCCGGGTTCTTGAGCTCAGCGCCCACCAAGACCCTCTCACGCGAGCAGAAACTTGCGCAACCTGCTTGCGATGGCGCCTTGGAGGTCGATGGGATTTTGCGGAGGCCGCAGAGTGCAGAAAGGCATATGAGGGGATTCGCGCCTCAGGCGGCCACTTAACGGCCCGAGCTCTTATGGAATGGAGCTACTTCCACAACAACTCCTCGCTCTACCGGGAGGCCCTGCGGTGTGCAGCGGACGGCTTGGCAGTTTTGATGCAAGAGGCAATGGACAACCCCTATCTGAGCGCAACATATTCCATGTATCAGCACCTCATGCCGATTTCTTACCTCTACGTGGGCGAGTGGGGAAATGCCTTAAGGGAAGTGGACGCGCACGTTTCTTCGGTCGTCAGGAATGGAGACTTCGGCCTTGCGCAAGCCTTGCGTCACGACCGGGCAATGACCCATTTTCATGCGCTTGATTTTGACGGTGCTCGGGCGATCTGCGAATCGGTTCTGCCGGAGGCCAAATGGAGAAGCTTGAATCGATCATGCCGCCTCTTGGCCGCATGTGCGGACGTAGGCCGGGGCGCTCACGACGCTGCTCTTGAGCAGTTGCTGACGCTGCGGGATGAGATGGAGCGTCAGCCGTTGATGGAGGACTTTCGCTATCAAATGCGATTGCTATGGGCTCTTTCAGAAATATGGCGCGCCAAGGGCAATCTGCCCCAGGCGCGGCTCGAATCCGAGAGATTTCTGATCGCCACCCACGCAACCGACGAGCGCACTTGGCGGGTGCAAGCTTTGGATTCAAACGCAAAGCTCGCAATCGCAGAAGCCGACTTGCCCCGAGCTCTGGATTGCATGAAGAAGGGGCTGCAGGAGATGGATGGTTTTGAACTCCCCCTGGCCGCGTGGCGATTGCACGAGACCGCTTTTAATATTTACGAGCGTTTGGGAGACCGAGACCGGGCGGAGAGTCACCTCCAACTCAGCAGAGCCGCTATCGCAAAATTGGCGAACTCCATGCCAATCGATGAACCTCTCCGCAAGATATTCCTGTCAGCGCCTGCGATTCGTACTATCCTTGGGGACCAAGCAGTTACATGATATTTCGATGAGTGCAGCGAGATGTGCCGAATGCTCCTGCGCGTTCCGTAGCATCGGAAGAGGACTTATTCTCCCATAGAACGTTTCCTCCAATTTCGGCCGGACCTCGCCAACGTGTGACTGTGGCGATTTCTCTCCACGCCAACGATTCGCGAAATTATCAGCGACCGCGTAGAGAACCCAAAGTGTGAACCGAAGAAACGTGGTCCAAAACATATCCTACGACTCTTTCTGAGTGGCTACGTGACCCTGGAGCAGACTCAGAACAAACGAAACGCCCATCACTCCCGCGCTAATCAAGAATATGAGGCGCAGTCCGGACAACAGACCCATGCGCACGCCGTCGAGCAAGTTGGTCAGCAGAACGTGCCCGTTGGCTATCTGTGAGAAGGCGACCTCAAGGCTCGGTCTCGCCAACACGAGTTGTAGCGGATTATCAAAAGGCTGAGTGAGTGACCTTGGAGTATTCGGCGGAATCAATGGGTCGATGCGCAGGTGATACAGACTAAGCAGAATCGTGCCGAAGAATGCAAGCCCGATGGTGCCACCTATGGTTCTGGCGAACTGGGTGAATCCAGTGGCGACGCCCATCTGCCCCGCGGGCGTGGCGTTCTGGACCAGCACTTCATAGGTGGGCGTCAACACTCCGAAACCGATGCCGCACAGGATCGCGTTGCGAAGCACCTCCACATGCGTCGCGTTGCCGGCCATTCGAGACAACATGAATAGCCCGCATGTGGCCAGTGCTGCTCCACAAATCGCAAAAAGCCGGTACTTGCCAGTTCGTGAGAGCACTTGTCCGCCAATGACATCACCCGCAATGAGTGACAACGTGTATTGCGTGAAGAGCAAACCAGATCTGGCGGCCGACTCGCCCAGCACACCTTGAAGGAACAGCGGAAGATATACCGCTACGCCGAACAAGCTGATTCCCATGAGGAAGAAATTCATGGACATCAGGGAAATTTGCCGGTCACGAAACAGATTCAGCGCAATTAGAGGCTCCACGGCGCGTCTTTCAACCAGCAGAAAGACCACCAAACATGCAGCGGAAGCGATCAGGAGCGCTCGGATGCGCGGCGCCGACCAACTACTCTGCGCCACCCAGGTCAGGGCGAGCAACAACGGGACGAGCCATCCGCATAGGGTGACGATTCCCGCCCAATCGATCGAGCGGCGCGCTTGCCGGGGCCGCAAGTCAGGAAGGGTGAAGTAGACCACCGCGATGGCCAGAACGCCGAGGGGCACATCGATGTAATAAGCCCAACGCCAAGAGAGGTGGTCGGTAATCCAGCCGCCAAGGCCGGGTCCCACTGTAAAGGCGACGCCGTTCAAGGCAGCCATAAGCCCCTGATAGCGTCCGCGTTCGGACGGAGGGAACAGGTCCGCCACAAGCGTGAACGTGAGAGCTGTGATCGCTCCGAAACCTATCCCCAGAATTCCCCGAGCGACGATGAGCTGATTCATGCCATCCAGCCTCATCGGCAGTATCCCTGCCGCGCCGCACAAGAACAAAGAGACGACAAAGATCGCCGTGCTGCCCAAATACAACCATTTGCGACCGTAGAGATCCGAAAGCTTTGCGGACACCGGTATGGCAATGGTGGAGGTGAGCAGGAATGATGTAATAACCCAGGGATAACGTGCAAAACCGTTCAGGCTGGCAATCGTGCGTGGCATTGTTACGGTGGCGAGGGCTATGCCCATGGCCGCCGTCAGCAATGCGAGCGCCATGCCGGTCAAAGCCAACATGAACTCGGTGCGGCCAAGCTCAACTTGCGAGCCGGATTCGATCCGCAGCGAGTTGGATGATGCACTCACGGGTCTGTTCTGTGCCCTCATCACAAACATCATAGTCGCAGTTTCAATTGGGCCGAGTTGTAGATCGGTCCTTTTGAAGTAGAGTATAGGTCCAGGTCCGGAATCAGAATGAGGTCCTCAAAGAGAACTGGATCTGGCGCGGGTTATTAACCTGGCTTGTGACCACGCCGAACAAAGCGCTCCCAAACGAGGTGTTGGGTGGCCCAAATTGAACGCGGTTGAACAAACTGAAAAACTCCGCGTCAAGAGTGATTTTGACTCGATCTTTTACGGGCATAATCTTCGCAATCGAAACGTCCCAGTTCTTGATGCCCTGAGCCCGCAGCGTCGGATCCATACGCGGCTCGTCTCCAAGTGCAAACGGACCTGGTGCAGAGAAACATGCCGCGTTGAGGACAGAAGTTCCGGCTATCGCGCTACTAACGGTCGAACGGACAACCGACTTGTCGCAGCCATCTAGTGCATTGGGGCGGATCGTGCCAGCACCAAAGAGTGTAGACAACGCGTTGGGTGCAGCACTCGATAGAGCTAGTGGAAAGCCGCTTGCGAACGTTGTTATGCCGGCGAATTGCCATCCGGAGGCGAGTTTGTCCACAATGCCTGTAGCGTTGGGAAGGTAACGTCTGCCTCGTCCAACAGGCAAGTCGAGAATATAGCTCAACACGAATCTCTGCGGAACGTCGAAGTTAGCCAGCGACCGCTCCGCTCTCAGATTCGTATAGTCCTGGATCGCCCCCACGGCTCCGGATTCAAGGAAAGTGTTGACCCCCTCAGCATTGGTGATCAGCTTGGACCAGCTATAGTTTGCCAACACGGTCCATCCGGAAGAGAACCGCAACTCCATGGTGCCCTGCAAAGAGTGGTAATAACTGTCCCCTGCGAAATCCGAGTCCGCGCTGACCTCTTGATACGCGGGATAAGGACGAAGCGTCTGGCCTGAGAGTTGGCCACTCGCGGTCGGCTGAAGGAGAGCCGACCCGAGCGAATAATATTGGGGAGAAAGCTGATTCAAATCTGCACCGACATTGCCAAAGAGGGTAGGCACCCCGAGGGAAATATGGTCTCCACGCGAGCCGAGATACCCAATCTCAAACAGAACCTCATTTCCAAGTCCCTGCTGCACATTCATATTCCACTGCTGAAGATAAGGGAAAGGCTGGTAGGGGATGCGACTTTGGATGTTTTGCCCAAGCAAGGTATTGAGTGCGCTCTGGTTGCGTCCGATCGGTTGAAGTAGCGGCCGCCCGAGTAGTGGGTTGCTCAAAGTGCCCCCAAAAGGAGTGCTCGTAGTGGCTGTATTAATCGGGGAATACCAAGGGCCCACTTCGCCCGCTCCTTGGGCCGGGAAATTGATCCCGTATCCGGCACGAAACACCGTTCGATCATGCAACCGGTAGGCAAATCCAAGCCGGGGAGCAACCAAACGATAATGCGACCCAAGATCGTTGCGGCTGGGGTATTGTTGACTTGCGACCAGAACGAGTGGATTCTTCAGTGCGGGGAGCAGAACTGTGTTTCGATCATCCTCCTCCCTGTACGAACCCGGAATTTCCCAGCGAAGACCGGCGTTGATTGTCAGCCTTGAAGACGCCTGGAAAGCATCATTGAGGTAATACCCTTGGTACCACTGCGTGGCAGAACTTGTAGCGGCAGTCTGAAATCCCGATACGCCCGGATCGGGAGTGATATCGCCCAACACGAAATCGGCGATAGGGGTCGCGCCGGATCCGGCCGGGGAGAGCGCACCGCCTGTAAATATTCCCGCAAAGAGGAAGAAACCCGCCGCGAAGACCGTCTGACCCTCGCGAAACTCGTACCGCCGAACATCCGCGCCAATCTTAAGAGTGTGCTGTCCGGTGACCTTTGTGATTGAGGCTCCGAGCGAGCAACTGTTGCCGCTGTCGTTGTTTGTAACATTTAGGCCAGTATATGGACTCGGAATCGTATTCACTATGTATGGGGATGGGAACTGCTGGTGCGTCAGGCTGTTGGAAATAACCGACCAAAACTGGCCGAACTGCGGAACATCTACGCTATTGTTCGCTGGCGTAATCGGCGTAGCGGCGTGCAAATAAGATATTCGGATTTCGCTAACCAAACTGGGACTGAAGCTGTAAATGTCGCCCAGAACAACCTGGTGATCGACCACCTGCGTTCTGCCTAAGCTTGTAGGCCCACCAGCTGCGTTGCCGAAGATGTATTGAGTTGGCGACGTGTCGATGCGCCAGTAAGTGTAGCGTCCGAATAGACGCTGTTTGTCGCTTAGAATGTCGTCCACACGGACGTTGTACTGGTCTGTGTCCACACCTGCCGCCGCATTTGCACTGTAATTCACGTCCCCACCAGCAAGGCTCGTGTTAGGGACCGGCCAGTAATGCAGGATATTCCCCATCACATTTGCGGTCGTATCGATGCGATTCGGGCAGATCTCATTGACGACGCCGTTGCAGACGAATTGCTTACCTGTGAGCGGATCGTAGATGGCAGGATCTGCGCGGAAATCGCCGCTCAGTTCTGCCGGCGTTGGGACTCTCCCCTCAAAAGGGATCCCGTTTCGACGGGTAAATCTCTCGTAATTGAAGAAGAAAAACGTGCTGTCCTTGACGAGAGGTCCACCAACTGTTGCGCCGAATTGATTTTGCACGAGTTGCGATCGCGGTACTCTGCTCGCATTGTTGAAGAAGTTGTTGGCGTCGAGGTCAGTATTCCGAAGATATTCGTAAAGGGAGCCATGGAACGCATTGGAGCCCGACTTCGACGTAAATGAAATAGCACCACCCGCAAGGGCCCCGATCTCCGGGCCAGGAACACTGGTCGCAACGCGAAACTCCTGAACTGCATCTTGGGTTGGCACCAAAACCGTCACATTGCTCATGACTTCGTTCAGAGGCGCACCGTCGAAAGAAAGGGTGTTCTGACCAGCTAGACCACCGCCGATCTGATAATTTCCAAAACCCGAAGCACTGGTTGCGTCTCCAGATTTGGCGTAATTGCCGGCCGTGCTTCCTTGTGTCCCTCCTTGGGGAATTACGCCAGGTGTCAATGCGATCAGGTTCATGACGTTTCGACCGTTGAGGGGAGTCTCCTGGACCTGCCTCCCTTCGATCACCTGGCCAACTGAGGAATCCTGTGTGTCAAGCGACGTGGTCTGTTCCTTGACCTCAATGCTTTCACTCACGCTTCCCAGCGCGAGATTGGCATCGACGCGAACCACACTGTCGACTCTGACTTCGATGGGGTCGCGAGAATAAATCTTGAAGCCGGACGCTTTGACATCGATGCGATATCTGCCGGGAATCAGACTGACAAACCGATAGCCACCGTCGCTGTTAGTCAAGCCAATCCGGCTCTCGTTTGTTCCGATATCGGTCAGCGTGACGGAGGCCCCCTTGACAAGGGCTCCACTTGTGTCCGTGATCCGGCCGACAATGGCGCCTGTCTGTGCTCTGCTACATAAGCAATGGCACAACACTACCGCCAAACCCACAATCGTTCGGACAACCCGCCGGCCACACCGTTGCATCGCTGCTGACCTTTCTGTAGCCAATATTTGGTGCGAGATGAGGTTTGGTTCTCCTGAGGTTGATTATCACTTCCATATCTTGTTCCGGTGCGGCATTGCCATGGAATTGGAGCTAGAGCCATCCCTCCTCCAGTTATAGAAGGACGCGAGGGTCATACGGCATGGCTGGTGCAAATTCGTCCTTCCAGGCACGCGCGCTGAGCTGGGATGGGGTCGCTCCTGCTTCCCGAGCGGCGAACAACTTGTCAGGATCCACAAAATGCCCCATGGGATTGTTGGCAAATTCCGGGGAATGTCTCAAATGCTCGCCGGAAGTCCAGCCGTCCCCGTAGTTGTCCGCGTTGAGTTCCACGCTGTTATGGTCGGGGTCGATATAGTAGAAGGCGGTTTGCGCACCGGCATCTGTGCACAGGACCGGAACGATGCCCTCGGTCTTCAGCCTAGCGTAGGTCCCGAGAAGTTCGTCAAGTGTCCGGTACTCGAAGGCAAAATGCTGGAGCCTTTGATGGTGCGCTTTCTCATCGTCGGCAACAAGACCGGGCAACTCGACAAACGCGAGACGATGGTTCTGTTCGTCGTTCGTGACCCAAGCCGCCTTGAGAGGCGGCGCACCCTTCCCTTTTACCGCCGCATCTGTGCGATGGACCAGATCCATGCCAAGGACGGTGCGATACCAGCTAAGCATCGCGTCAATATTTGGGGTTGTCATGCCAAGGTGTTGCAGCCGGGGATGAATGATCGTAGCCGTGTTCACTTGTAGTCACTCCTCTTTTTCCGGTTCCGCTTATCGAACTATCAGTCACAATATGCCGTTAGATGAAAGTAGACAAGTAGGATGATTATCAGTATATTAGGATGGTTATTATGACTATCAAACCCTTGCCCAACGATCCAGAGATTGCCCGATTTGCGCTGCGAGCCTCCATTGCAGTGTTGACTGGGAAATGGAAGCTTGAAATCCTGTGGCTCCTGAACCAACGCATTCACCGATTCGGTGAATTGCGGCAATCGATACCCGGGGTGAAAGAGCATATGCTGACCTCTCAGCTGCGCGAGCTCCAAGCCAATGGGCTCGTCACGCGCAAAGTTTTTGCCGAGGTTCCGCCCAAAGTGGAGTACGCGATCACCAATAAGGCTCGAGACCTCAGGCCGGTTTTCGACGCAATCTTCGAATGGTCGAAGAAGCATCCCGGCTCCAACGTCAGCAATATCACTTAAGTGAGGTGGGCCTTGCATCGTTATCTGCATACCCCAAATCCTTCAGCGTAAGTACGGATTTCACCCAGTGGGGGCAGGTTCGAACTCTACACCGAGAACATGGCCCCTTCCCAAGGGAGGGGCCATGCTTTTTCGGCTTCCGAGCGGACGGGTTGGTTCGCAAGATACCGCTGAAGCACGATGCCATCCCCCCATTCGCGCCTGGAGCTTCTACCGCGACAATGTCCCCGTTCGCTTCAATTAGCAGGGCGCTGACTGAATTGTCAAAGGTCACCGTGCCGCTGCTGCCAAAGGTGGTGTCGAGATCACCGTTGGTGTCAAGCCTGGCCAGGCCGCCAAAGATCGGCGATGCGTCATTGATTATGCCGCCAACCACCACCTGCCCATTGGATTGCACCGCGATGGCCTGCCCAACGCCCTTCAATTTGCCGCCAAAGGATATCTTGGTGGCAGCGAAGCCAGTGTCTTTCACGCCGGCTTCGCTGAGGAGCGACACAATCGGGAATGTGGATTCCGCATGCGAGGTTGCCCCCTGGTTCGACACAACAAAATCGCCGTTGCTCTCGAAGGCGGTTGGCATTTGCTCGAGACCCTGCAGCGGGCTGGTTGCAGTTACGGTTGCCGTGGTGATGCTCGATTGCGACACACCGTTGGAGCTGACCTCCGCTTCGGCGGGTCCGGTGCCACTGACGCTCTGGCCAACGATCAGGTAGTCGCCATTGGAGAGAAGCGCAATTGCTGTGGGGCTGAGCATTCCCGCACTCACCAGAGCGGTCCCGGACATGCCGAAGGTGGTGTCAAGGGAGCCGTTGGAGTTAAACCGGGCGATCGAGGTTCCACCCTTCGAGGAGTTCGGCATTGGATGCGCGCTGCCGCCGGGCTGAAAACCGGCAATAACGATCTGGCCATTCGGCTGCAGCAGCAGGACATTGGGAGTATCGCTTGGTTTGATGACCTCCGCAGTCTCCACCCCGTCCGTGCCGAAGGTGGTGTCGAGCTGGCCACTGGCGGTTAACTGCGCGAGGCCGAATTCCCCGATGCCGGCTGCGGTTAGGATCCCCCCGGCAACCAGGAACTCCCCGTTCGGCTCCAGCGCAAGTGCGAATGCGCCGAATGTGAAGGTACTGAATGCAGTGAGGTGGTACCGTTGGTTCCGAATGTGGCGTCCAGCGCGCCGGTTGACGTGTATCGCGTCAGGGCAAACTGGGTGTAATTAAATTGGGAGTTCCGGTCAACCTCAGAGAGCACAACGATATCGCCGTTGGGCTGCTCGACCTCGCCGATTGGGGTGATTGTTTGGCCGTTTGAAGATGGTGGTTGCCGTACCACCCGTGCCGAAGGTTGGATCCAGAGTGCCCGCGGCTTGGGCCATGCCCAAACCAGTTGAGACGGCAAGTAGAGCAATGGCCGTTGCGGTCCCCGGCGTTTTAGTTAGCGATTGCGACAGATGCTTCCAGATTCATGAACTGATGATGCCAAGCATGTTTACTTCTCCTGGGTTCGCCCCAGCGCGGTTCGTGCGCGCGGGATACCGACCCGTTCGCGAGATTAGAGTTCCGTGCCTTCGTCAGTTGCAATCCCGAGGTCATTGCATTGTCATTTCGCGAATAAGAATGAGGTTGTGTTCCTCGTGGTATTGGTGAACCGACCTGTCTACGGACTATTGCAGCGCCGATTGCGCCATGATTACGGGCATTCGCACTACCCATGCCGTTTGTTTGCCAAGTGGATGGCACAGGTGTCCGCCCGCCAATTGCGCTGCGTGTCGGAAGAATGCAGCTGAGTTGGTCATTTTTTGGTTGCAGCACTTCCGATTTGCATCCCCGGCCATTCCAAACCGACTCAAGGTCATCTCGGCATTCCTTTCCAGCAATTGAGACAACTTGAGGACTCGCCTTATGAACTACAAGGGTGCTAACGACCAAGCAACAGCTAGCCGATTGGCGCTGATTATTCAGCAGCTCAAGTTGAACTTCGTCGTCGGTGGTCCCAAGCCTCTCAGAATCAGCGAATTCTGTACATGTCGCGGATGGTGAGAGTTGGTAAAGACCGTGCAATCAGACTTGGGCAGAGCCACGAACTGGCTTCCTCAGTGTTGACATCTGGATCGCCGGAAACTTCCTTTTGGTCTCCGGGCGCTACCGATTCACAGAAGGAGAGAACAAGAATGTCTGTAACGAAGCAAGTTCGTCGAATCGCGATTGTCGGCACTGGACTCATTGGCGCCAGTTGGGCAGCATATTTCCTGTCGCGCGGGTTTGACGTGATCGCGACCGATCCCGCCCCGAATGCGGAAGCGAATTTGCGCAAATACGTTGAAGAAGCGTGGAATACGCTCACGGCCATTGGCCTTTCTCCAACTGCTTCTCTCGACCGACTTAGCTTCACGACGAGTCTGACTGAGGCCCTCGCTGGAGCAGACTTTGTCCAGGAGAACGGGCCGGAACGTCCTGATTTCAAAGCGAAGTTGTTTGCCGATATGGACGATGCTACTCCTCCCGATTCGATCCTTGCATCCAGTTCATCCGGGCTGACTATGGACGTCATCCAGTCGGCATGCAAACGCCCTGAGCGCTGTGTGATTGGACACCCGTTCAATCCTCCCCACATCATCCCGCTGGTCGAGGTGGTCGGTGGGGCCAAGACGTCCGCTCAAACGGTCGACCGGGCGATGG
>Ga0206915_1106_pt1 | contig 18075 bp, 15 predicted proteins | sample Alteio_BWOrgHeat_70_FD_152945 | JGI IMG/M metagenome (GOLD analysis project Ga0206915, IMG submission 152945) | Enriched cells from forest soil in Barre Woods Harvard Forest LTER site, Petersham, Massachusetts, United States -... | ecosystem: Environmental > Terrestrial > Soil > Temperate forest >...
GAATACGGGATGGGATCATTGCCTTCTGGTGCTCCTCGACAAAGCCTTCAGCAAGTCGGCGAGAATGTCGCCGGTTCGACTAAGATTCGACCCTTAACAATTGACAGCGCCTTAGGGCGATGACAGACTGATTTTCTGAGCCCTATGCCAGCAGTGCGCATCGGCTTATCCTTGCGTGCGCTGGAACGTACTTCTCCAAGCCAATTCTGCGAAGTTGCACGATTCTGATTGACCCCTGCCGATCCTAATTCGAGCTCTTGCATGGAGGCACTGTGAAAAGCCAACATCTTTCCCTCAAGATCCCTTTGTTGTTATGTGCGCTTGTCGGTTGTGGCGCTGGCAACGTCGTGGCTAACGCGAAATCCTTTCGCGCGGGCGTATCGGCAATCACTGCGAACCTCGGTGTAGTAATTGCTTCTCAGGTGGTTGATCAAACGCCAGGCTTCGTTGGTGATTCGCGTACCGCGTACGACGAGCGAAAAACATACGACAAGACGATCAAGGTTTCCCTAAGTACTCACGCCTTTAATTTTGGAGACAATCTGCTGAATCACACGCTCACTGAGCCGGTCGTGGTGGTCACCAACAGAGGCAGGGAACACCTGTTGATGCACCCAAGACTAATTGGCAACCAGAGCTTTTCAATCGCCTCGGCTACATCCTGCGGCCAGCGGTTGGCACCCGGTGCTCAATGCACGATGGTCTTGAACTATACGCCGACGGCATCTGCACCGAACCCGCAACGTGCCATCCTGGACATGGATTTCAAAGGTGTGCCTGAGGGCACTCCGCAGACCGTAGCGATCTCGGGAATCACGGCAGCCCTGCCAGTTGGGCAGGTAGCGCCTACGGATAATCCGCAGGTGGCCCTATATACGATCACCTTGCCCTTCCCGGGAACTGTGACAGTCAACTTCGGAACAGATATCAATTATGGATTGGCTACATGGAAGCAATCGACTTCGGTGGCTGGGGGTACTGTCAACATTTTTGTGGCGGGCATGCAGGCCTCAACAACTTACCACATGCAGGCCGCTGTGGCGTTTTCAAACGGCATCATGACAAACGACACTGACCATATCTTCACGACGGGCGCAGTGCCGGCGAGCATGCACTTCAGCGCAACCACAACCACAACGCCAGGCATGTCCCCTCAGCCCGGTCTTGAATTGTTGAATGTCTTGAACGGTAATCCAAGCGGCGTCGTCGTCACCGATCTTTCCGGCAATGTCTTGTGGACGTACGCGAATCCCGGCAATGCGGCACTCAACTTTATTGATGGCGTGAAGATGCTTCCCGATGGCAACTTTCTCATGACCATTGGACGGAGTTCCGGCACTGCACTCAACGGCCCAAGCCCAGCAGGAACCATCAACGAAATGCGAGAAGTCAACCTTGCGGGAGATACCGTTCGTTCCATTTCAATCGCCGGCCTGAACGCCGCTCTCGCTACGGCCACTTGCGCTGAATGTAATGTGACACTCGATGTTTTCCACCATGACGTCGAACCCCTCCCGAACGGCCACTGGCTGGTGCTGGCCAACACGACATTGGCTCTATCGAGCACAACCACGCCTCCTCTCACCAATACTGCTCCGACGACAGTGCTCGGTGATGTGATCGTGGACCTCGACCAAAACCTGACACCAGTGTGGGCGTGGAATGAATTCAACCATCTGGACCCTGACCGTCACCCGTTTTTTTTCCCGGACTGGACGCATACAAATTCCATCCTCTACTCCAACGATGACGGTAATATTCTCATCTCCATCCGGCATCAGAATTGGATCTTGAAGATCAACTATGCCGACGGTGCAGGGGACGGCAGCATCATATGGCACCTGGGGGAAGGGGGCGACTTCACGCTTATTGGCGGAACCGATCCAACCGATTGGGAATATGCGCAGCACGGCCCCGCCTTCTTCAGCCCGAATACCACTGGAGTGTTTTCACTTGGCGTGATGGACAATGGCGACGACAGGATGTTTCCAAGCGGCGTCGCCTGCGGGAGCGCCGGAGCTCCACCATGCCTCTATACAACTGTTCCGATCTGGCAGATTGACGAAGGCGCGAAAACAGCCACATTCCTGTTTCATCAGAAGTTGCTTGCCAATCTCTATAGTGTTTTTGGTGGGAATGTGGACATGCTCTCGAACGGCAACGTGGAATACGATCTTTGTGCCCTTGTTGCAGGCGGATCTGACATTTTCGAGGTAACTCAAGATAGCACTCCGCAGACGGTCTGGAACATGCATGTGTATTACACAAATGCATACCGGGCGTTTCGCATCTCAAGTCTCTATCCAGGAGTTCAATGGTGAGCAGAGGTTATTCGGCTTCATCCGGCGCAGGGGCATCTCTGGGACAGTTGTGGGAAGCCTCAGAGTAGTAGAGAGCACAGTTGTGTTGCGGCAGGCGCATAGGCCAAATCCAGGAGTAGTAGGGAGGCCGAGGCGACACCCGCGTAACCGGGCGAACTGACGGGGCACGTGCTGGGCCAGCGCGGCTTCAGTCGAGCTGGGCGGCAGACGAGGTGTGATGGCCCAGGAGTGATCAGACCGGACGGCAAGCCACAATCAACGGTTTCGACGCAAGGAAGGCGCGTCTGCCGGATTCATTCGCACCACCAACCCAGAAGCATCTTGAGTGTGCAGGGCGTCACACGCGTCCCGTGACGTGTTTCTGACCACAGTCTTGACCCCTGTCCTTCTGTCGTGAGACAATCTAACCTCTATGTGCCAAGGCGAGAAAACCGTCGTCTAACTTTTGGAGTCTCGGACAAATGAAAACGTACCTCGGCCTTGGTGTCGCGGTTTTGCTTTCGAGCATGGCCCTTGCGCAAACTGCACCTCTCACCCGGATAGTCACCCTTGGAACAACTTCTTCATCGATCAACAATTCAACGACGATCCTGGCGTTGGTCATAAATCCCACTTATTCTCCGCTTACCAGTAGTCAACTTCCGGATTTTGGAATCAGGGTTTCTGTTCCCGATCCGCTGGTTCAGGACGGTCAGAACATTGGAGCGAGTATTATAATCACACCCAAAAACGGGTTCGATGAGAACCTCAGCCTGAGTTGCAGTGGACTCCCTTCCGGAGCTTCCTGTGTCTTTGGCAGTCCTCTGGCTCAACCTGGTGGCTATTTCATCATTCCGATGACGATCAGCACACGGCCTTTGAGTTCGGCGGTTGCGTCCTCAACAATGCCGTTCAGTGGTCCTGTCTATACGGCGTTTCCACTTGCGGTGTTCTTGCTGTCGAAACGCCGGAATTCTGGTGCGAAATATTTGCATCAGAGTCTCGGCCTGACGATTCTCGCTGTTGCATCGCTAGGCTGGGTAGGTTGCGGTGGAGCTTCACCAGTCACATCGGTAACAAGCACGATCACCATCACTGCTCAAACCCAGAGTGGTTTGAGCCATAGCACGGCGTTTCCACTTACGGTTTTCGGTTGAATATACTGATTTTCATGAGGGGACCTCGAGAAGGACATCGCCTGATTGGTTAATCATCCACAAACGGACAGAACGTCGTGGCCCTGCAAGGCACCAGGACGTGCTGTGACCAGTCCGGTGGGCCTCTGCTCTCGCGGCAGCGGCTACATGGTCGCCAACTAGCTGGCGCGAATCCTTAAAAACCGAAGGGCTGGTACGCTGCGGCAGGTTAATCGTAATTGATCGTACTTCCGAAAATTTCCGAAATCATTGATGAGGAATTTTTATGGAAAAGTTCCAACCGCCTGATTCTGCGAAAGTTCCAAGACTTTTGCGGCCAATGTGTTAGGACTGCTGAACGGCGTAGCCGCCTTTGGCAGCGGCCATTCTGCGCCCCCACGAGGCGCCGGAAGGATTTTGGGCCAGACGCCTAGCCTGGACCACCAAGCGCGAGCCGCCAGTTCCGCATGTCGTGCCGACCCCACAAGATGCGCAGCGTCTCAATAACGTCTCCGCTTGTTGCCGTTCGTGTGGCGGAAGGTCGTCGAAGTACCGACCCAGCGGATGATTCACCTTGCTATCCGCTTCAGACTCTCGATGCGCATATCCACACCCGCTCCTTAAAACCACCATCTAGCCGAGAAATTGTGCCTGAGGCAACACCGCGTGGATGTAATGCCCCAGGCTGACAAGGGCACAAGGGTACGAAGGTATGGCGACCAGAGTCATGACTCGGTGCATGCTAGTGCTGCTCCCGTTTGCGCTTTTGTCAAAGACAGGCGCGAAGAGGCTGGTGAAAGAGCCCATAAACACGAGCCCAATGCCGACAAATGAGTTGTCAGCCGCACCCGCGATCAATTCCACGAATGCCCGGCTCGGCTGCCATGTCCGAGAAACACATGAACTTGCGTGCGCCTCCGCGAGGGCACTTGCATGCCCTCACCGCGAGTGGCGGCTGCCTTTTGGCTGTTGTCGTGGTTTTTGCGGCAAGATGTGACGGTGCTCGACGTGCTCATGCCGAACTGATCGTGAGCCGCTGCAAAGCTCGAAGCTCCTGAATCGATCCGACCGGTAATGCAAAAACTACTAGTTGCGAAGGACTGTCGCAAACCCTAGCCTACAGATAGTTGTGGAGGCTCCCCCATGCCTAAAATCAGTTGTATGCGGTTCGTACCGTACTGTGCCGTCCGGATGCTCGTTTTGGCGGTTGTCCTGATGTCAGCTCACGAAGCTTTTGCAGCCACGGACTGGAGTGGAATCCAGGCCGCGATGGGTACCGACGGGTACGTCTTCCCTGGAGATGTGCTGCGTTTCCAACTGGCCCGGCGCGATCTGGGCTTTTCGGTCGATGGAGTGCCCCTGGGGGGTAACTTTCACGGCTATAATGCGGCAGTCTCGAACGGCTTTATCGCGTTCAAGGAAAAGCGCCGTAATGACTTTTTCGCCGACGGTGCTCTTCCTGCCCAGGAATCCGAGGTTTTGGCGCTTGAAGACTCGCTGCTCTCACATGGCCGAGCGATCCGCATCACAGCCGTTTACAGCCACGTCACCAACATCTCCCCGAAGCTGATCTGGGTGCACTTTGAGGCGACCGGCCCAGGTGTCGATCTGGCAACCTTCCTGGCCGCCGCGCTTATGACCATCCATAACCCCCACCTCGGCGGGGTGTTTATCCCAGGTACCAATTTCGTGTTTGACCCCAGCCTTCTTCCGCAACCGATCCTCGATCTGTTCAACGAGGGGTTGATCGCTCAAGTAGATAACATCTTTGCGTTCTGGCTGCCGCGACCCGATGAGTGCTCGATCACTCTGGATACTCGAGTCGGGGCGCAGAGCGGCCTCGGCGTCGGACAGACCTTCTATATCCAGGTTGACTTCTCGGGTGGTGCGGACATCACCATCAACATTGACTTCGCGCTGCGGCCACACGAATTGCCCGCCGTGCAGTCGATCTTGCGATCCGGTGGCTTTACCCTCCCCTCCCTCAGCAACAACTACGTGAGCGACACGCCCCGGCTCCATTACCTTCATGCAACGGCATCCGGTAACGGAATCCTCATAGGTGCCACTCTCTTTAAGGCGATCAAGGTGATCGGCCTTGGCAACGGCGGCAATGGCAACGGCTGCAGCAATGGTGGCGGCAACGGCAATGCCGACGGTGACCACGATGGCGACGACCATTAGGCATTCCTGCCGTTTTTGAACATCGGCTGAAGCGAAAGACCTGCTGTTGTCTTTGGGAGAACTGTGGCCGGGGAGATCACGGTACCTCCGATCAGAAAACGAGACGATCGGGGTTCGTTCAGCAGAAAGTTAGCTTTCACTCTGTAGGCGAGGACCTGGTGCTCGACACCGCAACCGGACTTTACCGTTCATCCAATATGGACGAGGGCGTGCGGGCAAGGCACGCCGGTTTATCCGGAGTGTCTTGTGCCGTCTCCGCCTGGTTCCTTGCGGATCACGGTCCTGGGCGCACCCGTTCGGCAACCGGTCTACCTGCGCCTGCCGCACCTTAAGCGGGTTCCTATATCCTGCGCCGCGACAACTGCACACCGAGGCTGCTGCGCCTGGATGAATAGTTCCGCGTGGAACACCCGGCATAGATCGTGGAACAGCCTCCCCGTGTGGAACTTGGAGCATCCAACTGCTCCTGCGCACTCCCTAGCACACCTGGCCGGTTCATGGTTCCACTCGGGAGCTGCACCCCGAAGCGCGGACAATCCGCGTTTACGATTGGGCTGTGGGCTCGTCGGTACTTCCCCGCGCAACCTGGATACGGCGAGCGGACCAGAAGGGCAGCACGGCCCGAGGAACCGCACTGTAGAAGAACATGCCATTCGCACGTTGGCTACGTGGTGCAAATGCACTTTGGGATTCTGGTGGGAGTTTGGTATGGGCCTGCGGCCCACCTATATGGATGAAAATCGGGTCGAGTCGGTCTTGTGTAGGATAAGCGGCGCGTGGGACGGTAAAGGTTGTATGGACTCTGGATACGTTGAGGCCTGCGGGAGTTTAATCTGGAAGGCGCGTTCTGAACCAATCTTTCTCGCTCCACCCATCCTGGCGGGAAGGGTGGTAGCACGTGACGGTGTCTAGCATCTACTTGCGCGCGTTCTACCGCGTCCACGCCCGGAGGTAGCCAAGATAGCATGAATTGACGTACACAAGAGGGTGCTGATGGTCGTCGTGATCGATGCGACTGCCCCGGAGGAGAAGCCGGAGCGGCGACGGTTTGCCTCCATGCCGAGCGACCTGTGGCGCTTGGCATGCTGGTTGCGAGAGCGGGAAGTCGAAGCAGCGGTGATGGAATCGACTGCGCAATATTGGCGGTCGGTGTGGTTGGAATTGGAGCCGTATATGCTTTTGCATTTGGCTCATGCGTTCTCCAACCGTGCTCCGCGGGGGCGCAAGCATGACTTTCGGGATGCCGAACGTCTGGTCCGGCGTCTGATTGCCGATGAGCTGATCTTGAGTTTTCCAAATGGAGAGCAGCGTATTTGGCGCACGCTGACGCGATTGAAGACGCAACTGACTCGCGACCGGATGCGACTGCAGAGTCAGATGGAATGTCTGCTGGAAGAGATGCGAATCAAGCTGTCCATTGTAGTCAGCGACCTGCTCGGTGCCAGCGGGCTTCGCATTCTGCACGCGCTGGCCAAGGGGGAAACCAATCCCAGGAAATTAGCAGCACTGAAAGATGACCGGTTGAAGTGCACCGAAGAGCAATTGGTGGATGCCGTGACGGGAAGCACGCAGCCGATGCATCGGGAGATGCTCGCTCTTCAACTCGAACATCTCGAACTGATCGATACGCAAATCGAGAAGCTCAGCCGCATGATCGCCGATGCCATGAAGGCACATCAGGAAGCCGGGGTGCGACTGGCGGTAGTGCCCGGATTCGGTGCGGATTCGGCGCAGCAGGTGATCTCGGAAGTCGGAGCCGAGGCTAGCACGTTTGCCTCGGCGGCGGAATTGACCTCCTGGGTGGGCACTTGTCCGGGGAAGGATGAAAGCGCTGGAGAAAACCGCAACAGCCGCTCGGGCAAGGGGATCAAATATCTGCGCCGGGTACTGAACCAGGCGGCCCACGCCGCAATCAAGAAGAAGGGCAGTCATTTTCAGACTGTGTTTCGGCGACTATTACCGCGCTTGGGCTACCAGAGCGCGATCTTGGCGATCGCCCATCGGCTCTGCCGGGTGGTTTGGAAGATTCTGCATGAAGGAGTGCGATTTATCGAGCAGGGCAGCGAACCTGATCCCGCAGTACGGAAGAGACGCGCTGATCTGGCGCGAGCCCTTCGTCGGCTAGGCTACGACGTTGTAATCTCTCCGTTAAATCCAACTATTCAGAACGAAATACAAATCCTGGGGAGTTGATTTTCGACGGAGTCCACCAACGCAACCCTCCGCCGGGCCAGCATAAACACCGGAATATTTTGTCATTTCCACGTTCTGCATCGCCAAGTTAGCTGCTTTGGCTGCAATCTCGAATCCTACGTCGTTGAAACACGCCGGTGCCTAACTTCTATCAAAGTCGACGGAAGGACAGAAGTGGTTGATTCGGTACTTTCCCCGAGGACCGAAAATATCTCAATAGCAGCGAGGTCCGGTCTTCAATCTTGAATTGGAACGGAAGTCCACTTGTCTGCAGTTCCAAGCAAATCGTCAACTGCATCGAGTAAGGTGTCAAACCGCTTGCCTGTCAGTTCAGCAGTTCAGCGGCTCTCTGCGCCCCGGGTTTCCGGTTTTCTCTCGCGTTGTCGGTGCCCTTCGATAAAGATTGTCGCATTTATGGCTGTATGGCCGGATTGAAGAACACCGCTATGGCCTTTATGTCCCCGAAGAGTTGGAGCCGAAAGTCCGTCGTTATTTGGACGACTGGCGGGTTCTTCAGGAACTGCTCCATCAGGCGGCTCCGTGAATGGTAGCGACCCATGTGAGTGAGAAGTTTTGGAGTGCGCCGCGCGGTCCAGCGAGTTACCGTTCAAGAGCAGGACTGTGCATCGGACCGTCCTAAGACGATCCCGTGCAGCGTCAGCCGGACATCTCGAAGGCACGCCAGCTGTCCGGCTGGGAAAACGAAAATTGATCTCAAGGCCGAGCTGAGTTACCGCCATTCGGGAATCCATGACGCAGAGATGTGCGCGGATCGGAATCATGTCCGATCCATGTCTGAAAAGCCTGCTTCCCCTTGAATCCGGCCCACCCGGCGCGTGCAACCATTTGCTTGCCTGGGATAACGACCGACTCAAGCGATATTGAATGACAGATTGCCGGTAGATAGACGAAATGTCAAAGCCTTGCATCCAAATGGTGTTTGGAGCAAAGTAAGTAGTCATCTGCTTTCAATCCCAAAATTCTGATTGGACGGCGACGAGGTTTCTGCTACAGTAAATCCAGAGCTTTCCCCCTTTGGGGTTCCCCCAGGTATGTCATCACTGCGCGGAGAAACGCTCTGTTCGCGCGGATTAGTAGAAGTAGCGTTAGACATTTTGGCAGCATTAAACGCATGTCTGCTCTGCCTTTGTGCAGGAAGTTCTTGTCACGATGGAAGAATGAAAAACCTCCAATCCAAGCGAGGATGGCGAAGCCGTGCTAAAAATCAAACACTCCCAATCTAGAACCTTTTCCTACGGTCCTCCCGCCGAGCCGGCTGGCTGGTTTGCCTTGTACACGACTTCGCGGCATGAGAAAAGGGTGGCGGAGCACCTGGTGCAAAGAGAGATTGAGCACTTCCTTCCGCTCTATCGCTCGAAGCGCAAATGGAAAGACGGCTCCCGTGTCACCCTGGACCTTCCGCTCTTTGCCGGATACCTATTTGTGCGCATAGGACGCAGTCAGCGGGGAAGGTTGCTGGATGTGCCTGGGACTGTTGCGTTGGTTATGGGAACAGGTGGAGAGCCAGCAACGCTTCCGGATGCGACCATCTTGGCATTGCGTTCCGGCTTACAGGAGCGCGAGGCAGAGCCGCATCCCCTGCTGACATCCGGACAGCGCGCCCGCATCTGTTCTGGCGCCTTTGCAGGGTTTGAAGGGGTCGTGGTCAGGCAAAAAAATCTCTGCCGCGTGGTCCTCACGATGGAGAACATCATGCGGAGCTTTTCGGTGGAGTTGCCAGTCGAGGATTTGGAGCCCTTGCCGGCAGAGGAACTTGCTCCCGCACTGAGTGCTTAGTCGCGCAGATTCTCCGCAAAGCCTTGAATCCCAAGATTCAGAATTATCAACAGATTGCTCCCCGTTCTTTGCCGAGCTTGGTCTGGCCATTCGGAGGCTGAACCAGAGATCAGCCGGAATTGGTCAGCGGCAATACCTTGGCCGCATCATGGCCCATTTCGTTGGCTAGAGAGGAACCCATGAATCGTGAAGCGAAGCCCGGCAGGGGGGATGTGGGTGGCCGCATCCTGGCCAGCGCTACGGGCCTGTTTGCCAACTTCGGTTATAACGGAGTCAGCATCCGTGATATTGCGGAGCACGCGTCCGTTAACGAGGTCACGATCTACAGGCATTACCCGCGCAAACGCGATTTGTACCTCGCCGTGCTCGCTGCGGAAATGCAGCAGGTGAAGTTGGGCGGCGATCTGCTGGCGCGAATCGCCGAAGCGAGAGACGCGAAGACGGTCCTGACGCATACGTTCGAACTGATCTCGGCGACACTGCTTTGCCGGCCGGAGCTTTTGCGCCTGATTCAATACAGCGCTCTGGAAATGGGCGAGGACCTCGATCCGTTAGTGCGTAGGCATTTGAGCCAACTGGTGGAAGTGATGGTACGGTACCTTGAACCGTGGGTGAGCCGGGGTGAATTGCGCTGCACCAATGCCAAGGTCCTGGTGCTGTCGCTGGTAGGAATCATTCTGAGTCATCGGGCACTGGATCGCCTTTTTCCCGGGGATGGTTCGGGCCTCGAGGCGATGTTCGGGGCTTTTACAGAGTTAATTGCGCTGGAGCACATTTGTAAGGAGTCGCATTCCCCCGGTCGAGAAGCGTCGACTTCAGTGCCCGCGGCATCATAATATTTCTTTCCCGGGGCCAGATGGCAAGCGAATTTACTCACATTTAGTTGCGCAGTCGCGGAACGTCATGGCTGTGCAAACGGTCGACGACCTTAGGAGTTTCGATGTCGGTCGAAGTTCAGGTAAAACCCCAAGTCCTGCCGCCTGCCGAAACCGGGATGCCCACACCCGGTTCTAGCGGCGACAAGCTCACATTAATGGAACTCTGGCGCGTGCTGATGAAGCAGCGCATCGCCGTTCTTGTGGTGACGATTTTAACGACAGCCGGGGCCACATGGTACGCGTTAAGTACGCATCCAGTGTACGAGGGGGTCGCCCGCATTGAGATCCGGCCGCAACAAACCGCGGATATCGGCATCAGCCAGCTGATCGAGCAAAAGACCCAGGACCAACCGCAGAATGATCTGCAAACAGAAGTGTTGATTCTGCAGAGCGATTCGGTTCTATTTCAAACTGCTCAAAGCCTCAACCTGTTGGACCGCTTACGGGCCGCCGCGGAGGCTTCGGCTCGCAAGAAAGGCGAATCGATACCCGCACCTGGGGCGCCACTTATACCTCAGGAAAGGCGGGCCATGATCGAGATCATCCGCGAGGGTCTGAAAGTGAAGGTGCTCACCGGAACGAACCTGGTTGAAATTCGATATCGCAACCAGGATCCGAAGCTCGCTGCGGCGATTCTCAACCGCATGGTTGATACTTATTCAGACGAGGACCTTCGCACCAAATTCGAGCGCACTATGCACGTCTCGACGTGGTTGCAGAAACAGCTCGAGGGGCTGAAGACCGAGGCATCGAATGCGCAGCAGGAACTAGCGGACTATCAGAAGGCGCACAACATTGTAGGGACGGACGAGAATTCGAACCTGACTATCCAGGCGCTCGAGGATATCAGCTCTTCCCTGAACGAGGCGGAAGCGGATCGCATCATGAAAGAAGTGCGCATGCGCGACTTCGAGGCTCTAAGTCCCAATCTGGTGGGGCTGATGGGCGACAATCCGGACGTAATGACGTTACGCAGCCGCCTAGAGGACCTGGAGGCTCAGCGTGCCCAGCTTGCTACCCAGTTCGGGTCCAAGCATCCGCGGATGATCAGCCTGCAGTCGCAGATTGACAAGGTGCAGACACAGATCGATGGGGAAGTGGCGCTGGCGCGGCGCCAGGTGCGCAACCAGTACGAAGCCGCCGCAGGGGTGGAGGCGGCGTTGCGCAAACGGCTGGAAGCGCAGGAGGAGGCTGCCTACAAGCTGAACGAAGGGGCGGCTCAGTACGCGATTCTTCAAAACCAGGCTGAGTTGACCCGAGATCTTTATGACACGCTGCAAATCAAGCTCAAAGAGGCGAGCGTGACCGCGGGACTCTCGGCGGCAAACATCAGCGTGGTGGACAGCGCACAGGTTCCGTACCTGCCGGTGGCGCCACGGAAGCGCGTGAGCATCCTGATGGGACTGGTCGGCGGGTTTCTGGGCGGATGTATGCTGGCGTTTCTGATCGAATCGATTGACGACAGGCTGCAGACCTCCGACGAGGTCGAGAGCGTTACGATGTTGCCCTCACTAGCCGCAATTCCGCACCTTAACATGGGAGGGGAGGATCGCAAGAGGGAGGGCAAAGAGGAATCCAATAAAAGTGGGAAACACTTGAGCCGTCAACTGGTGACGCTGAGCGATTCGAAATCGATCGGCGCGGAAGCCTATCGCAATCTGCGCAGTTCTCTACTGCTCTCGTCGATCGATAATCCGCCTCGAATCGTTGTGGTGACGAGCGCGTTCCCGAAAGAAGGAAAGACGACGACCGCGATCAACTGCGCGATCGTGCTGGCGCAGCGTGGAGAAAAAGTGCTGCTGGTGGACGGCGACCTGCGCCGAGGCAGCCTGGGTGCGGCATTCGGGCTTTCCCGCCGGGCCACAGGCCTGACAACTATCCTTCCCAAGCGCGACGTACACAACAAGATTTCAGCACCTCTGGCTGAGTTGCCCACTCTCCACGTGCTGCCGTCCGGGCCTCGTGTTCCGAATCCGGCCGAGTTGCTCTCTTCGGCACGCATGGAGGAGTTGTTGCGGCAATGGTCGCAGGAGTACGACCGAATCGTGTTCGACTCGGCGCCTCTGCTATCGGTTTCCGACACCCAGGCGGTGGCGGTATTCGCGGATACGGTGGTGCTGGTTACGCGCGCCGGACTGACCCGCCGGCGGGCGCTCCTCCGGGCGCGCGATATTCTCTTGCGTATCAATGCGCCTATAGCCGGCGTGGTAGTAAACGACGTGAATGTTCGGCTGGAGAACTTCTACACGAAACGCTATGGCATGTACGGCTATGGGTACTACGGCCAATACGGGTCATCGTACTCCGATCGCGCTTATGGGTACGAAAAAGAAGATGAGGAGGGAAACTAGGATGCCGAAGACAGTCGCGGCCGTGATGCTTGCAGCGATATTGACAGCGCCTGCAGCCGGAAATACACAGCAGGAGCCGGCGATAGAGGTACCGGCGGCGCCGCCTCTGGTGATCGGATCAGGAGATCTTATCAATGTATCGATAATCGATGCTCCGGAGCTATCCGGTCATTTCCGTGTCGATCAGAACGGCGATGTGGAAATGCCGCTAGTGAAGCCCGTACATGTCGGCGGCCTCACGGCTGAACAAGCCGGGAACGTGATGAAGAACCAGTATGTGCAGGCAGACATCTTAGTACCGGAGGGATCTGGTCCCACAGTATTCATCGAAGAGTACGCGAACCAAGGAATCACAGTCAGCGGGGAAGTCAAAAATCCGGGCGTCTACCCGGCATTCGGCGTGAAGATGTTGAACGATGTTGTGACTGCGGCGGGAGGCCCGACGCAGCTGGCGCAGTCTAAAGTGATCGTCACACGACGTAGCGACCCGCAACATCCTGTCACCCTCACCTACAACCCTGACGTGCTGCCATGGGTGACGCCGGAAGCGCAGATCTTTCCGGGGGACACGGTCTCGGTGCCGAGGGCGGGCATCGTTTATGTCCTCGGCGCCGTAAATAAATCGGGCGGTTATGTGCTCGACGGCCATGATAAGGTGACGGTTCAGAAGGCCGTGGCACTTGCCGGCGGAACGGGCCGCGCGCCCGCGATGAACAGAGCGCAGCTGGTGCGCGATCAGGATGATGGCACAAAGCTGATGATTACTGTTCCTCTCGACCGGATCTTTAAGGGGACGGCCCCCGATGTCTTGCTCCGGAATGGAGACATTCTGTACGTGCCGACGAGCACTGAAAAAATCGTGACCCAGGTGGCAATCACCGCGGCTATTGCAGTCGGGTCCGCAATTGTAATTTACAAGTATGCATTTCATTAACGAGGGTTTTGGGCTTCCGGCACAGGGACGGTCCGAAGCCGTCCACGAATAGAACTCCCACCGGCGATTTGTCCTCTGGCGAGACCGGCGCCACGATTCGATTCGGAGGATCTGACCCATGGCTTCTCTCGATCATTTCCGGCGCCTGACGCTTCTGAAGAAGCTCCTCTGGCTCTATTCTTTCCTTCTAATCTTTGCGGGCGCGCTGTGCAAGTGGGCCGTTCCTCAACTCTCGGATCCAGCCTTCAAAATTGCGACACAAACCAAATGGGCTCCCGCGGTTAGGAGTCCTGTATGGCAATAGTGGGAAGAAGGAATCCAGACACTTACTTCGGGCGAATGACGCTCCTTAAGAAACTCTTCTGGGTGTACTTTCTACTCCTGATCTTCGAAGGGGCGCTGCGCAAGTGGGCCGTTCCGGCGCTCTCGGCACCTCTGCTGATCGTGCGCGACCCGGTTTCCCTGCTGATCATCTGGGAGGCATTTCGCACGAACAAGTGGCCCTCGCGCTGGTCGGCGGTGATTTCCCTGGTCACGGTGCTGCTGGTGGGGCTGTTCGTCGTGCAGATCATCGGCGGCGACTCACTGATTGTGGGATTGTACGGACTGCGGTCGTATCTCCTGCCGATCCCTGTGCTATTCATCATTGGCGAGAACCTCGATTACGAGGATCTCCGCAAACTATGTGTGTGCACGTTGTGGCTTCTGCTGCCCATGAGCTTGCTGGAGGTGGCCCAATATCTGGCTCCGTCCGGCGGGTGGTTGAATAAAGGCGCCACCGAGGGAGGGGGCCAAATCGGCTTTGTCGTGGGTCACGTCCGTGCCTCGGGCACGTTTAGCTTCTCAATAGGAGCGGAATTTTTTGTTTCCATGGCTGCCGCATTCATCCTTTATGGAATGGTCAGCACGGGCTTTGCAAACAAATGGCTGTTGTGGGCAACCGTATTCGCGGTCATCCTCTCCGTCCCGACTCTGGGCTCGCGGGCGGTTTTGGTTCAATTGGCCGCAATGTTGGCCTGCGTCGCGATTGGCGCTACGATGGGCCTCTCCCAGTTTGGGAAAGTGCTGCGCGTCATTCTTCCCTTGGCGATCTTTTCGTTTCTCGCTGCGCAGTTGCCCGTGTTTTCCGACGCCATGCAAAGCTTGACCGAGCGCGTTGCAGGGGCCAACAATAACGAGGGAGGGGGGGTCGAGGAAGCGCTAGTATTTCGAACGGTTGGGCCCATCGTCGACGCGATCGAGGGAGCGGTTTCTTCGAACAATTGGCTGGGACGGGGGATGGGCAGTGACGCCGGTGTTTTCTATGCGCTGGGCAATAGCGAATGGTCCGACAATGAAATCGATCGCGAGATGATGGAATTGGGGCCGATCGCCGGCATCGGTTCTTTCTTAATCAAGTCGTTCCTCGCCATCACCCTTCTGAGCCAGGCCCTTGCTCGGGCGCGTAACCAGCAGGGACTGGCACTGTTCATGCTTCCGCCGGCGTTGAGCTTGCTTTTCTTTGGCACTCCTGAGCAACCCACTACCCAGGGATTCATGGTGGTCACCACGGCCTTTTGCATCGCTGCGGCAAGTGCGCCGGCACCAGTTGCTGCAGAGATGCCGCAACTGGTCCTCCTACGGCAACAAATGCTCCAACGGCGGCGGCTACAAAGAAGTTGAACGCGCAGCAGCGCGGTCCTCCACTTTCAGTTTCGATCAAAATTTCAGCGCCCTGTCTGGCATTTCAATCGGCCGTCCACGAATTCAAGGCGTAGTTGGCAGCACCCCGTGCCAAGCACTAGATCGCAGCACAATGGAATCATCCCAGTCAATGAACCGTCTGCGGCAGGACGACCTTCTGGCGATCGCGATCTTTCACCCTGACCTGGCACGGCTGCCGACGCTTGAGAGGGCGCTTCTGCTTTTTGCTGCAACGGCAGCAAGTGCTGGATTATCGTCAGATTAAACGTAGCTGATCCCCGTTTAACGGGACTCCGGATGGTCCCGAATGCCGACCCCGCAATGGCGTCGTTAGGGGTCGGTAAGAAACCGCAGTGGCGTTTGAAAAGGGGGAGTCGATGACGAGTGAAACTAAAGAAGCCAGTGAGGTTTTGAAGCAGCGCGCTTACTACGCGGCCACCGCGGAGCGCTATGACCAGATGCATGGGGAGGAGCGCGAAGACAGTCTCAGTTTCCCTTTCTTTTTCGCGGCGGTAGACCACTTGGAGATAAAGTCGATACTGGACGTCGGCAGCGGCACGGGTGTAGCTGTGCGTAAGATCAAGATGAGGCAGGCAGGAATTATGGCGGTCGGCGTCGAGCCGTCGGCTGAGCTTCGAAAAATCGGACAAGCGAGAGGGCTTTCAGAATCCGAGTTGGTCGACGGCGATGCGACGAGCCTTCAGTTTGAGGATCGCTCCTTCGATCTCGTGTGCGAATTCGCAGTACTGCATCACATTCCCGAGCCGTCAAGAGCGATAGCGGAAATGCTTCGAGTAGCGCGTAAGGCAGTTTTCATTTCGGATTGCAATAGCTTTGGCCAAGGGAGCGGACTTTCCCGGTTTCTGAAACAGTCGATTCGTGCGCTCGGGCTTTGGCCGATGGCGAATTATATAAAGACCAAGGGTAAAGGCTACACCATAAGCGAGGGTGATGGTCTGGCATATTCCTATTCCGTGTTCGACGACTACAAGCAAATCAGCAGAGCGTGCAAATCCGTCCATCTAGTAAATACTGGCGGAGCCGGTCCTAACTTTTATCGCAGTGCTTCGCACGTTACACTGCTCGGGATTAAGAAATAATCTGGATTCCGGCGGAATGCGAAAGACATTCGACAGACTCGGCGGAAATATAATGAATTATCGAAGGGAAATCGATGGTCTTAGGGCGCTGGCGGTAATTCCAGTTATATTGTTTCATACCGGTTTTAAGGCGTTCAGTGGCGGATTTATCGGTGTTGATGTCTTCTTTGTAATTAGTGGCTATCTCATTACCTCGATTATCCTTCACGACCAGCAACGGGATAAATTCAGCGTTTTGCGCTTTTACGAAAGAAGAGCGAGAAGAATCCTCCCGGCCCTGTTTCTCGTGATGGCCGCGACATGCATCTTTGCCTATGCCTGGATGCTACCGGACGAACTAAAGAACTTCGGACAATCCATCCTTGCCACAACGCTTTTTTCCAATAACATACTGCTGGCGATTACGACCAATTACTGGTCTCTGTCAGGCGAATTCAAACCATTACTCCATACGTGGAGCCTGGGAGTGGAGGAACAGTACTATGTCCTCTTTCCGCTTCTTATGATACTCGGATGGAAGTTTTTCAGAAAACATATGGCCGTAGTGCTTGGCGTGGCTGCCTTCCTGAGTTTTGCAGCCGCCAACTGGGGATTATTCAAAAAGCCGGAATTTGATTTTTATCTTTTGCCGACACGTGCATGGGAGATTCTCGTAGGTGCGATCGCAGCGTTCTACCTGATTGGAAAGAAGAGTACCAACAACAAATACTTTTGGAGCGAACTGCTTGGTGGAATAGGCTTCTGCTTGATAGTTGCTTCCGTGTTTATTAATGGCCGCGGTCACACCCTCCATGGCATCTTGTATCTGACAGCGCCGACGCTGGGAGCAGTATTGATAATTCTTTTCTCCACGGAAAATAGCGTAGTGGGAAGAATATTAGGATGGGGCCCCATGGTGGGTGTTGGCCTGATAAGCTACAGCTCCTACCTGTGGCATCAGCCGCTTTTCTCCATGGCCCGAATCTACTCGAAAGAACCCCCTGGGATGGCCATCTATTCTGTTCTGTCGGTTGTGACCTTCTTTTTGGCCTATATTACCTGGCGTTTCATTGAGACTCCATGCCGCAATAGGGAGATGGTCAGTCGAACCGCCATCTTCTCTTTTGCACTGGTTCTTTCGGTAGTATTTGCATCGTTAGGATTTTACCTGAACCGTAACTATGGAATTGTATCCAGAATTTATGACACATCAAAGGTTACAGCCGCCGATCTGGATAAAAGAATATACAATGAAAGGGTCTTTCAGAAGAAAAGGGACAGTTTTCCTTCTGATGATAAATTGAAGCTTATGGTCATCGGCAACAGTTTCGGCAGGGATTTTGTCAACATGACGACCGAAACTTTCGATGTCGAGAACGTAGATATCGTGTATCGAGATGACCTCTCCGAGTGTATTGCTCCTTTCGAGAACAAGACAGCAGAAAAACTCTATGAAGCCGCTGATGTCATTGTTTTCGCGAGTGATAACGCTACCCATAGCTGCCTGGCTGACAACGTCATGTTTGCTCGCGAAAGAAAC
>Ga0206915_1120_pt1 | contig 17883 bp, 20 predicted proteins | sample Alteio_BWOrgHeat_70_FD_152945 | JGI IMG/M metagenome (GOLD analysis project Ga0206915, IMG submission 152945) | Enriched cells from forest soil in Barre Woods Harvard Forest LTER site, Petersham, Massachusetts, United States -... | ecosystem: Environmental > Terrestrial > Soil > Temperate forest >...
GAATCACCGGAACATGGCAATTTTAGCCCCGAAACTATCGGTGGAAGCACCACACGTATGGGTTTATTTGTTGATGACCCTGATGCAGTGGCAAAACGTGCCGTTGAAGCAGGCGCGATTGAAGTGTACCCGGTTGCCGACCAGGACTATGGTTACAGGCTGGGGCGTGTACAGGACCCCTATGGGCATCATTGGGAAATTGCAAAGAAAATTGAATAAATGTTGTTTGAACTGAATTGCAGTTAAGATGGTTGATATAACAGGCGCAAAACAAATACTTAAAGCAGCAAAAACAATATTGCTTGTTGACTGGCCAAGCCCCGGTGTTCCGCGTGCGCTTGTTGATGCGGGGTTTACGGTATATGGCTACTCCCCAAACCGCTATTCTGTTGCGGAGCTAATTGATGATGGCACAGGTATTAAAAAAATGGTGTTTAAAAAACTTGACAGCCACCCGGATTCAGTTGGTATTGTAAATGTCTTTCGCCCGGAAGAAGAACTCAAAGGGATCATCGAAAATCATGTACTGCCGCTTGGTGCAAAAACACTATGGCTTCACCCGCCGGTAACATCTGCATGGGCCCGAAATTATGCTGCAGAACATGGCGTTGCCTTTGTTGAAGGGATTGACATAGCAGAAATTGCAAGGACTCTAGAAGCCGGTTAAAATTTATTTTTCCCGGCCCGAAATGTATTTATATAAAAGTTACAGAGGCCCCTTTATAAGCATTTATCTTACATACGGATAATTTTTGCCTACCTCATCTTTCACATTTCTAAAACCATCCTGCATTTTATTGCCGCGCATTTCAATTGTTCCATAATCCCATACCATACAGGGTTGCGCTACATTAAGACAATCATGTACAGAGTCTGCCATATATAGCTTTACGCCTGTATTTAATAATACATACTTAAAGTCGGCTTTGTTGTTATGTAAATAATAGTGTTTGTCTTTTAAAGGGTACAGCCAGCAATCTTTTAATGAAAAAGCATAAGTGGTATCCTGGGTAAATACTTTACGGGTATAATATGTTACAGAAACCAGGAGTATGCCAATCAAAGCAATGCGCATGAAAGAATATGATTTTTGTAAACCTGTAACCGCTAAAAATAAAAAAGGTAACATTATTGCAAATGAAATAAAAATAGCCCCAAACCTAAATTCAGGTGAATTGATGAACCACATCCAAACTGCTGCATATACAAGCAGCCATAATACAAAAACAGGCGCAGATATTTTTTTACGTTTTATATAGATAATGATCCAGTAAAGAGGGGAAGACAATGCCATTAACAAAAATAATACGTCTGCAAAATAGTCTTTTTTAGCGCGGGCGGCTAACCATGGCAATACCCATCCGGGGAAAGGGTTTGTTTTTAACGAGACATTATTTATTAAAAGCTTTGGTGCATTCTGGATATTGATATAATCCATCATCAAAACATCCTTCGGGGCTTTCCAGTCAAAATTAAAAATGTCAATATATGGTAAAGGATAAACTAAATAACCACTTAAAATGATGTTCCGGCAAAACCATGTTACATATAACGGCAAACAAATGATGCATACCCTTATTACAAAAGGAAATATCCTTTCCTGCTTTTTAAGAAGATAGAGAATAAAAGGGATAGTTAGTAATGCCGGGAATGCAGACAACTTTGCAACAACGGCATATAGTACAAGCAAAAAGGGAAGCAGTATAAATTGAACTGATATGTTTTTAGCAATAAGAACATCAAAGTATTTAATGATGGCATAGCTAAGGCAAATGATCACAAGCGCATCCGATGATGGAGAAGAAATATTCAGGAGCGTGATCCTGCCAAGAAAGAAAAACAAAAGATAATACGCGAACCCCAGTGCGGTATTTTTATTTTTTAACACGCGTGTTAAAAGCCATAAAAGAAAAAGCGCCGTGATGACGCCATTTAAGGGATAAAGCGCCTGGCCTGTGAGACCTGTGAATGAATAGGCGGATTGTATAATAAATGCCGCTGCATTAAATGCATACCGGCCGTGCACGTTTGCCAGCCCCGGAACGGCTTTATATTTTTCGTACCATTCGATGGTGGCGTAGTGATAGCCTGAGCTGTCTATATTTATGGGTGGAACTATCCAGTAGGCAAACAACAGCGCCAGCACGGGAATAGTAAACCACAAATTAGCGCGGGCGAAAATAAAACGAGCCCGCTTTTTTATGGACGATAAAAATTGAGCAGTGCCCTTTTTATTTTTTAAAAAGATAAAGCTGCTTAAGGCAAATAACGGGATCAGCGTTACATAATTTACGGGCAGCCAAAATGAAACAAGGTTAAAATAAACAGTTGAAGACATAAGCCCGGCTAAAACAACACCTAATATATTGGCTTCAACAGGTTGCCTGAATATTTTTTGCAACAGCGCGAGCATAAGGATACCAAGCCCCGCAGTAATATATAAAAGCAGCAGTGAATCAATAGCGGTTAAGATCATGTAACAGTTGTTTGCAGGCTGTATGCAAGATAGTATGTAGCGGGATAAAAAAGAAGCAAATGCACAATCACAAATAATTATTAAAATATTTTGAAAAACCTTGCGTTAAATACCTTTGAGAAGCATGCGCGTTTGAAATAATAGCGTTGTATCTTTGCGGCTTACTATTTTTAAAGTAAATATGAGACATTACCCCGGTGGATGGAAACTGAAAAGTTTGTTCGTTTTGATTTTAGTGGCAATTCTTGCAATAAACTGTAATAATACAAATACAAAAGGGCAGGTTGCGGCAGATTCGAGTACTGCTGTTGCTAAAACAGACAGCGTTGCTCCGCCTGTTCCGGCAAAACCTGAAATAACGCCCATAACTATTGACAGCACCAAACGTTACATTTTTTTAACATTTGACGATGGCCCGCAGCCTCCCGGCAGCGTTAATTGTTTCAGGATATTTAGGGAGCTTGGTTTAAAAGCCACTTTTTTTACTATTGCTGAACATGTGGAAGGCAGGGAGAGAGAAAACCTAATTGATACCATACGCAGCAGCTACCCCAATTACCTGCTTGCCAACCATAGCAAAACGCATGCTTTTAACGACAGGTATATTTATTTTTACCATCACCCGCATGAAGCATTGCTTGATTTTTTGGCTTGCCAGGAAAAACTAAAGGTTCCTTTTAAAATAGTAAGACTGCCGGGCAACAGTGCCTGGGTAAGGCAGGGTGAAGTAAAAGCAGCACCACTTGTGAAGCCGGTTTGCATTTTGCTTGACTCCGCCGGTTATAATGTAATAGGCTGGGATGAGGAGTGGGGTTTTAAAACCGTTAACCACGAAAGTGTACCTGTACAAAGCGCCGAAAGAATGGCGAGAATGATTGATGAAGATCTTAGCCTGCATCAAACACATAGCCGCAACATGCTGGTGCTGCTTGCGCACGACAGGATGTTTGCGCATGCTAATTACGCGGATTCGCTGTATAAATGCCTCTCCATCCTAAAAAAAGACCCGCGTAATGTTTTTGAAACCATTGATCATTACCCGGGTATAAAACCAAATAATTAACTTGTTATAAGCTTATTTATTCAGTATTTTTATTCTTAAAATAAAATTTTATTATGGCACTTTTTCAATCGGGCAACCCCACCTTATCTGAAAAGATCTTCAGTAAAAGCATTGACGCCACCGGTGAAACAATGACAGTGAGGGGCACAATAAACAAATTTGGTTTTTTATTATTCATGGTAGTAGCAGGCGCTGTTTATACCTGGAATTTGTATTATACAGCACAACAGCAAACGATGATGACCTTTTTCTGGGTAGGATTAATAGGCGGATTAATAACAGCCATTGTTATATCTTTTAAACCAAACCTTGCTAAATGGCTGGCCCCTGCGTATGCAATTTTGGAAGGCTTTGTAATAGGCGGTTTTTCTGCCATAATTAATGACGCAATGGCAAAAAACTACCCCGGCATTATTATGCAGGCGGTTGGCTTAACTTTTGGTGTGGCAATCGTTGTGTTCCTGCTGTATAATTTCAGGATCATCAGGCCAACACAAAAATTTAAGGCAGTAATGATTACTGCTATTTCAGGTATTTTTCTGTTGTACGCTGTTTACTGGATACTGGCAATCTTCCATGTTAACATGCCTTTTATGAACTGGGGCGATACCAGCATGCTGGGCCTTGGCATTAATATTTTTGTAGCAGTTATTGCCGCATTAAGTTTAATACTTGATTTTGAAAGAATTGAGGTTGGTGCTCAAATGGGTGCACCCAAGCAAATGGAATGGTATGGCGCATTTGGCCTACTTGTAACACTTATTTGGTTATACATCCAGATACTTAAGATACTAAGTCGTTTTGCCGGACGCAGAAATTAGTAACGAAATTGATCTTATAGAAGAAAAGCCCCGCCAAGTTGCGGGGTTTTTTAATAGACAAGTGCATATTATTTTCTCATCTTTAAAGCATGAAAACTCAAATAATAATCATCTGTCGCCTCGATGAGGCTAATACCATTCGTTTAAGCGTAGTTCCTTTAGGAGAGTGGCATGTAAAAACATGTAGAAGGAATAACATGTCGCTCCGATGGAGCTTTTTGATGATATACATCTGTGGTTTGCTGCTACTAATATATCGCCCCGATGGGGCTAAAAGGGGTTCTAGTTAAAATATTATGCTACTAACGTTACGCCCTCTGAGGCTAAAACGAGATTAGTAAAAATTGAATTTATGGTATAAGCTTTGTTGGCAACACACAAGTAAAGTCAAAAGAAAAAGGCTGTGCATTAATGCGATGGTTTTTTAATTCATCCCAGTTGGTTTAAACGCGATACACCCCTATTCAATTTTCCTCCCTTCAATATTCACGATTCCTTGCTCCTTGTTTAATATTTTTTCCCCTCACCAACCATCTAATTCCTAATAATTCTTCTCCCCTGCGAATCCGGCGGGCCGAGCACTTCATCCAGTTTCTTTGTAAAATCAGCACGGGTAATTTGTTTGCCATCAGCGGGCTCCTTAAGTTCTTTAGAGTCGGCAGACGGTTGTATTTGTTGCGCAGTAAAAACCATGCCTGCGCTATCTATATCTACTTTTAAAATGGCGCCCGGCAGGCCGCAGAAATTTTCGGGCCCTGCAGGTACAGGCATATCTTCTGCATACCAGGCAATTACTTTACTGCCCCTTTGGGTTGCAGAGGTGGCTTTTTTGCAAACATGGTTTAGAATGGTTTGTGTTTCGTCCGCCAGCTTCCACGCCATCGGCTGAATGGTATCGTTTATCACATATTTTTTATCATCAAGGTCTGTTTGCTGCAACAATTTTCCACTGCTAAAATTCCGGTATAATATGCCATCGCTGCCGGGGCCGCCAAACCTCATTACAATGTTGTTGCCGCCCCCGCCGTCAAAAGGGTCAGGTGCATCATCTTTAGGTGCAGGCTTATAAACAGATATACTGTCTTTAAAAAGCAGCTCGTAGTTCGCGGTTTGAAACTGCGGTACCATAGCCTTCATTTGCTCATCCTGTAAGCGGCGGTACACGTCAATTTTCCTTTCATAAATAATAGTACCTTGTTTTGTTTGCGCATGCAGCATTATACATGTAAAGGCGGCAATAACAGTAACAAATTTTTTCATGCTGGTTTATTTTGTCCGCCAAAACTATAGCGGGGCGCTGTTAACCAAACTTGTTATAAGGTTAATTAAGGTTAATGGATACAGTGCGGCAGCATTGCTTTGTATATTTTTGTACAGTTACAAACTATGGCAACAGAATTTACTTTTCATATAAGCAGCCTTCGTTTATCAAAAATACTCATGATAAGCACGATCGTCTTGATCGGCGCTTTTCAGTGCTATTGGATAAACAAGTTGTATCATGAAGAAAGGGATACACTAAAAAAAGAAGCGGATGTTGTTTTTCGCGATGTAATGTATAAACTGCAGGTGGAGCGGTTTAGAAAGGATTCTTCTTTTTTTAAAAAAACGTGGGTAAAAAACGGGGAAGACATACCCGATAATCTTTTTGTAATTGATGTGATTGACAGTATGCGTACAAAAGCAATGGATTCTGCTTTGAGGGTTGGGCTAAAAGGCAGGGTAGCTGATTACAGTATTTCTCTTGGACATGAGGATACAGTTGCAACGATGGGTAACGCCGTACGAAGAATAAATACTATGCATATAGAAGGGACTGCGGGAGAGGATGGACCGCATATAATGAAGTATTTCAGTACCAATAAAAACTTTACTGATTCCTTTCCTTTAAAACGAATTGATTCGGCATACAAAAAGGAACTTCTTAAAAATGGAATTGATGTGCCTTATACCGTAGAGGTAACTTCGGGCAGCGAAGCAGGCGTGCAAAAAGCATTAAAATCAGGAGACCTTAAAACCAATTTTACTTTTGTGGGGCTTTCAAAAGCTTATGCATACCAGGCAAGCCTGGGCAATCCTTTTGGCTATATCGTCAATAAAATAAAACTCCCCATCCTGGTGGGTATAATGCTTATAGCATTTACTATTATCTCCTTTGTTTTTCTTTACCACAACCTTGTTCAACAGCAAAAACTGGCTGCGATAAAAAATGAATTCATCAGCAATATAACGCACGAACTAAAAACACCTATCGCTACTGTAAATGTGGCTATTGAAGCGCTGCGCAATTTTAATGCGCTGCAAAACCCTGAACGAACTAAAGAATATCTTGATATTTCCGCGTTGGAATTACAGCGCCTTTCCATGCTGGTAGATAAAGTGCTTAAACTCTCCATGTTTGAGAATAAAGAAATTGAATTAAAGAAAGAACGGATTGACCTGCACCAATTGGCTGCCGAAGTTATTACGAGCATGAAGCTGCAGTTTGATAAGGCAGGGGCCATCATACAGCTTACCAAAGAAGGAAATGAGTTTTGGGTGCTGGTAGATAAGCTGCATATAACAAGCGTACTGTATAACCTGTTGGACAATGCGCTTAAATACGCTAAAAATGATCCTTATATAACCGTACATCTCTCAGAAGATCCGAAGTTTGTTACCATGTCCGTTTCCGATAACGGCATTGGCATACCTGCTGCTTACAAGGATAAAATATTTGAAAAATTTTTCCGTGTGCCTTCGGGCGATCATCACAATATAAAAGGGTACGGTTTGGGGCTGAGTTATGTACACCATATTATTTTAAAACATTACGGCAGCATTAGTGTTGACAGTGCAGAAGGCAAGGGCAGCACATTTATTATTAAACTACCAAAAGCATGAGCAGGATAAAAATATTATACGCGGAAGATGAATTGTTTTTGGGGAAGATAGTAAAAGAAACGCTGGAAGGGCGCGGCTTTGAGGTAGTAATGGAAACAAATGGCGGAGCCGTAATCAAAGCATTTGAAGAAGAGAAACCGGATATATGCGTACTTGATATAATGATGCCCAACCGCAACGGCTATGAGGTGGCGGAAGATATACGCGCCGTAAATGATGATGTGCCTATTATTTTTCTTACAGCCAAAACGCAAACGGAAGACCTTGTTAAAGGTTTTAGAACCGGCGGCAACGATTATATACGCAAGCCCTTTAGCATGGAAGAGCTTATTGTAAGAATTGAAAATGCGTTGCGGGTGAAAAAAGAAACGGTGGCGCCCATAACCGCAGAAACAATCACTTTTGGCAAATACTGTTTTTATTTAAACCGCCAGGTATTGGTATATGAAAAAGAAGAACGCAAGCTAAGCTACCGCGAAAGTGAGCTGCTTAAATACCTATGGCAGCAACGCAATAATATTATTGACCGCAGGGATATTTTACAGGTTATATGGGGCAACGATTCATTTTTTAACAGCCGTAATTTGGATGTGTATATTACTAAACTTCGCAGCTATTTAAAGGCTGATACTACCATTGAAATACTCACCATTAAAGGTGTGGGATATAGGTTTGTGATGTAGGGGGAGTGGGTTCATGGTTGATGGTTCATGGGAAGAAGAGCACAGCGGGTGGCTATGGTAGGGAATTTATAAATTCAAAATCTTCTCTCCCATAGCAGATACTGATAGCTCCAATTTAATACACAATGGTAATTCACTACTTTTATTTTGTAATTTGGCGGTTATACTATGCAGTTAAAAAGAGAATTCATACAACAGGTAGAAACTATTATCGCCAATGCAAAAGAAAAGGCTATCCGTTCAGTCGATACCGAAAGGGTGCTCATGTATTGGCAAATTGGTAAAATTATTTTCGAGGAAGAACAGCAGGGAAAAGAACGGGCAGGTTATGGTGAATTTTTGATAAAATCATTGGCTATAGAACTCGAACCACAATTTGGCAATGGGTTTTCTTACCGGCAGTTAAATTTGTTTCGCCAATTTTACCGCACTTTTCCAATTGTGAACGCACTGCGTTCACAATTCAGTTGGACGCACTACCGAACCATTATACGCATTGATAATCAAGATAAAAGGGAGTTTTACATAGCTGAAACAGAAAAAAATAATTGGACAGCAAGACAATTAGAGCGCCAGGTAAACAGCCAGCTTTTTGAAAGGCTGTTGATGAGCAACGATGTAAAAGAAGTTTTGGCAGTAGCACGGGAAGAAAAATTACCATCTGACGCAAAAGAGATCATTAAAGACCCAATGATATTAGAGTTCTTAGGGTTGAAAAGGGAAGCAGCCTACTATGAAAAAGATTTGGAAAGCGCTATTATTACGCACTTACAGGATTTTTTGTTAGAAATGGGTAATGGCTTTTCTTTTGTGTCCAGGCAAAAACGAATACACCTGGAAGGAGATGAATTTTTTATAGACCTTGTTTTCTACAACCGGTTGTTACAATGCTTTGTAATTATTGAAATTAAAACTTCAAAACTAACCCATGAGGATATTGGACAATTGCAGATGTATGTAAATTATTACAATCGTTTTGAAAAAGAGGATTTTGAAAATCCAACCATAGGTATCTTATTATGTGCCGATAAAAATGATGCAGTAGTAAAGATAACTTTGCCGGAAAACAATAAGACCATTATTGCAAGCAAATACCAATTATACCTGCCAACAGAACAACAGTTACTCAATGAAGTGAAGAAAGAAATTGAAAAATTGAATAATGAAGATGATAAAACGCTTATTTCAGGCGGTTAGCTTATACTTTGGACTTTTCTTCTCTTAAGCACTACATCTCCTCAAAACCTCACCCCTGCCTCTACCCGCACCGGTAAATAATTTTCTGCCGGCGGTATGGGGCAATTATATCCTTCAGCGTAGGCGCAGTAAGGATGGTAAGCTTTATTAAAATTGATGGTGATGGTGTTGCCGGTGGGAATAGTAAGGTCAATATACCTGCCGCCGCCATAGGTTTCTTTGCCGCTGGTTTGATCTTTAAAAAGAATAACAAGATAATCATTATATTCTTTCGTTTTCGCCAAATCGAGGGATTGATAGACGCCCAGCTTGTATTGCTTGCCAAACAATGTAAATGTTACCTGCCCATATTTTACATACTCAGGTGTTTTGGCGCCGCTTGTGGGCATTTTAAATGTTTTTTCCGCAGGTGTGCGGACAAATGTTGCCTGTACTACATAATTTAAATTGGCAGGAAAAAAATGAATGCCTTTAAAATTGGTAAGCTGCTCACCTTTAAGCGGTGACTTTGCAGGGTCTTTATACTCACCGTTAAGATCATCCTGGAACTTTTGTATATCTTTCAACACGTCCCCATTGCCTGCTTGCGCCAGAACAACAGCAAATGAGCATAACATGCAAACTATCAGAAAGAATCTTTTCATTTAATGATTGTGTAGTAATTTAAAAACTGTTCTTCCACATCATGCTTTCAATAGGCTTATTTGGCTGCCCGCTATATTTGGCATCTTTTTTCTGATTATATTTTACCAGTATTTCGCCGTCAACAGGAAAATAAATAAGCTGCCCTATCGGCATGCCTTTATATATTTTTACGGGTTGCTTTACTGATATTTCCAGCGTCCAGTTACCGCAAAAGCCTACATCGCCCTTACCTGCGGTGGCATGTATGTCAATGCCAAGCCTGCCCGTGGATGATTTTCCCTCCAAAAAAGGCACATGTGCATGTGTTTCAGTGTACTCTTCTGTAGCCCCCAAATAAAATACAAACGGTTGCAGTACAAAACCGTCGTCGGGTATTTCAAAACACTCTATCAGGTTATGTTTTTTGGCATCCAGCATTTCGTCTTTATACTTAGCAAGCCATTTGCCCAGGTGCACATCGTAGCTGTTGCTTCCTAAACATTCGCGGTTATAAGGAACAATTTTTATAGTACCTTTTTCTATCTCTTCCAAAATGCGTGAGTCAGATAAGATCATGTAGAACTTTTTTTGTTTCCGGCTGAAGTGCGAACCCTGGCGTCCCCGGCGTCGCACACTTCAACGGTAATAATATAATTGAGCAATATTGTCTGCGCCTGTAAAAAGGCTTCTATCAATATAACTATCCGCATATATCAACCTGAACAATGTTATGAACAACCTTTGTGTGCTTTGTGATCTTCCTTTGAGTGCTTTGTGGTAAAAAAGAAATGGAACCACGAAGGCCACTAAGAAAATGCAACACGAAGGGCACCAAGGATTATCCTGGTTGCTATTTGCGTATAGTCATATCTTTCAAAATACTTTGCAATATAAATCGTAAATCTGCATCAAAATCCGCGATCTTAAATTGGCGCTGTTTTATCAACATAATATCAACGAAACCACGAGATTGGGCATTTGGAGGATTGAGGAACCGGAAGCCTTTTTCTTTCAAAAAGTGTCTTTGCAACGCGAAATAACGCATCCAAACAAGCGTTTACAGCATTTGGCAGCACGCTGGCTGTTGCAATACCTTTTCCCGGATTTTCCGTATGATGAGATAACGATAGCCGATACCCGCAAACCATTTCTTCCAGGGGAACAATACCATTTTTCCATTTCACATACAGGTAAATATGCCGCCGCCATTGTCAGCAGCGGCCAAAGGGTTGGTTTGGATATAGAGCTGGTATCCCATAAAATAGCAGCCATTTCGCACAAGTTCCTTCATGACAGGGATATTTATTTTATGAATGAGTCGAACCTGCCGGACTACAGTTACCTAGAATTGCTGGGTTTTATGTGGAGCGCCAAAGAAAGCCTGTTTAAATGGTACAGCCTTGGCGGCATTGATTTTAAAGAAAATTTTCAATTAGATGGTCCCATTACTGAAACAGCAGGCGGCGAAATACAAATGCCTTTTTTATTTAAAAAAGAATTACCCATTAAGCTGAATATAAAGGCAGCCCTTTTTGAGGAGATATCTTTGGTGCTAAGCTGGGTAGCAACATGATTAAACCGCTAAATAAACAGGCATCAAAATGAACCAGCCAGATTACACCGCTAAAAAAATATCATCCCAAATCATTATTGATGGTAACATCAATAAGCCTGTTTGGCAGGCAGCCCAATGGAGCAAACGCTTTGTTGATATGGTTACCGGGCTGCCCGGCATGTACAATACCCAGACCGCTATATTGTGGAATGACACCTATTTATACATCGCCTTTACTGCCGAAGAGCCATTTGTTGAAGCATACCAAACAGAAAGGGACAGCATTGTTTTTTTGGAGAACGATCTTGAAATGTTTATTGACGGCGGCGATTGTTATTACGAGCTGGAAGTAAACGCTGCCAATACCATATATGAAGTATTTTTTATTTGGAAAGATGTGTACACAAAAGACAGCAGGTTTGACACACCGGAGTTTGATGTACACCATCCACAAGCTTATACATTTGGCGGCGACTATGACCGCACCGGCGTCAGTTTTTGGAAAGGCACACACCCACGCGGCATTCGCTGGGCTTTTACCAATTTTGATATGCCCGGCTTGCAAACCGCCGTGCAAGTGGACGGAACGCTAAATGATAACAGCGATATTGATAAAGGCTGGAGCTTAGAGATTGCCATACCCTGGAGCAGCCTGCAATTGCTTGCCAATGGAAGAAGCCTGCCACCAGTTAACGGCGATATTTGGAACATGTTTTTAGGGAGATTTCAAAAATTAATGGTTGGTGGTAAAGAAATAAACCCTCATCCTGCGATGGCATTAAACAGCCATGGTATTTACGATACACATTTGCCGGAGAAATGGAGCAAAATTGAATTTATTGAAACAGTTTAAAACGCAACCTTTTTAATCTACCGGGAAATACATATTAAATGTTGCGCCCTGGTCAGGAATACCGGTTGCTTCTATGAAGCCCGAATGGTTTTCCAGTATCCGTTTGCAAATGGTTAAACCGATACCTGTTCCTGAATAAGCATTTTTAGAATGCAATCTTCTGAACAATTCAAATATATATTCGGCATACTCATTTTCAAAACCGATGCCATTGTCAGCATGGGTGATCTTTATAAAGCTTGACGCATTGGGTAATTTGCCAGGCATTTCCACAATTTCTGAATAAATGTGAATTGTGGGGGCCACACCTGTACGGCTGTATTTTAAAGAATTATGAATAAGGTTAGAGAATAGCTGGTACAATTGTAACCGGATACCCCGCAAGACAGGCAGCTGTGATATCTGTATTATTGCCTGTTTTTCATTTAACTCATCCGCCATTCCATTTTTTATTTCTGCTAAAAGGGCGCCCAGGCCTATTTGCTCAAATGGGGCATTGTCTTCTTTCGTCATTTGCGAATATTCAAGCAACCCGTTTATCATGTGTTGCATACGGGATACCTCCGAGCTTACCCGGGCATTATAATTTGATCCGGTGGTTGTAGTTTGGCCGTCTTGTATTTGCTGGACGAAAAATTTAATTTTACGTAAAGGCTCCTGCAGGTCATGGCTTGCAATATAAGTAAAGGCCTCAAGCTCTTTATTTTTGTGCGCTAATTTACTGTTGGTTTCTTCAAGCTCGCGGTGCTTTGCTTTCAGTTCATCAGAAATATTAACCTGGTCAGTCACATCTATTGAAATATTGATCACATCCTCCACTTTACCATTTTTATTGCGGTTAAAGATGGTACCAAAAGTTTGCATCCACCGGTACCCGCCGTTAGCATGCTTTATCCGGTATAAAAATTCTACAATAAATTCCTTATCACTGCTCATTTTTAGCCTGTTGGCTTCACTAATAGCCAGTGCATTTTTTTCCAGCAATGGCTGTACATCATCCGGGTGAATGATAGGCACAAAAAATGCGGTTCCTTTTTCCAATACTTCCTCCCGTGTATATCCAAGCAATGAGTTAATAGCCTGGTTTATGAACATATATTTTCCAGTATTGATATTGTAGGCTGCTATCATTGACGGGGTGAGATCTGCAATTTTTTGAATGATCATTTGGTTTTCCATTACCTGCATTTCCATTTCTTTTTCCTTCGTTACATCCTGTAATGTTCCAAACATACGGTACGCTTCTCCATTTTCATCTGCCAACACCCGGCCCTTTGCATGCAATGTTTTTTGGCCTCCCCCAGGCAATAAAATGCGGTAATAAAAATCATGCGGGTGTAAGGTTTGCCTCGAAATTGCCATCTGATCCTGCACCATCGCCGCATCATCGGGATGATTATACGTAACAAGGTTTTCCGGCGCTATGTTTTGCGGGTCTAACTGGTAAATATTAAAAATTTCATCAGACCAGGTGATTACATTCTTTTTCAGGTCCCATATCCAATTACCAAGCTGGGCAAGTTCCTTTGTTTCGGTATGCAATTCTTCCTGTATGGAGAATAATATTTTAAAAGAACGGGTATCAAATTCCGTAGTGTATGTATCAATTTCCTGCAATATTTTAATGATCATTTCCAGGTCAGTGGTGTACCATGGTAAATAAGTACGCAGGACGCTCCTCCTGATATAGCTTATAAGCGTAATGTCTTCCGCCTTGATATTGTTGCGCGAAATAAGCGGTAACTGGTTATTTACCCAACCCGTTAATTGCTGGTTTATATAGTTAGCCGCCTTATTGTCTGCAAATGCCTGCAAGAATATTCCCGTACTGGATGCACCACGATCCTCCAGTTCCTTCTCAGGCAGATCTGAAAAATATTTAAAAACAGGCACATTTAATTTCCGGAAAAGCTTGAGTTGGGTACGTACAATTTCAGGTATTTTATTTTGTAACAAAAATAAAGCATATCCCGGCAGGTGTGTAAAGTTAAGGGAGTGGTTTTCGGCCAAATCAGCTTCATCGTTTACCGCAAGAGGGAAAATAGTATCTGTTATATTGACCATAAAATAGTTGATTTTACCGGCTGCTATTCAAAGTTCTTTTTTCTGATGGCACAACATAATAACTAAAATTTACAAAAACATAAAAACCAAGCAGCTATTGTTCTGTCAATTTTTGTAAAAAAATACCTATTTTTAAGCACCGTCTGTTCTCCCCCCTCAAAAAACATTACTGATGCTTATGACGTATATACATATATTTTTAGCTGAAGACGACCCTGATGACCGTTATTTTTTTGAAGACGCATTTAAAAAAGCTGCTATTCCGGGAAAGGTAACTGTTGTAGAAGACGGGCAAAAACTTACCAGCCTGCTTGCTAAAGTTGGCAGCCCCCCGCCCCCCGATATTATTTTTCTTGATATAAATATGCCCCGTAAAAATGGAAAAGAGTGCCTGCGTGAAATAAGGGATAATGATAAATTCGATGGTACGCCGGTAGTAATATTTTCTACCTCAAATTTTCACAAAGACATTGATGAAACTTTTAAGGACGGCGCCAGCAGGTATATTATGAAAAATGATTTTTTTGAAAACAGGCAAGAGATGCTTAAACGGCTATTTTCGGCAAACTGGCAGCAGGAATTATTAAACCCCACAAAAGAGCAATTTATTTTTAGAGCATAAGACTAACCACGGATGACATCTTTTTGAAAAGATGTCGTCCGTTAAAGATTACCCCGCGGTTTAACGGGCATATAGAACTTTTTGATATAAACTTACCTTTAATCCGGTATGCCACAGATTCCTGGCATTAGCAGATTGGCTTTAAAAGGAGACTCTTGACGAAAGAGGAAACTTAATTAGAGGATTATGCCTTTTGTAATTCAACTTTTTCAATAACACCTGTTCCAATGGTTTTATTACCCTCGGAAATAGTAAAAGCATCGTTGGGCTTCAAAATACGAATAGTACGGGCAGGTAATAACCGGATATTTACTTTTGAAGATTCTCCGGGCATCAATATTTCTTTGTCAATCAGGCGAATTTCACCTGAATAATGCTTTTTGGAATTAAACACAAACGAAGGCCTATAGCCCGTATAGACAGGCTTTAGCCTACCACCCAATTCACTGGGATAGAGTGTTATTTTGGCTTTAAATCTATATGTATGTTCAGACAACATGTTGCTCTACAAAGTTAATACAATTATTGAACTGAGGCAAATCCACTTCAGAGATAGTTATTGCAGTAAACCGGTCTAATTCCTGTTCATCATGGGGGATTTGATTTAAGCAATGTTCATCAATATCTATAGTAAAAAGATGCTTATATGGAGGGAAATACCGTTGCGATTTACAACTCCTGATAAATTCCTGGACAGCGATTTCGGATTTAAAAAACTGCTTAGCCTCCAAAGTGTTCCTGCCGGTTCTCAATATCTTGTTTACGTTATAATCATTCCTTTCTGCTTCCGAAACCGTTCTAAATAATTTCATATGGGCGAAATATCAGCGAAAGTAAAAATCTTTTAATTGCTTACCAGTCAATTATGAAATTGATAACCGCACCCCTGATCTCCTCGCAAACTAATCAGGCTAAGAGCGGCTTACAGCTTTTGTTTTACTTACACTCCAGGGGCGGCGGATTATTACCAAATAAACAAACCCATTTCCTCAATTGTTTTAAATAACCCTTCCATTGTTAGCGGTGAATTAAAATACATATAATAATCATACCCAAATCTTACGGCTATATCTTTTGATTGGGCGCAAAATAATTCGCACCATATATACTCTCTTAAAATTAGCCTGGTAACAGTATCCAGATCATTTAATAAAATAATACCGTTTTCGGCCATTTGATGATAAACAAGGTTTGCCTTCTCATAATCAGGAAATGAACTCTCACCTGCTGAAAAAGCGCGCTTTTCTAATGAGCCTATCAATACTGCTGAACAATTATGAAACTGGAAAAATAATTTTGCTGCTGCAATATACTTTTGCTCTGTTTCCAAATACAGTTCCAATGTAAATGATCTTCCATCATAAATTTTACCTATATCACTACGGGATGTCCAATCGTCTTTTGTATAATACCCATTTTCATCCCGAAAAGCAGGATCATATTTTGTAACAGATCTTGCCATGTGCATCCAATCGTTATCAATGTCAGTATTCATAATATTTATCTTCCCCGCAGCACTTTTTAAAGCCGTGTATTATGTTGTGTACGCCCGTTTGCTAAAGATAAGCGAAAATTGCCCACATCTATTTGTCGGGCGGTAGTGCTAACCATGCCGGGTAATCTGCACTGTGCCACTCTTTATTTATTTCCCCACCCTTTAATTTAAAAATATTTATCTTTTGCTGTGATTTTCTACACCTTTTATATACTAATAAGCTGTAGCACATTTTTACATGCAAAATAAAGAAGCGTTTATTGAGGTTATAAAGGGAAATGAAGGCCGTATATACAAGGTAACAAAGGTATATGCGAATACCAGGGAGGATGCGCAGGACCTGTACCAGGAAATTGTTTATCAGCTTTGGAAATCTTTTGACTCATTTAGAAATGACGCTAAAATAAGTACGTGGATGTACCGTATAGCTTTAAACACATCCATTGCTTATTTAAACAAAGAAAAAAGAAAGGGAAACCATCTGCCTATTGATGACACGCTGATAAATAAAACAGTTACACACGATACGCTGAAAGACGAGCAGGTTGAAGCTTTATATGCGGTTATAAAAAAATTAGATATTGTGGAAAAAGGCATCATACTTCTTTACCTGGAAGGAAACACATACGACGAAATAGCGGCCATAACCGGGTTTTCTGTTACCAATGTAGGCACACGGTTAGGCAGGATAAAGCAAAAAATAATTTCTCAAATCAAAAAATAAAAAAATCATGGAACTGGAAGAAATGAAAGCCCTTTGGGGGCAAATGTCTGCAGAGGTTGAAAAACAAAAAGCAATCACTGATTCATTAGTTATTAAAATGACACGGGCAGGCTACAGAAATAAAATAAGTAAAGTGCAGGTGCCTGAAACAATAGGGGCATTCTTTTGTGCGGTGCCGGTTTTGTATATCCTCATTAATATTCAGCAGTTAAACACATGGTACCTGCTGGGGTGCGGTATAAGTTCTGTAATAATTTTATTTTTACTATGTTTTTTGTCCCTGAGATCAATTTCAAAAATCAGCGGGGTAAATATTTCAAAAAATAATTACAAAGAGTCCTTGCTGCAATACTCAAAGGCCAAAATGCAATTTGTGTCTGCTCAAAAGGTAAATTTTTATTTATCTGCGATACTAATGCTGGTAATACTGCCTGTTATGAGCAAGTTAATAGCAGGGAAAGACGTTTTTAAACAAACCGATGTATGGCTGTACTATGTCATTGCGTTCCCATTCTTTTATCCTTTTAGCCGGTGGGTATTTAAACGTTATGTTAAGATAGTTTCAGATGCCGAAAATATATTGAAAGAGTTGGAGTGAGGGGTGATGGCGATTGCGGGAGGGCCATACGGAGAGCGGTTACAGCTTTTGCTTTAGTTACACGCTATGATGAGCGCCGGAAATTTTAGCTATTTTCTAAAATATATTGTTCAAATTTATTCCAAAATCCATCATCGAATACCGATTCTTCATCCAACTTTAATAATTTGGCAACTTTCCTACTTTTAATCAAATCAATTTTAGGAACATCCTCAATCTTCATTA